>APMI01002101.1_pt1 | contig 18682 bp, 28 predicted proteins | sample 667938 | NCBI WGS metagenome assembly APMI01 (sample SAMN01084076, study PRJNA167559) | wastewater metagenome | biome: Wastewater | place: Denmark: Ejby Moelle, Odense | collected 2011-11-28 | reverse complement strand
GCCGATCCGTCCTGGCGGATCTTCCAGTTGCCTTGCAAAAGCCGGAACTGCTCATCCTCGGGCAAGGCTAGTAGGTTACCCAAGTAACCGGGGTCTTTCTCCAAGAGTTCCTTGTTGCCATAGATAGAGCCAGGGATGAAGGTGACTGACTTGATGAGGTCGCGGGGATTGCGATCGCGGAACTCAGGAAGGTTGAAGATATGCGGTGCTTTACCTACTACCTCCTCATAGGAGTCGCCCCAGACAAAGCTATCTTGGTTCATGATGAAATAGCGAAGCACTCCTGAGCGCTCAGGGATCGGAAAGCCGGTGTCCTGGTCAATCCACCACTCCAGGAACTCAGCTACCCAGCTATCGGGGTCGGGGTTGCAGGTAGCACGGACATATGGCCGCACGCCGCAGGTAGAACGGTTCCGGGAAAGCATGTACAGAAACTGCCGCTTGGTAAAGTGTGTCAGCTCGTCAAAACCGATGAATGGAATCTCCGCGCCTTGGTAGTCGTAGACATTCTTCTCTTGTTCCAGGTGGGAAAACTTCAGCTTGTTGCCGAGCGGAAACGTCCAAGTATTGACGGTCAGCTTCGGAATGCCTCGGGCTAGCCGGTACAGCTCACCTGATGCATCCCATATGCCACCGGGATTGGTTATCTGGGGGGTCGTACGCCGAAAGATTATGCCATCGAAGCCTTTGACCGTATTGAGGTGTCTGAGTGGTTCGAGGAGTAATACGAAGGTCTTACCTGCTCCTGCCGCGCCTCCTCCAATTGCGATGTCTGCCGGGGTGCTTAGGAAAGCCTCTTGGAATCCTCCTTGTGGTTTAATGATCCGCCTTGCCTCGGCCATTTTCAGGTATATAGAATATTGGCCGGCCTGGGTCTTGGGAGTGCTCTATCTTATCCGGCTCGTTATAGCCCATCATCTTGGCGATGTTCTCGATGGCTCGATTCGCGTTTGCCCCATCGAACTGGTACACCCCAACCTCTTCGCCCTGCTCATTCTGTTCCTTCTTCTGCACATACTGGCGCTCCTTCGGACTGTAATACATGACTGGCACCGCCTGCATACTTCTAGATTTGATATCGTGCAGATCTTGAATGATCGTTCCCTTGTTGAAGCCAAGCACTTCCTCAAGTTGAGTGAGGCGGAGCTTGTAATAGGCTTGAATTTTAGCCTTTTTTAACGTCCTGCTGCCGGTGACATGGGCCGAACGTGGACTAAAACCAGCTTTGATTGCAGCCTCGGTGATATTGCCCAATTTAATATACCAATCAACGAACATCCTATCTCGGTGTGTGAGTCTTTGCTTTTCTTTGTTTGCCATATTTCTATGCATAACGTAACGGGGTGCCTGGAACCTTACTCGGTGGCACTGGCTCTGCCTGTTTAGGCACCAATGTCAAAGATAGTTCGATTAACTCTGCCTTTGTAATCACTTGGCCCTGCTTCGATTCTTCGCACTCAATCACCTTGAACCCTGGCTCGAAACGATAGTTCACCTCCGGTGGCAATGCATCAACATCAATGATTGCAACGCCAATCTGCCTATCTTTTCCGAAGTTGATTGTTATTGGAATTTCTTGCTTTTTCATATGCCAGTGAGCATAAGTGTCATATCATTTTGTCTTCAACTGAAACCGCATAAAGCAGCTCGGGCATTGCAGGTACTTCCGCTTTTCTAGTCCGTGCTGCCACCCCACCCTTTTCTGCTTACCATTGCGAAGAGCGTATATCGGTGTTCTCGTCTTAACCTCATCGTTGGTGATCTTCAACTTCGTCTTCTCATTCTGGATCTTCTCGGGCGGTTTGCCCGGAGTGGTTCGTACATGGCGGAAGCAATGATCGCCGTAATAGAATTGCTGTTGTGTGGTCATAATAGTATTTCAATTTTATCTGTCTTTCCGCTGCAGAATAAGTCGAACTGCTTTGCCACTTCGACCGCTTCTTCAGGGTCGGAACCTTTATACATTGCACCCAAAGCTAAGAACATTCCTGAGCCAATAGCATTGTATTCCTTGATTTCCTGGACTTCATAACTATTACACTGAAACATTTTCCCTTCATATACAACTAATAGCTGGTTCTCAAACTTGAAGTTTCCGTCTTTCTTCTTTGCCCAATCGGTGAACTCAACCAGAAAGTCAATGATTCCTTCTACGTTGGGAGTGGAAGGCTTATGCGTTTTGGAAAATACCCGAAGCAAGGTGGCTGTCGACACATAGCCCGCGCTCCCAATAACCATACCGTTCTGTTCCCAGATTTTCGACGGCTCAAGATACATCTGGTTTTTCGCATCAACGAGCTTTGCATCTCCCCATGAGGTCTGGAGATCTGCAGCCAGGACGATCTTGTCTTCATATTTTCTTACCGCGACGACGCTCATATTATTTCCTCCCTCTTTGAAATAATAAATACATAATGACTGCGAATAGCGCAATACCTCCAAAGACGAGGGTCGGTAACCAAATAGGCGCAAGCACCCACCACCACGACCAATCAATCACATGAGAGAGTTTCAACACGATAAAAGCGATCGTGAGAAGGCCAAAAAATCCGACACCTCCGTTTGTCGTCTCTTCTTTGCTCGCCATATTAATTAAAATAGATACCCTTTTGTTCAAGCTCCAGGTAGGTATCCGACACCCAATTTTTAATCGTCTTGAGCGATGGCCGGCGGTACTCCTTCAGTATCTTGTTCTGCTTCCATTCGGCATAAATCCGGTCAGCGGAGTATGAAGGATTTGCCATGATGAACAGGTAAACCAAATTGTATAGGCCCTGCGTCCTCGCCATAGGTTCTATCATTTTCGTATAGGTATGCCAGCTCGCTTGAGTAACCGCTTTCGTATCCGCAAGATGATCTGATGCACCGCCTGTACACAGACCTTCGGTGTAAGCATTTGTGCGATTTCCTGCCGTTTGTATCCTGCAGCCATAAGCTCTGCAACCTGGCGCTGGCGACGAGTAAGACAGGATATATAGAGCGCTCGTTCTTCCTCGCCGATAAGGGCCTGCACCTCACGCTCATCATCATCAAAACCGCCATTGATTTTTTCGTAGCTCTCAAGTGACACTTCAACGATGGGTGCCTTGATATATTTCAGAGCCATCGGTTACAACAAAAAAAGCCCTGAGCACAATCGTGCTTGCACGGCTTATAAATGACATATTCTTATTCATTCCTATTTCATTTTACATTGTTGTATATCGTTTGCAATAGCATTTGACGTCCATCTCCTAAGTCGAAGTTTGCCTAACAAGCGCGTCCAGCTATAATATCGAGCAATGTTGACCCTCGTGCTATACTCATTATGGATTTACACTTTGGCGCTCTATAAGGCCCCGATACTGTTCACGGCTGATTTGGATTAACGGCGCTCTGCAAGGCCCTAATCTTATATAGCTATGTCGGTGCCCAAATGGGCCGGTCACATACAACGACTATACGACGGATGTGCTTGGGAATAGATTTCCCTAGGAATTCCCGCAAATAGCCTATAAAACCACTCCCCCACCACTCCCCCGCCCCCTTCTCAGCCGACAGGGGAGAGGCATCCTATAGTAGGGGATAGGGGAGAGGCAAAGAGCCTACTGCTTCTTGGATAAGCATCCAATAAAAAGACAGAAGGAGATTATGAGTATTTATATAGATATACACAACAATCTGGATGAGGCTTCTCTTCAAAGCCTTGATAAACCATCCAGGGTCTTGTACGACGTCAGATTCATTGACTGGCGATATTTTAGAAGTGCTCGCACACTGTTTTGTATTATTGATGCGCCAAGCATAGAGGCGGCGATTAAAGCTCATAGCGAGATCCATGGCTTAATTCCAAATGATATGGTTGATCCTCGCCAACGAAATGATTATATTTATGATCACAAAGATACATTCCGAGATGCAATAGAACACCTACAATTGAGTGATGCTCAACGCTTTGAAATCGTGCGAAATAGAACAGAATCACTGCACTATATATTAACCGATTGCCCATCTTGTAATTACACAGGTAAAAGCCCCTGCCCTGTTTGCCTTAATCAAAATAGATATGGAGGTTCGGCTGTAAAGCCAAATGGAAGAGGTGGCTGGGTTTTGTGCTCTACATGTGAAGGATGGGGTTACGATAAAAATACACCTTGCCAGTTTTGTCATGGGGCAGGGAAGTTACCTCCTAAGTGGGCTGAAAGTATACCTAACCAGCCAGCCCCTAAACAAAGAGCATACTGATAGGTAAATGAATGACTACTCAAGCAGAAATAGATGAACAGCAAAAACTCCTTGCGACTCACCGAAAAACATTGGCGATTCTACTGGAGCAGAGAGCGAAGCATACGTGTGCAAATGTTCCACCATCCATTGAGCATGGAATTGATGAGGCTCGTCAGAATATCAAAGCGATCAAGCAAGTTTTAAAGTTGTGGGGTATTCAAATTTCCGACAATACACTTGATAACTTTGTTACTGAAGATACACTTGCCAGCGATCTGAATATATTACCACCACCAAACCAAACAAGTAAAGTAATTGCAACTTCCAGAGAAAATATAAGATTTAGTAGGGAGGCATCGCTGGAATATATGTATCGCCAGCGCCAAAAGGTCATGATTTACTGGCATAATGAGGGACTAACTAAAGCAGATGCATTAGAGTTAGTTGGATTCCTAGCCGATATCGGCGTAAGGGGAACAATTACGAAGCATATCAAAGAGGCTGCACCGGATGCGATCTTCATAAGCCCTCAGGCATCTGCTGCCTTAACACGGCAAATGTTGGAAAAGATCACGTACAAAATATCATACATCTTCCCCATCGATTATCCAGACCCCGAGTGCGGAGCCCTCTCTGATTTCGTGATGAGTGTCGGCCTTCAGTCCTCTACAAACAAAGAGTTTCGTTCCAAGCAAGAGGAGCCGATTCGCCTTAAGCGTGGACAACTGAAACGCCTTATGGAACCAGGCTTGAATAATAATGAGTTCAGGCATAGACTTATTCAGATTGCATCGTCTACGACATAATGCAATTGGAGACGCTTTATGGATTCTGAAGAGTTCAACCATTACGTGGAATTGAAAAAAACTTACACGAAGCGCCTCCACATATTAGAGCTTAAGGCAGCTCAACAGGGAATCAATACTGCGCCTGAAGTACTGATGGAGATTGACGATCTGCGTGACAAGGTTGCTGAGATCGAAGTGCTCCTCTCCGATATATCAATAACACTTGATGCCCGCCACAGTACGAACGATACGGAGCCAAGGAAGCAGGTTGAGATAGTCTTTCGTGGCACATATAAAGAAGTTTCCGCCGAGCTACAGAAGGCTGCTATACGCGCTCTTGCTGCCGTTCTTGAGATCCCATCGGACGAAATTAGAGTCGTGAATGTTCGGCTCGGCAGCATAATCTTTAGACTCGACCTACCCGCTCAAGCAGCAGACAAGTTGCAGGAATTGTATAACTCAGGTAATTCGGAATTGCGCGAAATGGGTATTTACGACGTTTCCATTATTGAGCCCGTACCTGTATATCAAGCAACACGTAGAGATCAGACGATTTTTGATATATTCGAACAGCGTATGAATTCGGGTTCGGGCAACCGGCAGGATGGAATCCTTGAAAGATTAGAGCGTTGGCTGGATTCACTTGGAATTAGTTCCGTTTCAAGAAGGAGTGGTGGCATTGTCGTTGACTTGATATCATCTAATAATTTACGTTATCGCCTCTACATATTCGAGGTGTATGATGCCATCATATTCGAAACGGTCATATTTCAAGGACTGACTGGGGGCGAGGAGCAGCTTAATCAATTTGCGCAAGTCCTAACGGAATTGAAACGGATGACTTTCTCTTCCCAAATTTATATAGTCGAGATGGGTAAAGGCAAGATGAGCGTTATACTACGCATGTCTGAGAGTGCCAGGTTTATTGACGCAAATCGACTAGCAGACACATTAAATTTGTTTGAAGGATTTATTTCGATATTACTTCCGGTGATCAAAGAGCTATACGAACACTCGGGATTAGAAGAGACAGGAACCGGCTCTGGCTCCCTACTATATGAGCTTATACGCAAATCGGGCCAGTAAGAAAACCTCCATTACAGGCGACCATCCCACATTATTGCTTTCAATTGCTAATACCATCTTCAGAACAGGGAGAGCGATAAGCTCTCCCGTGAGGCGCTGATCAGGCGTCCCTAGAACCAATGACCTCGCGGACAATGGTGTTGTGCGTCTTCCTCATGCCCTGCACGGAAATCGCAATATTCTCCGTGCAATGCACAATAGCCGCAGCAATGCCTCTGGTGAAAGAGGCGGTGAAATAAGGCTTTCATAGTCGCCTCCTACTTGTTGGCGTACCTACCTGAACCAGTGTCGAGATTGACACTGATGTTTTCCCCGGTGTTTTGCTGGATTGCAGCAGGTTGACCCGTGAATGGGGCAACGGTGACGGCAGAACACTTTTTCGTGTAGAAGCTGCCGAAGTCTCGTGAACATGGCTTTCCTTTCTTGTTTGGTAGGGAAACTGGCGGGGGGGTTGGGGTTTCCCGTAGAGGGCTTTTTGAGAAAAAGCACTGGACGGGGATTTGATGGTGACGCGATTGTCACTATCAAAGTGGGGGAAATGAGGGGATTCGGGCGGGGAGCCCATTAAAGTGGGTGTATATTGAACACTCTGTGAGTGTAGTGGGGACTATGTGACCTTAGATTTCAATGAGCGTTAACTGTATTTCTTAGTTAAAATTCCGCCGATTTTGTTTACTTCGTGTTTACTTTACTAAAATCTTATTGATTGTGTGTTGTAAACATTCCCCGACATAGCGCCGAAGCGGATTGCCTCACGCTTAATAGCGTCATGGAGTATTGCTCCGCAATCCTCTCAATCCGTTCGACGCAGTAAAGTCATCGAAGTTGTTCAGGCTTCGACGCTATGTCAGTGAACTATTTATCGGCATCTTTATCTTTTTTCTTTGTCCAAAGCGCAACAAACATTTTGTCTTTACCCTGATCTATATAATACTCATAACTACATATCTCCTCGCCTTCTTCCAGCTTATATCCTTTAACAAAATAGTCTATTACGAGTTTTAGTGAATGCTCATGAATTTGTCTTTTCATATAACCCCTTTACCGGCTGCGCCGGTCGCTTGCATAAATATATAATTTTCTCTTACGCGGTACAAGGAGATAATAGCTTCTCCTCGCCAAATATCTTGTTGTATAAGTCTATCTCTGCTTTATTCGTTGCTATCACATGCCGTATATATTTCCTATTCTCCGCATCGTATTCATCGTTGTACCTTTCCTCCAGTCGCGGGCGCGGCGGAATATTCTTTGGCCCCCACTTCGGATCGATGCTCTTGATTGCGTTGGTCATGAGCGTATACTTGCCTATCTGGATGAACCGGGCGCCGGCTTCCAGAGCTTTCAAGACACCGTTGCGAACCTCCACCGATATTTCAATGTCCTCCTCACCAATGCGCTTAATGAGATACTTTTCGCGCCACTTCTCCGGAATTTCCGCGTCAGCCAGGGTCGATAACGACGAGTTTTGATTTGTCATGTTGTGACTGTCGAATTTGTAATGCGTCCTTCTTAACCCAATTCGAGAGCGCGGCCTTGTAATCCCGATATGACCTCCCTTTAGCGCGCAGCCAGTTCGTCATATCATCAAGTTTGCTATGAACAAAGGAGAGAGGTACTTGGTACTTGTCGGCAATTTCCTGCAAGGCAGCATCATCGAGTGAAGCAATCGATGTATGTCTTTCTTTTGTAATAGTTGTTTTTGTAATAGTTGTTTTATTTGTTTTTGTGTGTTCCTTTTTAGGAACCAGTTTTGGTTCCTTTTTAGGAACCAAGGTAGTTCCTTTTTCCCTACTAGTATTAACCGAAAACCCTACTAGTCCCTTTTTAGGAACTATCCATTCAGAATAGTGCTTATTGAAGGCGTAAACAGTTATATATGATTCCTTTTTGGAAAGTAGTACCTTTTTCCCTACCAGTTTATTTATTGCTTCCAATACTGACGGGCGAGATAATCCCGTAGCTTTTTGAAATTGAGTCAGAGATATAGTATCTTCCTTTTTATGCCAGCCCCATGTTTTTCTCAATACTACCCATACGATTTGCCATTCGTTTCCTGAAAGGTGAAGCTTCTGAAACTGGTCTGCGAGCTCATTTGCTATATTGGTCGTGCCGTTTTCGGGCTGTGGATTAACCATATTATATTAGGCCAAGCTTTTGTAATCGCTTTTTCCTTCTCCATTCCGAAGTCCGAGATCGCATACATGATTCAAGGATTTTGTCTCTTGCATCCCGATCGCTCTTATCCATATCGGCATGATAAGCAATCAAATAAAGCATATCGTTGCCGATAAGACCATCAGGAAGTTTGCTTGGCATATCTTCAGGGATATAAGTAGATGATTTTGTGATGTAGGGAAGCTTAGAGGGGAATAGCTTGCGTATATTTTTCATAGACCTATGTTTCAATATGAAACATATTAAGTTTATAATTTACCTAGGTGCGTGTCAAATCGAAATTAAAATGGAGCTATATAAATATACAAAAATTGAGTAATTGAACACTAGCGCCCACGAACTAGCTATCGAGTTCATGGGTGTCAGGGCTCAAAAGTCGCCTTCTGCTACTTGCAAACATTTCAGTCCTAATGACCGCCACATATCCACTACTCGGTTTCGATCATCGAGGACAAAAAGAACGCGGTAGGTATCGCGGATATGCTGGTCGAATATTTCCTGTTTGATAATCCAATCTTTCCGGGTATCGCCAGTCTTACGCATGAATAATTTGTATGTATAGAAATGATGCCGATGAAGCCATCGCTCCGTCTGCTCTCGGTATTTATCCATGCGCCCAGAGACAAATATGATCTGATATGCTCTATCCCTCTTGTCGAGGATGGCTGCAACCTCCTGGCATAATAGATCCTGGTCACAGGTCGAGGCGTCGTAGGGACTGCGCCCGTTCATCAAGGCAAGGGTACCGTCGAGGTCGCAAATGATCGCGGGGATGCCGTTTTCTGGGGGCACATAGACATTCGGTGCCGGGCGCAGGAACTGCTTCCACATATCCCGTATGACCTTCTCACCCACTGACGCGGGGCGCTGAAGATCGCGCCGGATACACTCCTCAAGCGGGACGTAGGTGAAGTCCTGAATGACAACCTCGGCATACCCCTTCACCAGCTCTCTGATATGCCGCTCGTGCTTTAGGTGGAGATTCGTATCATCGACAATGACATGCTTCCCGTTCTCAAGCGCCATGAGGATTAGCCGATCGCGCACTCGGAGAACAAGGTCTTCATTGTCGCGGCTCCACCGGCCGCCATCGAGCATGGCGCGGAGATCGTCCTTATTGACCCGTTTGTACTGGTTCGGGTGCTTTTCGAGTTGTGCCTTGGCCCAAGTCGATTTCCCTGATGCCGGCAGCCCTCTAGTGAGAATTACCTGTTTCATAGGTATAGACAATGAACTCATCCCAGAATGCGCGCTCAACCGTATCCGGGAGACTACTCGAATTTATTAACGCCATAGCCTTTTCCATCAGCTCTGGTAGTTCCTCGCGCACCATGTCTTTGTAGCTGACCTCGCCGCGCTTCACCTTCAGCACGTAATCGGCTTGCCGCAGAGGAAATATAATCGCGCCCTCTTGTGAGATATCAATAAGCTGGTAGCAGGCGCGGTAGGCATGGCTCACCGCTTTCCAGTCAACGCCCTGGTTCATCAGCGCCATCTTGGATCGCTCGCCGAATTCCTCTAAGAACTTACTCAGCACCTCAAGCACGAATTTCACCTTGACATTCTTCTGGAATTTCTTTTCAAGCACGCTCAGCATCGGAACCATAGTGGTTTCTTTATTGACCAGCATCTCGTAATCCCGAATATGCACGAACTCGTTTTTCGGAATATCGTCCCATACATCGGCAAGAAACGCTGTCGGCTTGCAGGTCTTCAGATATTCGACGGTACTCAATACCGCCTCCATGCGGGTGCCTTTCATCGCATATTTGCCGGTCTGCTGCCGGATATATCCCAAGAAAGCGTTCATCTGTTTACTCAGAAACCGGCTCCGCTGCGAGACAACGTATTCCCAAATAAGGCTGGTTTCTACCCAGAACACCGTCGGGGTATACAACATATCTAATGCGTATGTCTGCCCGGATATTGAGTCGTTGATGAACCGGCGCAGCTCCTTGTATTCCCGGTCAACGTCGCCGGCGCTGTTTCGTACGCCTTCTCGTCTATCAGTTTTTGTGGTTAGGACAATGCTTTCCTTTACGCGGTTGAGAATGATGTCCCGATACTCAGCTTTATAAATGCCTTTATAGTCAAGGTCACTCTGCGGGGTTGCAGTTCCGTAGATGTGAGAGCCGAATTGTGTCTCGAATAGGATGTTCACTTTCTGAGAATATAATTTCTAATGCGTATAATCCCGCAGTTCTTCACGAAGCTCACGACATCTGGGTTATCACGCATTTTCCTGGACGTGTTAATCTGCTCAAAATAATGAGCTCTCATTGCTTGATAAAGGAATTGCCTTGTCTCTTTGCTGGCGCTTTGTAAGTTGATTTGCCTCAAATGACGGCTCAATGTTATGAGTATGCGAGCCACATATCTAGTCAGCTTGCTATCTTGTTTTTGATCCAGAATTGTGGCTAGTGTCTCTTCAGCCTTACTATCACCGAATGTATTCTTGTCTATCATAGGTCGTCGGCGGTTTGTGAACTCTCAATATCCTCCTGGCCTTTGTCCAGTAGCTTCGTCTCCATCTGGTAAAAGATAGGAGATTTAGCCTTTGCGATATACGGCCGCAGACCATCAACGCGAATACATACTCCCTCATCGACGGTCTTGGGGTCGCTCAGCGGCAGACACTGGGTTGCTCCCTGGTCAAAGAACCGGGCATCCAAATACTCTTCGACCTTGAAATCCTTTTTGTACCCGCGCCACAGCTCCGGTACATGCTTCAGCCCAGTCTGCTTACAAAACTCTTTCACCTGATCCCAAGCCAGATCGACCACATACCCCTTATCGTTCACGAATGCCACACGATAGACATACAGAGCGCGGCTACCCTCGGGCACCTCATAGGTGTAGCTGGCCTGGATGGGCTTGCCCGGCGAGGCCCATCCAATCACTTCAGCGTAGACAATGAAGTTTTCAGGGAGCATACCTTGCAGCTTCTTCCCCTCTTCGCTCCAAAGGTCTACATCGTAGTAGTGTTTATGGTCGGGGTTGTTCGCGTCCTTTATGACTTTGCGTGAGCCGAATACATAATCGAATTCAGTCGGCTGCACCCGGACACCTACCTTGCTGACAAGCCATTCGACGGGATTCAGCTTCCGCTTCACGATCGTGTTTGCGATCCGAATGGACGTGCCATGCAGCTTTTGAGTAACGATGAAATAGGCATTGTCGGGGAGCTGGTACTGTATCCGCAGGTAGTTGTCGCTATCGAAATGCTCAGGGATATACTTGGTATCGACGCGGTTGAATTTCTTCGCCAGCCGCTGCCTATTCTGCCGTGGCTCGTAGGTGCGGATTTGGTACTTCTTGCAGATTTCCTTTCCGTTGAGTACGTCAAAGGTGTCGCCCTCCTGAAGCTCAGTTATTTTGGCGCCAGTCCATTTCAGGCTGTCAAGCGGCATGAAGAGACAATCGGAACGATGGCCTCGGAACTTGACCGCACGCACACGCCGGTTATCTTCTAGATAGCCGGTTTTCCCATGATCTATATTGAATTCGCTGTGGCGATAGAGGTTATTCTGTTTGCAGAATTCGTCGGAGAGCTGACATTCGGCGGGAAAAACAACACCTGTGGTATCGATCTTTGTATCTTTTCCTATGATGGCTTGGAAACCAAACAGGCTGGTCGCGACGATATTATCGCAATTCTCTAGAGGAATGATGTTTTTAATACGTACAACCGTGGCCGCATAGTTAGCATTCACCGGTGGTTGGAGCTTCATATCAAGGATTGGTTTCGAATTTTTAAAGGGAAACTTCTATTAAACACTCAAACCGAGCGGCAAGGATTCCCGTTTCCACTTTGCAACGTTTAGCTCATATTGCTTTCCTAAACCGCTCTCCCTCTACTAAGGCAAGAAATGCCAATTACAGCAATTAAACGTCCGTTACTATCAACTTGGCTCTCTTTCACCACCATTGGTTATGAGCCGCACGTCATTTTTACCAGGAGCAATAGGTGTTTGAACTACCTGGCTTATTGTGATTGGCGTATCAAGTCACGACTATTCGGCCACGCTCGGTTTCAATGTTCAACGATCAATCAAATCAGGCCACATATACGCGACAGTAAACGCGACAATATAGGGTATGAGCCCGGCGGCATTATTGAGTATTTGGTACATCATAGTTGCTGGAAAGTAATAACATTTGCTAGCTGATCCTGCACAGTAGGTGAATCACCTTTTGCCCGTGCGGTCTTCAAATCACGTATCACCCGGGTTAACAACTCTCGCGCCGCCCACTCAGGATGTAAATCAAATCCCCGCCAGTCGCAGATCCATTCATAGAGCGCGACGAAATCGTAGAACTTCTCGCCTTTCACGTAGCTCTCGGTCGGTTTTTGCAGACCAAAACAATGATGACGGAGCGCAATGAGGATATCAAGCGGATTTTTTACCAGATGTAATTCATCCTCGCCGCCAGTCTTGTAGAAGAAGTGGCTGCGAAGCGATAAAGTCATGCGTGTTGCGTATAGGTCTTTCATAATATTATTCAATGTCAGTAATGCCTGCTGATAAATTCCTTTCGCTTGGTACGCCCGCAGATAAGTTCTTTCTGTAACGGCCGGACTCAATAACCTCAGCCATCTCCATTATCCGCTCTGCCTTTGCGATTTCTTCAAATGGTAGTTCGCTTACATCTACAGGAGCTTTATTTATATTAAAAATCCCATTTTTCTGAACGAATGCCGCATAAAATATATCAAGCTCTTTCCTATAAAGTTTCGAGTAAAAATCATATTTCGCTTCTATCTCGACCGCCTCTATCTTCGTAACATTGAAAAATATATGGTTTTTGTTTGTGCGCGACTGTTTGTACGTACAGGCATTATCGCCAATAACTGATGAGGCAACTTGAAACAGAAGTTTAGTCAGTCCGCGCTTAACGATGAACCGCATCCATGCTTGCTCAACAATTTCTATATCCTCCATCGTAATGCCATGCTTTTTCATCAGCGCATCAAGTCGTTGCTGTGCGTTGTATTTCTCTCCGCCCGAAGCTCCATCGGCTAAAGCCTTCAGCTTCCTAGCTAGCTCTATGTACTTTTCCATATATACGAAAAGCGTCTACCTAGTCCCTCTATTGCACGAATAGAAGGATTTGGTAGACGCTCTAATTCTTCAGTTGTGCAATCTCTGGACTAGGGTAGTCTAATGACTACGCAATTTAGTATAATAACTGTATTAATGAAATTCAAGAGGAATTACAAAAAAGATATTTTTATTCGTTATTTTGCCTATTGGCTTACCCATTCAATAGTAGAGCACGATTGTAGAGGGGATTTGATGATACCACCGTCTCTTGTTACCAAGCGAAAAGATACACTAACATAATTTCTGTTTGGAAGCTTAGGTTCTTGGTAATTATTTACAGGATAAACTCTTCCTTTGAAAATCCATAGCGAGTTGGTTGGCGAATTGAATAGAATGTCTATGACCATGTTTTTCGTAGAACCTTCTTCAATACCCATGGGAGTTATACCAGGACTACGAAAAGATAGTAGTAAGGATATATCTCCGAGCATTTTACCTATATCTTCTGGTTCCCTTTTGTCCCAATAAATGACTTTGTAGCTAAGATTGGCATTTCCTCCATCGAGCACACCCTTTTCCTGGGGAAGCAATGTATTTCCAAGATATACTTGCGGCGTTATTTCATCTACGACAATGTTATTGGCGTTTAGATTTTGAATATCCAAATTTATTCTGCAATCAGCCCTATGTGTATCGGAAATCGAAGGTCCAGGAAATTGGTTTACAACAAGGTTGACCGATGAGTTATTACTGTTTATCTGATCGGGCAAAATGGCAACAGCAATTGTAAGGACAATAACCCCCACAAATACTGATACTATAATCTTCTTTCTCTTTTCTGCATGCGGTACGAGATAATTACTTACTAAATTTGTGAGCAGGCTTAGAATGGCGCCTAAAAAAATGCCAAGCGCGATTTTCATTACATCTATACCTTCCGCACAATTATCTGTGAAATCTTCTTTTGGAGTGCCCTTGCATTTTGCGTTGCTTAGCCACGGATAATATCAAATACGGAAACAAAGAACTCGCCTGTTTCCGCAGCTCGCCTAGCCTTCTTGTTAATGGCATCGATAAGCGATATTTCGCCACTCAGAATAAAGTATAAATCCTGCCCATCCATCCCAATGATATTCGTTGCCTTACCTCGTGAAAAAGCCGTCAAACCATCAGCTGTGAATCCGCTGTTACTGATGAAAACTCCTCGCGCCCATGTAGATTTGGCATCGACCTTGCCACGGAAGATAAGGAGGTCGTCCTCTGCAGTTTGTTTTGCTTGCCATTTCGCTTCAACCAAGTACGTGTCGGCGTTAAGCTGAAAGCTACCATCGATTTGCTCACCGACAATCCTGAACGAATTCCGGGGCGCAAGCTCGAAAATCAGAAATAGCTCATTGAGAAACTTCTCAAATGCATAGCCTCGCTGCTGTGGCTCCAATTGAGTTATGCGCATGAACTCATCGCGGAGGCGTGCCAGATCGCTCGGCTTTACCGACACAATTGATGGGCCTTGCGTCTTCTGTTTCCGATAGATATTTATGCCGTCAACAATAAGGCCCTCTCGCTCGCAAATATCCTTCAGGTATTTTCTGTCTTTGTCTGTAATAGACGACTGTGCAATAGCAAAGCCCACCGCTTTTAGGAACTTATCAACATCCTGCTGTCTCTCCCAATTGAGCGAGGCGTAATATTCTTCTACCAGTGTGCGGCGTTGCCCCGATATTGGCCGGTCTGAGCTGAATACCCCTTGCTTAATACCAGCTAACGTGAACACATCATGGATATTTCGCAGAACAAAGTAGTTGACGCAGAACTCGCGGAAATCAATGCGCAGTACTGGTGAGACGAGCTCCATGATATTCTCCAGTAATAAAGATGGTGATGATGGATGTGCGGATTATAACACGCGATATGTATAGAAAAATGGTTAAGATACTGCACTGCAAAGCCTAATAGATCATAAGTTCGAGTTGTCAAGCATGATACACTCAATGTGAGAAAGCAGAACTACATTGCAGAGGCAACTATGGCACCACGCACGAAACGGTCAGATGCTTCCACAGTTCCTAAGAATGAATTTCCCACGCCTGCGGAAAGAAGATTTCTTCAATGGGTCTACCGATACACGCTCGACCATGGTCAAGAATATCCCAACGATGCCTGGCTTATGGACAAGCTTGGTTTGGGAAGTAGCGGTGTCAGTACTGTAAAAGGTCGGCTCAAGGAAAAGGATTTTCTGGTAAAGAAAACCGGGACAGTAGAATTCACCGAAAAAGGCTGGCAATACTGCAGAACCAATATCTTAGAAGTAGCATCGGTCAGAGTCCGGATTTATGGGAATGTGAGAGCCGGCAAGATAAACCACGATACGACTGAAGCTGTCGTTGAGGGGTGGCAAGAGCACGACCAAGAAGCGGAGCTAATCAGCATACCGTTTGAAGGCGGTAGCCGAGAAATTTTCGCGTTACGGGTTGTGGGCCAGAGCATGGAACATGAGCGCGTCTTCGAAGGCGACATTGTGATCGTCGAAAAATTCGGGCGAGATGAAATACCACGCGTTGGAGAAATGATTGTTACCCACTATTTGCCAATAGCCGATGAAGCGGCTGCTCAAGAAAATCCCGATGATGTTACATCGTATTTAGTCGGGCCGGTGCTAAAATTTCTCCACGAAGAAAATGCAGAGAAAGATGAGCGGCGGCGTTACATCTTAGGCTGGCGGAGAGATAGGCAGGCAAGCCCAGACCAATACCGCATACAGACGAGGTACATCAAGCCAGTGGGGCGCGTTGTTGCGGTATATCGCGCTGTGAGCTGGTGAGATGCGAACATGTGTTTCACAGTTTTTCACAGTTTTAGCCCAATCTCTTGAATAGCACAGGCGTTCGTCATACAATCACATCACGGCATCGAACGTATGTACTAAACAAGAGGAGGCTACTGTGAAGCTGGTGGTAACAAGTGACGCTGAGGCATTCGAGGTGCAGGTTTCGGGCAAGTGGCGGATGGATCGCAAAACCGCGTGGGCGGTGATCAAGTCAGTCATTGCAACGCTAGTGACAACAGGTGGCGTGTTGATTGCGCCACATCTGCACGAGTTAGCTGCCCTGCTGGGGCAATAATAGCCGGAGCGTACGCATGAGACCCGCGCCCGAAAAGGCGCGGGTTTTGTGTGCCTGCCATTTGTTCATCATTTTTCACCCACCACCTCCCAACTCCCCAGCGTCTGGGTTTTGAATACCGCCTCGTCAATCGTATACCCCTTGCAGGTTTGCGCCGTCTGGTTCTTGCACGAAGACTCGGGGCAGTAGAATTCATCAATATGGCGATTGTCGTCGGTGTGCTGCAGAAATATCTCCCCGGTCTGCGGCTTGGTTATTGGCTCGATATCAAATTCCTCACGGAAGAGCGCCATCACGGTTGTCGTACTGAACACCCCGGCCGGGCAGTCGGTGAATGTCACCGGCAGATCGATTTGCATCTTTGTCCGCCGGTCAGCTGTTTTGCGCGTGACAGAGTAGGATAGGCGAAACCCGCGAACGGAAACGAGCTTATTGAAGTCATAGCGCACACGCTGCGCATGGGCCGTGATATCTGCTACCGCCTGCTGCCGACTAACAGTTGTTGCCGACGAGTACCAGAACAGCATGACAACAGCCAAAATGAAGGCAAAGACGTATAGAGGCACCATAACGCCCGGCGCACGCTTGGTGAAGCGGGCAAGTTTGAGAATAATCCAGTAGGGGATAGCAACAACAAACCCGCCGCAGACCATCAGGATTATGAACCATATCCCAATCTGCTGCCCCGCTCGTTCGCCCTGCGCATAGGGGCTGAGTTGTCGCTCGGCGGTACCGACCTTCCGACCATTCTTGTCGTAGAGGTCATATTTGTCTGACATCTGCCCCTCCCAAATATGAGCTACAACTTGTGGTAGCATGGGCCAAGCCGAACCCTTCCATCATCGAGCTGGGGAGCCGCACCGATGGAAGGGCTCGTAACTTGTCTTGGGAATACTCCCAATGGGAGTATCGTATCACTGTGCCCTTGCTCTGTCAACGGCTCCCCGGATGGCAGTGGGAGCCTATGCCGCGACTTCTGGGCGATAAACTACGACATCTTCGTACACAGAAGCATATGACGCAACTTGAACTGGCGCAGCGGCTGGGCCTTGCGCGGCAGGGGTATGTCAGCAACCTCGAAATGGGGCGGAAAATGCCGTCGCTTGACCTTTTGGTAGAAATAGCTGATTTGTTTGGGGTAACGACTGACTACCTAATGCGGGATAGCCTGCCGGTCGAGGAGCAGAATAGTCTTTAGAAACGACGCACCTCTTGCACATGACTCGTAGGAGGTGCAACGATGGATATGCCAGACACACTGTATAATGACCCGCGCTTCCTAGAGGTTGTGCGGGAATTGCGGAAACGGGTACGATTGCGACAAGCTCCATTAGCCGAGGACGAATCTTCGGATGATGAAGCGACACGGCGCGTTCGGGCAAAAATCAACTTACGTATGAAGCAGCGTAAGGAGAAAGAGAAGCGGTAAAACGCTGATATGACCGATTTCAATATTCATGCGGTAATAACGATCCTACGAGAAACAATGCCGCATTTCGAGCAACCGCTTGTCGATGCGATGGGTGCCGAGGGGCAAACGCCGTTTCACATCCTCATCGCAACGATTTTGAGTCTCCGCACGAAAGATAGTCTGACGGCGGTAGTGGCCCCGCGATTGTTTGCCGTCGCCGACACGCCGCAAGCAATGCTGGAGCTGAGTGAGGAACGCATTGCCGAACTCATCTACCCGGTTGGATTTTACCGCACTAAGGCCAAGAGCATCCGCCAGGTGTGTACGTTACTAATCGAGCATTATGCTGGTGCGGTGCCACAAACTATGGAAGAGCTATTAGCGTTGCCGGGCGTTGGACGAAAGACTGCCAATCTGGTGCTAACGGCTGGATATGGGTTGCCTGGAATATGTGTTGATACACATGTCCATCGCATCTGTAATCGCTGGGGGTATATCCAAACCAAAGACCCGGAAGCAACGGAAATGGCCTTGCGTGAGAAGTTGCCGCCTGAATACTGGATGGAAATAAATAAGCTGCTCGTGGCGCTTGGGCAGAATATCTGTCACCCGACTTCGCCGCGCTGTAGCGTGTGCCCAGTCGCGGCCTATTGCGCTCGCATTGGCGTGGTGCGGAGTCGGTAACAGGAAGCCCCGCCGCCCGGTGATTTACACCGAACGACGGGGCGACCCATAGTCAGGCTACGAATAGCCTAGATACGGAGCAGCGGAAGGCGAAAAAGCAGCGGGAGAATGGGAGTGTGAAAAACATCTCCGCCTGCGCACCAAAGACACCCTGACGGCAGTGGT
>APMI01037326.1_pt1 | contig 18689 bp, 20 predicted proteins | sample 667938 | NCBI WGS metagenome assembly APMI01 (sample SAMN01084076, study PRJNA167559) | wastewater metagenome | biome: Wastewater | place: Denmark: Ejby Moelle, Odense | collected 2011-11-28 | reverse complement strand
TAATTATAAATATAATTCGCCATTTTTCAGGGGATAAACTAATTAAATAACAAGCTAATCCAACTCTCTTTTCTTATAAACATGTCTAGTAGCTAGGTTTCTTATATTTATCCTCATTAACCTAAAAATTTAATTTTTAACTTTTCAACTGCGGTCCATTATTTAACTGAAACCAGACTAACTTCAACTAGAATCTGATCCAAGCACTTATACGAGGGCTTATCGGGCGTATTTAAATTTATATTGGTTTAAAATGAGGATAAATTGCAGAATGTTTATACCAAGTTATTTTTATTTCCTTATTTTTGTCAGCCATGTCCGCTGCAACTCCTCAATGCCAGCCACTGTCATCTTTCCAAGCCTCCTAACTGACTCATCCGTTTAAAACTGCGACCAGCTACCCGGATTTGTTCAACACTCACCTCGACGATCCTCTGCGGATGATCAAGATATTCAAAGATGATCCCAATGGCTTCGAACGCATATTTTACTTTCAGTACCTTAAACTGTGTGAACCTAGTGCTGAGGGCTTCCCGGAAATCAGAGTTGCCAACATGAAGCAGCTTATTAACAACCCTGACTTTTAGTTTATTTTTCAGGGCGATTTCGGAGCACCACAAATTTATAACGATAAGCAATTCAAGGCCATTGCTTTGGATTTTCTGGATATGTTAAAAAACAACGAAATCAAAGTGGATCGAGGACTGTAAAAATATCCAATAGTTGATTTAGTATTCACTTCACTGATGCGATCTTTAACAATTATGAATAATTTGGCTGAAGAGTTTGAGCAATTCGTGGATAAAGGACAACTTTTAAACTTGCTGAGTAGTATCTTTGATGTCGAAGTTAAAAATCATCAAAATTGTACTAAATTTATAGATTCCGATATATTCGTCTATGAGGTATCGCCTTTTGAAATTTATATGGCCTATCTGATCGACTAAGAGTAAAAGCCTAAGGCATCTGCGAATTTTTTAGGAGTCTCTTGTAGAGTAGATCGTAAAAAAAAGAGTGAAATGTATAAGAGCTCAACTAGTAATGAAAATTATGATTTCGTTGATTTCACAGATCTTAACACTGATAAGCCAAGCGCAAGTCATTTGTATCAATCTTAAAATATTTTTATAAAGGTGCAAGACAAACGATTTACAAAGCAGTAGTCACTTATCAAATAACCAATTAGTGTCAAATCGATAAAATAATAAAAAATAAAAGTCGATGCTATTGTCGATAAAATATAATAGGAAGAGTAATAAGTCATGTAAATTAAAATCACATAACCTAATGTATTGAGTGTGCGTAATAATATGCTTTAGCTTCGAAAGCAATCGAAGGATTTTTCAAGCGAAGTGTCAGGATTTGAATCAAACTAGGATGATATGAAATTGTAAATGCCTCCAACTTCGGGGACATTTTATATATCGGATAAAATTCAGTTTTTATCTAATATCGAAGATGGAACAGAGACAAAAAATAATTCCACTCATATTCCCGATAAAACTATAGAGTCAAATATTAGCGAAAACCCATAACAGCCGAATACAATATCATACGATTACGAAAAATAATTTTCATTCAAGGACGAAAGCATGAGACTAAACAAAGATCTAAAGAAAGAGGCTTCACTCATTTAACACTATTATCAACCTCAAAACAATCAGCTATCTTTTTCATTTAGTAAACCAGTATAAAACCAAACTGAAAACAGAAACAAAAACGATCAATCGTATCCAGCACAAGAATATTTCGGAGCGAGCATTCGTAAATCAGTTGCAGTTTATATTCCAGTTTAACAGTATTTAAATAATAATCAGCATTCTGCTTTAAGCTGGTATGAGACTAATTTTAGTACGAAATCCAGTAGTACACCTCCAAGAATAAGCTTAAACGTAACCAAATAGTTTACGAACTCATTTGTTTTGAAAGAAATGCCTGAAATCTACAGTGAGGGCGTACGAAAAGCGAGGTAAAGAGCTCGAGCTTTTCGTAAAACCATTTTGCAAACATTTTGATGTCGTTGCTTTAATATATTTGAAAAGATTGTTTTAATAAAATGAATATTTAGAATTTTGATTGTAAATATAATTCCAATGTCAAAAAACCAAACAGTCATTAAAAGCTACCATGCCTTTTCGCTCGTGGCCTTGAGGGAAGACTGCCACTATAAGTCTACTTTGGCAGATTTTACTCCTCCTCCTAAGTAAGAAGCTTTTTAACTAAGTCCAAGCAAAGCTTCGAATTCGATAGTGCCTGGGTTCTTGAATGATCAAAATTACTTCACTCCCGCTTTTGTGCCCTTGCGTGAGAAGGTACTTCTTTTTTCAACTTAGGACTACTACGAAACCACAACCTCGGTTGAGAAGATGAGGTTTGATGGCAGAATTCAAAAAGCCTAGTAGCTCTGGAAAGGCATCCAAGAAGATGAGGATGACTCATAAAAGCTCACCCCTGCAACTCCCTCTTCGAATTACTGTCAAATTTGCAAAATTGGATTCACTTAATATTCAGATCATTTACGAGATGCGGCTCATTTACGACAAGCTCGATTTAGCAAGGCGAACACCTACGCATCCCAACTCTGCAAGCTGTATACTAAAAATAAATCGAAAGCTAATAAAGATTCAAAGGTCAAGCCTATAGCCAAGGCTCAGCGCTAAAATGGTGTTCACAAAAGACAGAGCAACAGAAAGAGTAAAAAATTCAACAATCAAACTGAAAGTTCTCCCGGTGTAAAACAGCAAAACTTAAGCACTAATATGGCTAGTGCAGTCCCTGGCATTGACTGTTGATTTATTACTAAGTATTTTTTCTCTAATAAAATAAGACACTTTAATTATAACTGACTTAATATTCTTTTTTAAATTATCCTCCTGTATGATAAAAAAGCAAATAAAAAATAAGTTAATTTTCGCTAATATTGACTATAGTCTATCATTTTTTAATGACTTACTCTAAAATACAAGTTAACAGATGAATGTTTCTGCATAATTTGTTGCATATAGTATTATAATCAACATTACAAACTAAAATGAACAACACAGAAGTTAACTCTTTCAATATGCGAGCTTTTACTGAGCTGTGTGTTAGCTTGACCCTATAGGCTAGCAAAATTGTTAAGTAAGGCTACCAGAACAGTGAGGTTAAAAAATTTGAGAAAGGATTCGATGATCCAGTCACAGAAGCTGACTTCAAAATCCAAACTATGCTGATTCGAGGTATTAGAAACTTGTATCCTCACCTTAGAATTGTGGGAGAGGAGGACACTTAATACACTGGAAAAATTGACGTCGACTATGCTAATTTGGCAAAATACGAACTACCTGAATAGTTTAAGCTTAATCATCCTTACAATATCGAGGATATGTGCGTATGGATTGATCCCATCGATAACACCAAAGGATTCATTGAAGGAAGGGCTGAGGCTGTAACAATTCTTATCGGCATTTCATGCAAAGGCAAATCTGAAGTCGGAATAGTTGGTTCACCGTTCTAAAGCAAGCACAATAAAGCGGAATACAATCCTAAATTGATGCTAGGCTGTATTTCAGAACAGCTTACATATTAACTAAAAAAAGAGAATTAAAATTGGAAATGGTAAAAAATGCACAGGCCTAACCCTCACCACAAAGTGCCTATCTTAGTGATGAGCTCAAATCACAAGAAAGTATCAGACGTTAAAATAAGCGAGGAGCTAAAGTACGAGAGAGTTCTTGCAGGTGGTGCTGGGTACAAGGCCGTCCTTGTTGCGAAAGGCGACGCAGATTTGTTTCTGTATAGCGAAACAGGCACTAAAAGATGGGATAGTTGTGCTGGTGAAGCAGTTGTCCGAGGAATGGGCGGTTATTTTGTAACTGCTAAAGGAGAATAAATACACTATAATCCTGTAGCAAAATCGTATCTTAACGATGATGGTCTTCTTTGTGGATTCATCCCAAACCTTAAAGATGCTGCAGTAAAAGCATGTGAAAAGTTTAGACACTCTAAACTTTGATTATTGTTTATGTATTTATACATTCTATTTAATATGGTATAAAATTAATGAACCGTTAGTTTCGCGGGTAATGATATCAATTACAACAGTTTTTCTCAATGACTCCCTTGACAAACCCGCACTTCCAACAGGTGATCTTGATATCTTTACAATTTTTCGCAACCAAGGGGATCCAAAATAGCAGTATTCCGCAACAAAGAAATAGCGCAACTGACCAGCCGATGGCAGCACATCCGATTTCCATGCTGACATAATCAGAATCTAGGGAGTTGCACCTAGGGCACGGCCGTGACACATATTGTAGTGCAGTGGCATAGGCGGCTAAGTTATAAAATATCTTTACGATGGGCGGGTGTCATTTATGGGGGCAGCATTATTGGCAGCTGGCTTTGGTTTATGTAAAAACGGTATGGCGAACTGTTGTATGACATTGGAGGTGGAGGCATGTTCATTGGGTGCGAGTATGATGGAGGCACACCTACGTAAGGGTAATTTGGTGGAATTGACACTGCTTGAGGGGGCATCGGGATGTATGGATTCTGTGCATTGCTTGGAACTTGTCTGTATAACCTAGATTATACTTCTGTTGATTATTTTGGCATTATAGGTAATTGTCAGACAACTTTTATTCTTCTAACAGGGGCTTGTTTGGATTTTGCATGATGCTTATCTTAGTAGATTAAATTATTAAATGATACTCTATTTGCGTATTAATTAATTGATAATATTTAAATATAAACTGCTTATTGATTGATATTAATTACTCAAATATCATTATCAAGGAGTTTCTTACGAAAATCGTTCATTTTAACTCTGGCAGTATTTTTATCTTGAACACTATGTTTTTTGTCCTGCTCGTCAGCCAACTTCTCTTGCTTTCTCAACTGCTCTTCTTCTTGCTTCTTTTTCAAATAGCTCTCAGTAATGAACACCTATTCCTCACCGATGCCCAGTTTCGCATTTTATCTCTATTGCTTCTTCTCCATGGCACGCTTGTGATCTTTGTCTCTTCTTTATACAATATTTTTCATTTTGCCAATGTACTTCGATGTCTGATTTTGATTTCCTTATTTTGATGGCTTTTATTATTTTTATATTGGCTTCGTTTTCTTTGGGGCTTTTATTTATTCGTATACTTAGTCGTATTGGAATATCGAAGGGTCTATTTACTATTGTTTACTCATTTATTTATATAATCTATTATAAATAAAAACATATTCAATTTATCATATTTTTTCTCATGAGACCAAGCAAATTTTTGGGCTCATTGTGTATTTTCTAATGTTCCTCGACATCATCTTAATCTTGCATATCTGCATAATTGCGACATCCTGTACTAAAAACTATTCCGAGCTGTTCAAATTATACAATTGAGTTGATTGTTGTGCTAGATTGCACTTTATATTTTTTGACATTTTGCTATTTAATTGTTTAGGTGTTCAGTTATTGTTAATTAGATGTCACTTGTTCATGTTTTGAATTGTTCTTCCAGGACCAAGACACTATTTCTGAATTCTCTGAACCGCAGTATAGATACTAGCCATCTTCAGAAAAACAAAGCGATATTCGTTGATTTCCATATCGTTAAACTTAAAGCTCATTGACAAAAACTGGAGATTAATTCCATTTCCTGACATCCCAAATATAAGTGTAATGATCCTTACGAGCATTACTAGCAAAAATGAAACCATTTTGTCTGTTTGAATCAATACTCATTACTGCATCCACGTGTGGTCTCAATATATTGACTGCCTGTTAATCAGATTATCTGACGTCTAAAATTGTTAACCCTCCTTAAAATGTTCCAACCACTGCGGTATTTTAGTCAATCACTGATACAGCTGATACATTAGCTTTGCTAAACTTGTTAAAAATACGATCAGTAACTATCTTCTCAATGTTGTAAGAACACAGAAATCTATGGCCTCCTCCTAAAGCATAATCAGAGCGGGAAGCTACACCTGCAAGCTGAATAGGTGCTAAGTAGGATTATGAGTTCTTTTTCTTCTATGTGAAAGATCCTATATGTTTAACAGGAGTGTCACTCTGGCATCGATAAATGCGCAAAGGCATCGATTGACTGGAGACAATCCAAGAATTTTCACGAAACTGAAGACAATCATATGGAAGTGTCTAAAATCGGATATCAGCAACAATGTTATTATCTTCATTCGACAAATTCATAAAATGATTCGTCGATTATTGACTTGATTAATTGACATGTGTGCTCTGAATTTACTATTTATTATTGCTTAAATTTCTAATCTGCACAGTGAAGGGCGCTGCTTCATAAATACAAGCTATGTTAAAATTATGACCTTTCCGCAATGATTTGATGAAGTTACTATATGATGGCCTCTATGGCGTCGTATTTATTTTATTGTGAGTGCATGACAATGGCTCACTTATTTATTCATCCATGTTTATGATTTCTAAATTCGAGTGTTATTCTGCAGCAAGCTTAGCTTAATGTTCGTGTTAAGGATTGCTGATATCCATACTACTATTATATAATCATAAATTTTATGACTATTATTTAGGTTATTTTATAAATGAGTCAAGCAGTGATAATGAATAGAATAACAATTTCTCACTTTTGTAAAGTCTTCTGAGATGAAGCTGATTGTACTGCAGCATGGTTAGGATGGTTGCTTCTAATGTATGCTTTATTAATATCTACATCACGCGCCATGTAAAACTAGTCTTTACTCACTTACTTCTTTACTTTATCAATTCTAGCCTTCATCTTATCAATTTTTCTCTGCGTAATCTCAGTAGTTTTGCTGCCGGCTTTGAACAGTTCATGGACTTTCCTCCAGCTCTTCCGTACTGCACTGGCATCCTGATCATACTCCCTGTATAGCTCTTTTTCCCTTCCAGCCATTTTAGTCTTCTTGATCTTCTGGAAACACCTAGACAATCTCTTGACAATCAAATCATTAGAATAGGAGATAGATTCCTTACGGATCATGTACAGTTCAGTGACAGAGTAGTTCATGGGCGGGTGCTCAATCTTCTACACTGTCACGTTTGTTGATGCTATGCGAGTAGGTGCTACCAATGTCTATGCTGGGTTGTCGTTAGGGTTATTGTTTGGATTTGGCTGCTCAATCATGCGGAACTTGGATTATTATTATGGAGGGCATCTGTCTTATTTAAGTTTACATATACTATACAATACAAATATTAAGATAATGATAAATAAGAAAATGCCAATAATCAGCAGCAAGGTTTCTCAATAATAGCTTTAGTATGCCTGCACTTACTGCAGCTGACCCGTATATCTTTGCAGCTATCGCAGACAAAGGGAATCCAGAAGCAGAAGATGCCGGTGAAGAGAAACAAAATAATGGACCAGGTATAGGCTGTGCATCCAGGAGTCATGGAAATTTGATCAACTCCTCTATATGAGCATATAGCACAGGGTAGTCCTGCTTGCTGCACTATGAATCTATATTTGGCTAAATAGTAGGATATTATTTACGATGGGCGGTAGTCACATACGCGGGCATAGTGATTAGGATCTGCTGCTGTTGTTGTACTGGAGGGGGTGGGGGTGGTGAGTATTGGTACTGTGGTTGGAATCCTTGGTTATTATTAACCGGCTGAGGGTATGGCGATACCTGATACACTTGATTGCTTGTGTTTGGCGGTCTTTGATTGTATGTCTGTTGAGGAGGCACATAGACGGGATTCGGTTGCTAGTCTATGCTCGGGTATGGGTTTGCATTTATGAGGGGTTTGTTTGTGTCCGACATTGTATCTAGTAAATATATAGTAATTATGATCACAAACAATCATCAATGCTAAAATCAGGATAAAGGTTGCTGCTCTATGACAGCCTTAATAACTCCACAGCTGCCACATCTGACTTTGATATCGTTGCACTATGGTAAAACAAAAGGAATCCAGCAGCAACAGCCGGTGAAGAAGAAGAGACAGACAGCCCACCCGAAGACAGCACAGCCGGGTTAGCCAAACACCATATCGGTGTTGAATTGATGGCACATCGTGCATGGCATTCTACAAGTCTGCACTATCCGCATGTATTTATCTGAGGTAATAATTAAGTATACCTGAGTTAGGGGCTACATAGGGGGGGATCTTCATGGCGATCTATGGAGGCACTGGCTAATAGGGAGCAAAGCCGGGTGGGGGAGCTGGCTGGAATCCTTGGTTCGGCGGCGGAAAATATCCTGGTTGACCTTGTCCTTGTACTGGCTGGGTTTGTTGCTGAGGCTGGACTCCTTGCGCTCCCTGCTGCGCTCCTTGAGCTTGAGGTTGAGACTGCGGAGGTGGCTGAGCATAGGGTTGGTAAGGCCTGTAACCTTGTCCATAGGCGCCTGGCGGATAACCATACGCCTGATTCGGTTGATAGTAGTTAGGATAAGGTTGATACACATTCGGAGGGTAATATCCCTGCTGTCTATATGGCTGTTGCGGGTACGGTTGCTGTGCATTTTGTTGCTGATGCTGCTGGTAGGCTTGATTTTGAACAGGTTAAGATTGGTTCTGTAGACTCGGATGCTATTTAATTGTTTCTTATTTATGTTTCTAGTTGTTAAAGAGCAGTTATTCTTGATTATCTTTGTCGGTCATGTTTGGTAGAAAATATTTAGTCCAAATTATATAATATACTATTGTCAGATTTTATATTGGACTAGATCACACGTAATAACAAAATATTTTGATGTCCTTTCTAACATACATAAAGTTTAAATTGTATTTTAGTCATACTTAATGATTTTAATTATCTCCGATGTGTTTATTAATCGAATAATTAATAAAGGTAACTTCTAATCCAAAATATAACTCACAGTATGACAAAAAAATCTCCCGAGAACGTGCAGAAGAAAATAAAGGACCCTGTATCAGTAAGCAATACGTTAACTTAAGGAAATGAAAATACATCGGTAGTCGCTGAAGAAATAGAAGTTGCACGAAAAGGTCTACGAAGACTTCAAGATAAATGAGCCACAGAAGGTGAACTTCTACGCTGACAAGCCTAATAATAATCCATTCTTGCTCATGAAGTATAAAAATGAGGGTAGGACTATCAATGGAGTGGATCTTGATGAGAAATTAGAGGACGACTTGCAGAAATCGAATTTAACGCCGGAGATCAACGAGAAGTTGAAAACTGTAACTCATGTGCCCAAAGACAAGTGGGCAGTACCACAGACTTCAAATCAATAATTTGGATGGTATTCAGAGGTAAAACAAATATTTATTGCAGCAAGCAAAGAATGACAGCAAATTTGCACACAAAAGACAGGGGTGTAACGAAACTCATTACGCTGACAGTTACTACACTATGAAGCATACTTCTCTATTTAGTAATCATAATCAGAAATGATGATGCTCTTTTGTATGATTTCGCACATTTTATATGAGTATAAGCTACAATATTAAGAAGGAGGCCATCACAGACTCAGTCGACATTCCAGGTTCCTAAATATCAGTCTTTTTACTACAGAAGCTGTTGGCTTAGAAGCTCAAAGTTAAGGAACATGAGCTTGTGCTTACTAATGTGTACACAGGATTCAAACTCAACCCTATGGAGATAATTAAAGACAAAGCAACCATCAACGTGGAGAAGTTATGTAAGTCCGACACCAAGCTGAACATAAGCGGCATAGTCTCAAACGAAGAATTGGCTGAAATGGGTAGAAGCGGTCGTTTCTTCATGATCAAGAGCTCTAATGAAGAAAACATCCAGAAGGCGCGCGAATTTTCAGTATGGGCCACCACTTACTCAAATCAGGTAGATGATGAATCACTTAGGACAAACTTCGCTCCGCCTTGCTCTACAGTCAGCACGTTTTTCTGCTTTTTGCCACTAATAGATCTTATGAAATCAAGGGATTAGCTCGCATGGAGAAGGAGCCTAGTAAGACTGCAGAGAAAGCTTTCTGGTCAGGGGTCAATAATATAAGATTGGGAGGCAATTTTTAAATAAGGTGGGTCCGAAAACAGCCATTAACTTCTTTGCAGATTGAGAAAGCTATGGGTACTCAATTTAGAGACAGAGTTATGAGATTTTCAGATGGCGAGTAAGTAGATGGAGAGCTTGCACAAAAACTAATTTTGCTCTTTTAACTGCCTACAGAGCCTTACTATGCCGTAAAATAAGAAGAAGTTTAAATCAAGCCTATCACAGAGCCTGTTAAGAAAATTTTAGGACTTGGTCAAATATCAGGAATAAAAAAGTAACAAAACCCATTTCCTTTTCCATTCCCTATTCCGCCCCCACTTTCTAACACTACCTTTTCGATAATACCAGCTATAATTCCATCTATACTGCCGTCAAAATCTCCGTAACAGTAAGTAAAAGTGTCAAGCCAAGTGAAGCCGTATAAATAATAAAAATAGCAACGTAATCCAAATTGATAATAAGAACACAAAAAGAAAGAGAAGAAAAACCATAAAGACAGGTCATAATCAAGTTCTTCCTCTTCTTCATCGAGTTCAAGTCGGAGCTCCAGTAGTGATTCCAGTTCAAGCTCAAGCTCAAGATCAAGCTCAAGGAGTAAGAAGCAGAAAATAATTAAAAAGAAAGACCGCAAAGAGAAGAAGACCAAGAGAACTAAGGACAGTAAGAGAAAATAAAGGAATAAATCTAAGTAGAGCAGAAGGAAATCGTAGAAGAGAGGCAAGAAACGAGATAAAAAGGAGAAGAAAGACAAGAAAAATAAAAGGAGAGATGGGCATAAATGAGAGACCACAAATAAATCCGTAACAAACTTAAACCTTATTAATATAAAATGTTTGATAATGCAGGTCGACTTGGCTGTCCATTTTCAGCATTTCCGTTGCCTTATGTGCTCTATCTACTGGTGTGCTAATACTTATATAAGATGCTGCATTAGTCTTATATAATAATAGGATGAAGACGATATCCCACCCATCCGCATAACTGCAGCTCTACAATAAGGTGTTACAGTTCATTGAATTTCCCATATCGTTCTGTACATGTATTTGAATGACAGGTTACTCAGTATAAAATCTATGGATAACTGCGTTGATGATTTCTCTATAGACACCCAACATCATCGACTCATTTATTTGGATAACGCCCAATATAATAACAATCTTACTGAGACCTGCGTTGATCGCATACGTGCATAAAGTGGTTAGTCCTCGACAAGCAGAACTATCACTAATATCGTATTTTCTAATGGCAGGTCTATTAGGCTGCGGATTTGTGGCCGCATGCTCGCAATATTTCACACAAGTATCACACTTATACTATGCAGTATTACAGCATTTTGGTATGTGTACTAGGATGGACGACCATGGATGTCTGCTATTAAATTGTTATATTTTTTGCATAAAAAGCTAAGGCACGACTAGCACAGTTCGGGTACGAACAAATCTAATAAGACAAGAACTACTCAAGTATATTAGGCGAGACTCTGGGCTATTTCGTCAGCTTCTGTCTGTGCTATGTCAAGAATGGTAAATCTATGAAGGTAGTCATAAGTTTAATTAGAAATTCTATATCTGCACCAGCTAGATCTACTTTATCGCGATGGCAGTATCAGGAGTGTACTGGATTGCTTTGTATTTATCATCCAAGGATCCATTTACTATTAACAGTGAACTGAGAGAGTCTGTATCCGAGATGCCAGCTGTTACCAAAAACATAGCTTTCTACTTACCAGGATACTATGAAGTCTGCAGCTGCTCTGGCTTCGATCGTTGGCTGCTGACTTTACACTTTACTTACCTATCTATTGTGGACACACTATTAATATATGGGTCAATGTGGATCGCCATGGTCTACGAACATCTAGGCGAGAAATAAGGAGTGTCTTACAATATGGGAATGAAATAGGGAAGTTTAGTGTTGCTGCTATTTACTCTTGTCTCCTATGCTAACCCTGTTCGCTTTTTTGTTCGCAAAAGTACAAGAGTGACTAATCATTTAAAGTTTTTTATGAGTTTACTCATGATTATATGTGGAGTTGCTTGTCTTCTCTTCATTAAGGCCAATCATTACTGCATATTTTTGTTAGCCTTACTAATAGGAATCGCTGACGGATTCTATAAGAATCAAATCGAACCTTAATTGCGATAACAGTACCCAGTATGGGATTCATCGTAGGAATTAATTAACCGAATATAAAAACTAGTGATTTTATGTCCAATGCCATTCTTTGTAATGATTGTACTTGGGCGAAATGATATTAGTGATTGCTTATTGTGTATGCCAATTGCTGTGATCGCTTTACTCATTCTTAGCAATTATTGGAAAGATCATATCGGACTCAAGACAAAAAGTAAGCTGGATAAAGTAGACAAGCATCATTGATATTTAATTTCCATAATATTTTGTCCATGTTTATTGGTAATATTAAAATCATGAATCATTGAATATCAAATTGAATTTTTACTTTATTTTCTATTCGCTGTATCCTTTATATTTGTTCTCACATTCTATCTTAAGAACTTTTCTTTGCTATTGCTACTTTTCTCTACAAAGACCTTCAGTTTTCTTAACTTTTCCATTAAGTTACTGTCTCATTGCGTTTATCTGCTCTGCTTTTCGTGTATTTTCATATTGCAAATTAGCGCAAGTTTGCATGAAACTCATTAACTTATCTTATAACTGAGCTGAAATGCATGGTCTTCTGTTCATTTTCATTTCAAGAAGGATGAGAGATTCTGATTTCTGTTAGTTTTATTTTCCAATTTGTTTAGCTTTAAGTGTTAAGAAATTTTTCTCCAGTTTGTCCAACTTGTAATGTATATCTTGATGAGGCAGATGTTCCCATCCAGACTTAACCCTTGCACACTTTTTACGCAGCTCATCAATACTCTGATTTTATTAATAGGCGAATAAAATGGCTTATTTCCTAATATTCATTTATGTTTCTAGTTGTTTGTTTTGGTTTTATTAGGATACTCGCATGATATAGTATTAAAATTTATTATTAATAACTGTATTGTGTTCATAAGTTAAAATAATTAATTTATTTAATATACTCTAAACACTTAAAATTTCCATAGCTCTAAAATATCAGATAAATTAAGCGATTTAAATTAGTTTTTATTAATAAACTGATGATTAATCTCTAAAAATTATATCAGTGTAAGATAGTCGATAAGATTTATAGTATTATAATATCGTTAAATGATGCCCAAACAGTTATACAAGCTCAGAAAGCAGTCCAGCAAGCCTGAAGAGGCTTTAAATGCTCCGAGATACTGCACTGAGTATCCTTCAGCTGGTAAATCGGCACAGATCAAAAACAGGCTTACCAAGGGGTGCAACAAATATTAATAACTCAGAGACACTTACCTGAAACCCGTAGTCACTTAAATTAAAACTGAGTACAATGAGTATACTTTCTAGCCACGCTTATCATCAAAGAGGAAATAATCACGGTCGTTTAAGAAGTTTCTATAAGATCAAGAAAATTATCAAAACCATAGAGATAATAAAATTAAATAGTTCAAAACTGAAGTAACTAAAGCTGAGGTCACATCATGCAGTAATAGGCCTACAATTGACAAACAATCAAAGAGAATTTGCACTCAGACTAACTATGATAAAGATCAAGTTATTGACAGGCTTTATCGCAAGAAAACTGTAGAGCAGCACAAAGATGACTAAGAGCTTTTTAGTCCAAAAATATTACCTCGCTCTAAATCTTTGAGAAGGACACAAAATATTTCGGATTTATTACACTCCGATGCAAAAAGAAGAAGAGAAAAAAGATAATTACAATAAATATAGCGGGAATTGCATCCTCCAGCTAGTCCGCACATATTATCAAATACTTACAAACTTGTTTGTCACAAACTGTATGCTGAGTTCTGCTAACTGATCCCTGAAGACGAAGCAACTATACCGCTCGTAATGGCCTGGTCTGTCATCTCTTAGATTTTCGGAGTGGAGCTTAACCCCAACAAGCAAGGTCGTGAGGGAAAAATTTGCGAAGAAATGACTAGATACCTGCTCGCATAAACTCAAGGATAAGAAAGCATCGAGGACGAGGTTGTATAAAGAGCTCGACTATGGGAATTCATTTAAGTTATTGTTAATAAGTATTAGGCTAAACCGATATTGTTGGCCGAAAATGTAGAGTAAATTATTGAGCAGTTTGGAAACTTATATACGTGTCGAATTGCAAGACCGAGACCTCAAAAATAACCATAACAGTTTTCATTTTTTCCTGAAACTCTGCGAAGTTCATAAGCAAAAGCACAGAAGCACCGAGAAAAAATGCTCCAATCTGCAAAATAGTTCCTTGAGAATGAAAATTCTAAATTACAACTCAAGGAAGAGGTTACAATTGAAGATATATTTTCAATAGACTACATGATCCGAAAAGCTTCACAGGAGAAGAAGAAGCTCAGTAAGGAAAAATAGATGATGAAATAATGTACCTTTAAACCAAAACTGACAGATTCATATAAAAGACCAGTGTATATGCCGCCTAGAACTGAATCCCAAAGTAAGATATCCTCATCGAAGAAAACTCTCTTAAAATCGATATCTTCACAAAGTTTATCTCAAAGTTTCATGAGCCAAACCCTTAAACCTATTTAAAATAAGTCGAATGTGAAGACAACTGCGAAGAAGCCATTTATACAAATCAAAGATCATAACCAAAGTTTAATGAACACTAGTAAGACTCATGAAGTGAAGGATGTCGAGAAAGCTGTTTTGAGGATGGCCATTGCAAGAAAAGATAGATAACTATCGAATTAAATCAAAACACGAGGCTATCCTAAGAATGTTGAAAATTGGACCGCATATGCGCATCATGAAAAATCATAAATTTAAAACCAACATCGTAAGCTTAAAGGTCTTAATTATAAGAAAATATCTCTAAGGTGAAAGTAATGAAAAGGACCAAAAATTTATGCTTTATATAGTTTATTTTTCTATACTCACATACATTATAATAATAAAGAGCAAATCATTGTTAACGCATCATGGCTCGCACTTCCTCATTAATAATATCATAAGAGTGTTTAAGTATTTATCGAATGGTGCCTTTTGAGAATACATGCGACCAATATCGGTTAGCCAAATGTAAAATCTTTAACACTTACAATTCTTTATTGAAATGGTTTATTTTCTTCTCATTTTGCTTTATTTTCAGTCTTGTGCTGGCTCGTGTGTGCCTGTGCTTATTCTCTGTCCTGAGGCTCGTCTACATCTTTTGATTCTAGTGTTAAAGTCTATTTCGTTTGAATTAAAGTTAGCTCTGTATTGTACACAACTCGGAGAATCTTAACTGCTAAGGATGATTTGCTGGGTTGGGATAAGGAACCTATGACAGTCTTGTTAGTTATGACAACTAAAAATGTGAAATTTAAGGTGTTGGTTCAGATCCATTTTATAAAGATTGCTGCTCATTGTTTCGCTTAACCATTTCTTTAAGAGAGTGTTTATAATATTTGGAGCTAAATATAAACAATTTAACCGCTCACTTCTAAAGGAGGGAATTTTATAATTTAAATAAAATTGGGAAGGCAAAGAAAAATACTAAAATTTTATAATTGATACAGAATTAATGGAAATGTCTTGAAACAACTAGTTAAAAATAAAACAGTAAAATCATCATAAGTCGTTGAAGTAAAATTTGTGAAAGGCTTCAAATAATTCTTCATAGTTAGCAGCCTCAATTACAATTTCTTCTCTACCCGCTACGATATGAAGAGTGGAGTCTTAAATTTTTAACTGCTTAATATTACTAATTTCTATTTCTCTCAGTAGCTTACGATTAATAATTTCAACGTTGCTGAAGTATTTTTCAGTGAAGATATAAGCGTATGTAAGTTTCTTGTTCTCACTGTCTACCAGTGAAATGTAGTTGATTTGTTCGTTTAGATACTTAGTCGAGTGGAATTACAAGATTGATACTGCTGTACTCTCGAAAATGTTATAATTTTTGTAGTATGAGAGTTATGAGAAGAATATGCGAGGAGGTCGACTTCTTTTTGAGTTTGGACCATCTTGGAACATTAATGCTGTATTTTTAATTCCCTCAGATATCTTGCTAATACCTTCGAAAGTCCCTGAAATAGGCTTTGTCAACAATCCTGCGAAACCCTTAAGGGTGCCAGTCACACCACCTAAGAAACCATTAGCTGCATATCCTTCAGCAGGGTGACGAACTAATCCAGTTATCGCAACTTCGACTCCGGTATAAAACGAGAATGCTCCATATTGCAGTCCTTTGAAGAAATGATTACTTTTTTGAATCTTTATCTTCTCTCTTCTTTCAATAAACTTTTAATCCATTGTTAAATATGAGACTCCACGAGAAATACTCTCACTTATGGCCTCAAAACTGTTGCATGTTCCTGCGACAACATTGCGTGTGAAATAGACACCTCCTTTGATGATACCGATACCACCTTATATTGGTCCTTTGATGAACCCTTCTGTAGGCTGATTAACTATTTCCCAAGCTCCTTCCGAAATCATCCTGATAAAAACATAAGGATTTCCAAACAAGTTAATAGATCCCAGCACTTTATATAAACCTTTCATAAACTGCTTGAAATAAAAATCGGCTAATTATGTTTTTAGTTCACTCAATCCTTTGTCTTTCTTTAAAAAACGTGATAGTTGAAGCTGAGCTTAAGATACATTTGATATAGCTGCACCAAATGATGATAAAATTGTCATAATAATGAAATTATTTGAATTGAGCTTGGGTCGAATTGAAAAAGTTATTTCAAGTGCTAGTTTTGCAATTTAGAATTATCTGAAAAATATATCGCGTTGAGGCTTGACAATTTTAGCAACTTGCCATTACATTTGGCCAGTGTTTGAATTAAATATAGCACCCAGATCGATTTTACCCTCGCTCTGATCAGTATCTTTGTTAATTTATTGGACCATTTCTAGCACTGCTGTGAGGACCTCGTCATGTATCTTGATGCTTAATGGTTATGTACAAATTCTAAATTATTTGATTTCAGTAATATCCTTATTTTATAAAGTTTGCTCTAACAAAAGCACAAAAAATGGTCTTGATTTCTTTAGCGTTTTCTCGTGCTTGAGAGGAGTCATCAAAATAGGATATATTGTGTTATGATTGGAGTTGTTGTCAATATTGATGTATTTCACTTTTACTTGTAATGATCGTGAGTATTTTTTCTACATGGTTATGATCTCCACTTTCTTCAGGTTCAAAAACAGCAACTATGAACGCTTTTTCACACTGGATATGATGGAAACACCGATTTCAGTAAAGCTAAAAGCAAATCTATTACCAACTTGCATCAATTATAATTCAGAATCTTCTTAATCAAAGCCTTATTTTTTACAAAAAGTAATTTTCTTTCTTAGACCAATTATTTATATTTTGACATTAAGAGATTGTGATTCTCCATCTTAATTTGTGATGACAACTTATTCAACTTTCTGCTATTATAAATTTATTTTAATGTTTTGAGGTTAAAATTTAGAGCGTAGATATCCTAAAAACGATATTTAAATAACAATAGTTTAATTTCTATTTTGACTTATAGTTTGACTTTGATAATCCCATCCAAAAGGCACTATACTTTTAGGCCCAACTTAAAAATATTTATATTAAATCCAATCCGGATTCTGTGTATTAATTTATTACTGATAAGCTCTCAATTTGCAATAGTCCAGCTCATTAGAAATAGTAATCAAATAATCTTCAGGTTTTAGCACTTCTTCAATCATAATATATGTTGATTGATTTTGCTTTATTGGGATTAATTTTAGTAATTTTCGTTAGTTGCTTCTTATTTTAGGTCGTAAAACTAGCACTGTTTATTACAGATCTTAGTTTGTAATTGCTACGGAGGAGCAAAATAGCCATTAACTAGGATGCTAAAAGTTAGGCACAATTCTGAAACAAATATATTTAGAGAGTGTTCGCATAGGCCAAGCCCAATTAAGCCTTTATCCTGACACTAGCATTACTCCCTTGTCCTACGCATCAATCTGTGCAATCTAAAGATTAAAACTTGTTTCATTGACGATTACATATTTTGGTTCCAGTTTCAATAAGTACGAATATATTAGAGCTGAATTTTATATGCAGTGGAAGTTAATCTTTACAGTAAATTAATGAAGAAGATCGCTCTTGTACATGCTTAAGTTATGAACACCCAGCTCAGTTATTTTAATCTAGTTGCTGTTAAAAGGGTTATCATCACTGAATCCAAAATTTAATGTCTGGTTGTTCATGTCATTTAAGAATGTGTAATTTGACTATGACTCAGGAACGTCTGGGATTAGTTGTCCTGATACTAGTTTTGAGCCATTAAAAGTATAGAGCTAAAATTTTGTTTCATTAATTAAAATAGCTTATGAATAAATGTACAAATGTCGCACTTTGTTCTTTTTTGTCATTCTTATTGATATTTTTCCACTGTGCCCTCGATAATCGATCAAGTTTAAATAAGGTTTGTATTATTAGTTGTTTGGATCTTCTTACAATAAGCTTTGAAATGGACTAATATTGAATCCTTTTATTTTCAAACGAGCTTGCATTTTTTACTTACAATTGAATTCATACATATCTTTCTCTTCATTCACATCCAATTTAACAGGTACAATTAATTTCTCTCCATTTCTTTCAACTACAAATTCAATATGGACATCGACTGGTAATAAATTTTTAACATGAAAAGTTGGTTACACAATTATTGTGTTTTCAAGTTATTAATTAATACTGACAATGCAGTT
>APMI01027987.1_pt1 | contig 18699 bp, 17 predicted proteins | sample 667938 | NCBI WGS metagenome assembly APMI01 (sample SAMN01084076, study PRJNA167559) | wastewater metagenome | biome: Wastewater | place: Denmark: Ejby Moelle, Odense | collected 2011-11-28 | reverse complement strand
CGCGCGACGCCACAGCAAATGGGCGCTGGCGAAGGGCGCGCGAAGTTGGTGAGCTACGACGTGGGAGGAACGGACGCGCTCTTCCTCTTAGTGGAGTCGAGGGTGTACCAGATGGTGGGCGACGCATTCGTGCTGCGCTATGACGCCGGTGCCGCGAACACGGTGCAATCGCTGGTACGCGCCTACGGACCAACTGGGCGCCCCGCACTGGTTGCGGTATCGCTAAACGGCGCGGCGTACTCGGAAAACAACGGGCCGTTTCGAAGCTGGCCCAAGTTTCCGACGGCCACCCGCACGTTGCTCGTCGATTCGACCACCTCGCCGGCCTCGCTTATTGCGGTGCGCCTCGATCGATCGCTGCGACGCTTCACGGCCGCCGGCTGGGACACGATACCCGGTGGCCCGTACCCGTTGGGCGCCGGCATCGTGGACGCGCGCCTCATGCAGTATCCGGGCGGCACATCGGTGCTCCTTGTGGCCTCAACCGACGGCGTCGCGATGCTGCGGCTCGCGCCCGGCGTTGCGCAGTGGGAAACGCCGCGCGACTTCAACGAGGCGGTGCTGCGGCGCAACGAGGTCACCTCACTCGAAGCCATCTCCAATCGCCGTACGGCCATTGGTACGTCGTTTGGCTTGGTCGTGCTGGTGGCCGACTCGCTGACCCCCGGTCGCATTCGCGCCGCGCGCTCCTTCACGGATGCTGACGGCTTGCCGCACGTCTTCGTGAATGCCATCGGATCGCAGGATTCCGCCGGACGGCTGTGGGTAGGCACCACGCAGGGGGTGGGCTATCTCAACACGACCGAAGTGGACAAGCCACGCGCGCCCTTGCGGATTACCTCCATCGATCTGCGTGATGGGCGTGGAGAAGCCATTGCCGAATTCGGGCGGGTTCCGGAGGAGGATGGTCGAATCGATGCGGAAGTGACCGTTTCGGGCTTTCATCGCGAGGATGAGACCACCTATCGCTTCGAGCTTGATGGCAAGCCGCTGCATCCGTCCGCTTGGGTCGATCGCCCCTCCATCAGCCTTATCGGTGTGGCGGCGGGTACGCATGTCTTGCGGGTGCGCGTGCGTGACTTCGAGGGCGATGAAGCCGCCTCGGTAGAGCGACAGTTCACGGTGCAGCGTGCGTGGTGGCGCTCGGCACTGGTCATTCCCATCGCGGCGCTTCTCGCAATAGGCGCGACGCTCGGGTTCATGCGCGCGAGAACTAAGTCGGCGCGTCGGCAGGCCGAAGAGGCCGAGGCCAATGAGCGGCGCATCGCGGTGAGCGAGAGTCGTTTCCGTCGGTTGTTCGAGGACGGTAGCGACCCCCAGCTGCTGGTGCTCGACGGCGCCATCTGGCAGCTCAACGCCGCCGCGTGCACGCTGCTCGATCCGCAGCAGTGTGACCTACGCGGACGGCGCGTCGATGAAGTCATTGCCGGGTTGTCGGCACTCACCGATTCCGACGCGACGAACGCGAGCGGGCGGTGGGAGCTGGAAGCCACGGCACCGGGCGATGTGCGCATCCCGGTCGACGTGCGTCGTACGCGCATTCCCCTCGAGGGCGCCGTGCTCGATCACCTCGAACTCACCGATCTCCGGCCGCGGAATCAGCTCGAGCGCGAGCGCCGCGAGCTGGAGGAGCAGCTTCGCGAGGCGCAGCGACTCGAGTCGGTTGGCACCTTGGCCGGTGGTGTGGCGCACGACTTCAACAATCTGCTGACCATCATTCATACCAACGCCGAGCTGGCGTTTGCCGATGTCACGCCAGGCTCGGAGCCGGCGGATGCCTTGCAGCAGCTGCTGTTGGCGAGTGGTCGGGCGCGCGAAGTGGTGCGGCAGATTCTCACCTTCAGTCGCCGCGCGCGCACGCATCGAACCGCCGTCTCGCTGGATGCGCTCATGGCGGAAACGCAGTCGTTGCTGCGGTCCATGATTCCGTCCACGATTCGCGTGCATGTGCTGAACACCGCCACCGATGCGGTGGTGGATGGTGACGCCACGCAGTTGCAGCAGCTGCTCCTGAATCTGTGCTCGAACGCCGAGTATGCGATGCGCGGGACGGGCGGCGGTACCCTCGTCATTGCCGTGTCGTGGAAGGCATCGCCATCGGTCAGTGGGAACACGGTGTGCTTGCGCGTGAGCGATACCGGCGCCGGCATTTCGCCCGATGTGCGGGCGCGCATGTTCGAGCCGTTCTTTACCACCAAGCCGGTGGGTGAAGGCACCGGCTTGGGGTTGAGTGTGCTGCATGGCATTGTCGGCGCCCATGGGGGCACCATTGCGGTCGAGTCGGAGGTGAATCGCGGCACCACCATTGAGGTGACGCTTCCCGCTCGCCGGGTGGTGACGGTGCCTGCCGAGCCCATTTCGCCGGCCGTGCCTGGTGTGCCGGCCGTGGGGCGCCGTGTGTTGTTGGTGGACGACGAGCCGGCGGTGCTCACAGTGGTGCAGCGGTTACTGACGCGACACGGCTATCGCGTGGAGACGGCCGCGGACGGCGCCGAAGCGCTGGCGTGTCTACGCGCCGACCGCGCGCTGGATCTTGTCATTACCGATCAAACGATGCCCATGATGACCGGCGTGGAGCTCATCACCGCGATGCGCCGCAGTGGTATGACCATCCCCGTCATTCTGACGTCGGGCTTTGGCGCCGCGGTAGATCAAGCGGGTATCGAAGGGCTGTCCGCCGTTTGGCGCATGGACAAGCCGTTCGTGGCCGCTGAGTTTCTGCAGCTCGTGAGCCAAGTCGTCGCCTCCGCACCTGCCCCGTAGTACACTGTAGCTTCCTCTCGCGTGGAGTCGGCGGTACCGCATGTCAGCCCTTTGGAATCCTCAGCCGCTGCTCGTTGGCGAACGCCTGACGCTTCGTCCGCTTGAGGCCAGCGATTTTGACGCGCTCTATGCCGTCGCGAGCGACCCGCTTATTTGGGAACAGCACCCGGCGCACAATCGGCATGAACACGACGTGTTTCGCGCCTTCTTTGACGAAGGGCTTGCTGGCGGCGGGGCCTTCGTCGCGATCGATAACACCACGGGCGCGGTGCTTGGGTCGTCTCGCTATCACGGCTACGACCCTATCGCGCGCGAGGTGGAGATTGGGTGGAGTTTCCTGAGTCGTGCCTGCTGGGGCGGCACCTGGAATCGCGAGATGAAGCGATTGATGCTCGATCACGCGTTTGCTTCGGTTGATCGGGTGCTGTTCAACGTGGGGCCGAACAACGTGCGTTCGCAGACGGCCGTACAGCGTATTGGCGGCAGCCTCGTTGGCCGCGTCGCGGATGCGGAGCGCGGGGATCGCGTGGTCTTTGAGATCACGCGGACAATGTGGAGCGACCGCGATCGTTAGAGTGAGGGTTAGAGCGGCCGCTCCCACGTTTCTCCAACGAGATCCACGCCGAAGCTGGTATGCGGTGCACTCGCCACGAGTGTGTAACCATCGGCGACATAGAGCGCGCGCGCCGCATGCAGGATGCTGTTGGTCCAGAGTGAAATAGAGCGGTAGCCGGCCGCTTTCGCGAAGGCGCCGCACTCTCGGACGAGCCGTTTGCCAATGCCCAGTCCGCGCGCCGATGGGTGCACGATCAGCAGCCGCAGCTTCGCCACGCCCGCGTGATCGGGGTGCTGCACGAGCATCACCGAGCCCACGCGTTCGCCGTTCACCTCGGCAATCCAACAGCGCTCGCGCTGCGGGTCATGCTGCCGCGCAAAGGCGCCGGCGATGTCGGCGACGAGTCCCTCGAATGAGCCATCCCATCCGTACTCGCGGGCGTACAGCTCGCCGTGCACGCTCACAATCCACCCGAGATCGCCCGGGCGATGCGTTCGGATGACCACCTCCGCCGGCGCATCGTCGAGGACCCCGGTGATGATGCGTCCGGCGTGCGCGATACGCGCCACATCCAGCGCGTCGTGGGTGGCCAGCACCGCACCGACCTGCTCGCGCGAGGCCGCATCGATGGCGGCAAACGCACGCCGCCCCGTTGCGGTGAGCGACAGGAGTTTGGTGCGACGGTCCGCAGCGTCGGCCACTCGCCGCACCAACTTTCGCGCGACGAGCTGTGTGATAAGCCGGCTGAGATAGCCAAGGTCGACATCGAGCGCTTCGCGCAGCGTCGAGAGCGAATGCGCGCTGCGGGCCAGTTCAAAGACGATACGCGCCTGCGGGAGGGTGAGCCCGCGGCCATAGGGCAGGTCGCGTAGCAGCCCAAAACGCTGCGTGAGGACGCGATTGAGTTGGCGTAACGCCTCGATGGCGTCCGGAGCGGGTGGCGGTGGGGCGGTCGACGCGGCGGCCGACGAAGCGGAGGCGGTGCGCGGTAGCGGCATGCTCTGAGTGTGGCGCTAATACTTGCTTTTAGCAAGTATTAGCCCGGAGTCGCGCGCGTGACTTGCCGCCGCCCCCCGGCTGGTGCAGCGTAGGTGATTCGCCGTTCACCTTCCGCTCCCGGTTATGGCATACCTCAGGCCCGTGCTCTCCCAGCAGCTCATCGGTCCCGTCGCGCAGTCCGATGCGCTGTGGCTTCTCGAACAGCTCGAGCACGACGCCGCGTCGGCGCCGGTGGTCTATCTCGATCGGCCGACGCTGGATATGCTCCTCGAACGCGGCGCGTCCGCCGACCTGCTCGAGCAGCTGACCGCCTCGCTCGAGGGGCACGAAGGCGCCAACGTCGAGGTGCTTCACGAGCAGCGGAATTCGCTCCCCTTTGGCTCCGCCGCGATCAGCGACGGACACGGAGACCGGGACGGAGACATCGAACATCTTGAAGACGCCTCGCTCTCGGCCGATGTGTACGTCGAGTCCGTTCGACTCAAGTGCGCCGTGTGCGGGCATGCGCGCTTTCGGCATCGTCGTGCGCAACTGCAGTCGGCGCTGGCCTCGTTCTTCAATGTCGAGTGGACCGCGCCCAGCGCGGACTGCTATATCTGCAATCGGTGCGGCTACGTGCACTGGTTTCTCCCCACGCGATAGCTGCCGCGGCCGTGTTCATCAGCGCTCCCTTCTTCGGCATATGACTGCTCCAATCTCCCGACTCAACGCTGAGCACTATACGTGGGGGAATGGGTGCGACGGCTGGCATCTCGTGCGCACCGCCACGCTCAGCATCATTGAGGAGCGTATGCCGCCGGGGACGCAGGAGGTGCGGCACCAGCACGAGCGCGCCGCGCAGTTCTTCCGCGTGCTCGAGGGCACGCTGACGCTGGAGGTGGCCGGTGTGGAGCATGAACTGGTGGCACCGTGCGGCATGTCGGTGCCACCGCGCACGCCGCACCAGGCGTTCAATCGACACCTAGACGACGCGCGCTTTCTCGTGGTGTCCGAGCCGCCCAGTCACGGCGATCGCCAGCTCGTCGCGCCAGCGGTGCGATAAACGCTTCCGCTCCGCGCGGCATCTCTGATTCAGTCCGCTTCTCGCGACCTCTCAGAGATTAGCCCATGCGATCGCCCCTTTGCGCGCTCTCGGCGTTGTTGTGTCTTGTGTCGAACGTGCCACGCGACGTGGCGCCGCTCCAGCCCATGCGCATCGCGCGCGCGTCGCACACGGCGACGGCGCTAACGAATGGACAGGTGCTCGTGGCCGGTGGCTTCACGGGTGACCGTCATGCGGCGGAGAGCGCCGAGTTGTACGACCCCATCGCTGATCGCTTTGTCGCGCTCCCGCGCATGCGTATTCCGCGGCACAGTCATACGGCCACGCGCTTGCCTGATGGGCGGGTGCTGATTGCCGGGGGCTATGGCCCAGCAGGCGAGCCGATTGCCGACGCGGAACTGTACGACCCGACATCGCGCACCTTTACGGCGGTGGGCGGCATGCGCGCCGCGCGATCGGGCCATACGGCAGTGCTGCTTGCCGACGGCACCGTACTCCTGGCCGGGGGCGTTGGCCCTAACTGGCAGTTCCTCGCCAGCGCCGAACGATTCAATCCGGCCACCGCCACCTTTGCGCCCACCGGTGACATGCACGTTGCGCGCGAGAGTCATGTTGCGGTGCTGCTGGCCGATGGTCGCGTACTGGTGATTGGTGGACACACCGGACGCCGCGAGCAGATGACGTTGCATGCGTCAACGGAGGTGTACGACCCCGGCAGCGGGCGCTTTCGCGTGTCCGGCACGATGCACACCGCACGGCACAAGCATGATGCGCTGCGTCTCGCCGACGGAACGGTGTTGGTGACCGGTGGGGCAGATCGCCGCGACGATCGCGGGGAGTTTCGCTCGACGGAGCGATTCGATCCGCGTACGGAGCGCTTCACCGACGGGCCGTTGCTCGCGCTCACCCGCTACAAGCACCAGGGGACATCCTTGCTGCTCCCGTCAGGACGCGTGCTGCTCGCCGGCGGAGCGCCAAAGGCCGAAGAGTTGGATGTGCGCACCGGTCAGTCGCGCGTGATTGCCGGCGACGCGTCACTCGCGGGGCAATTTTCGGCGGCCGCGTTGCTCCCCGATGGCGGCGCGCTCATTACCGGTGGCTATGGCAACGGCACGGGACCACGCGCGTCGGCGTGGCGGTTCAGTCCCTAAGCGCATCGCGCGATATTGCGCGCATGGCCATTCATGTCGTGCTCGTGCATCCGGAGATTCATTGGAACACCGGCAACGCCGGCCGCACCTGTCTCGCGGCCGGTGCCACGCTGCATCTCATCGAACCCCTCGGGTTCTCGCTCGATGAGAAGCAGGTGAAGCGGGCGGGACTCGACTACTGGGAGCACGTTGATGTGCGCTCCTGGCCATCGTGGCACGCCTTCGAAGAGCAACTCCCCACGCTCGGGCCGGTGTGGCTCTTTGATGAGCATGCGGACCGACTCTACTGGGATGCGCCACTCGGCGCGCACGAGGATGTCGTGCTGGTGTTCGGACGAGAGAACGGCGGCTTTCCGCGTGACGTGCTGGAGCGCTTTGCCGATCGCACGGTACGCCTGCCCATGGCGCAGGCGCACGTGCGCTCACTCAACTTGTCGACCAGCGTGGCACTCGGCGTGTACGAAGTGCTGCGTCAGCGCGCCGGTACCGCTACGGACGCGGCGCGTTCTTCGCCACCTGCTCGGCCATGATCTTCAGCAGCTGCTGATTGGTCCACGGCTGCCACCCGTGCGGCTTGAGCGGACGGCCGTACTCGAACTTGCCGGCGTAGTACGGCCCCTTGCCGGGCTCCTTTGTGCTCTCGAGGAACGTCTCGAAACGGTAGACGCCAAGGTTGAGGAAGTAGTTGTCCATATCGCCCACCGCGACATGGAGCTTCCCAACGAGCTTGGGGCCGATGGTCGTCCAGTTCCGCTCGACGTAGTCGCGAAGATCGTAGCCGCTGGTACGCATCGCCTCCGCGACGGCCTTATCAATCACCCCCGTGCGCTTATCCCACAGCGGCTTGGGGTAGCCGTCCGCACCAACTGGTGCCCACGCCGCTTGCCAGCCATCCCACTGGCCACCGGAGCGGCCGTGCGACGCAATCACCGCCTCGGCCTGATTCTCCTCACGCATGGTCATCTCGGTCATGCCTTCCGGCGAACGACTGGACGGAATTTCGCGCGGCGGCAGCCAACTATTGTCGCGCACGGCAAAGGCGTTGGAGTCGGCGTAGATGTTGCCGAATTGATAGTTCCGGAAATCCAGCTGATCGGGGTACAGCGACCACGCGCCACCAAAGACGTCGGGGTAGTGCACCTGTAGGCCAAGCACATCCCAGCCACCCGTCGATCCACCCGTCAGCGTTCGCGCGTACGGCGACGCAATGGTGCGATAGCGACGGTCGATTTCCGGGATGAGCTCTTGTGTGATGGCGTCGCCGTAGGGGCCATTGTTCGCCGAGTTCAGCACGTAGCTATCGTCGTAGAACGGCGTGGGGTGTTGAATGAACACGCCAATGAATTCGGGCACGCTGCCGCTGGTCCACGCCTGCTGGAATTCACACCCCGGCTCACGATTCGTGCGGGCCAAGCGCGCCGTGCGCGCCGCGGCCGTTTCGGGCGTGCTGCAGCCGTCGAACGTAAATCCGAACGGCGCCCGTTCACTGAAATGCCCCACGGTATACACCACGGGATATCGCTTCGTGGTGTTCTGTGCGTAGCCCTTCGGGAGCAGCACCACGGCGCCCAGCGGCATGTCGTGATTCCAGAAGGCACTGACCTTCTTGGAGGTCATGCGAAAGCGTTGTACCCACTCGGTGTCGGTCAGCTTCGCCACCGGTGGCAGCGTACGCTCGAGCGACAGCGAGAGACGCGTGTTGGCGTCGATGCGCACCTTCTGCACGGCGCTGACCAACGATCCTGGTGCGTCGTTGAATCGCTGCCCCTCCCACTCGTCCATGTGCGCCCAGATGGTATGTCCATCGGCGCGCGCGAACTTGGTGTACGGGAGAATCATGCCCTGCACGAAGTACTCGCCGGCGGGCAGCTGGCTGAGCGTGGCCAGCGGAAAGCCTGGGGTGGTGGCGGGAATGGTGACGGCGCGTCCCGGGGCCAGCTGCTCCACGTCCACGCCGAAGAACGGTTCGCTGCCGCGGCGCGCTCCGGCCTGTAGCCGCGGTTCGGTGCGGTCGGAGCGCGCAATGAACACGAAGGCGCGACCGGTTACGGGTGCGCGCCCCGCGCCGGCGGGCAGCGTGAGCTCGACCTGTTGAGCCCACGCCGACTGAGGCGTCAGGCCAGGTACGGCCAACGAAAGAAGCAGCGAAAACAGGGTACGACGCATGCGGCGGTCCGGGAGAGGTTCATGGCGGCGGTGCGGCCGCCTTTCTAACTTCGAATAATGAAGCCTCTCGAACGTCTCGGCGATGCCCGTACTCCCGACGGCACACTCCTGCAGCTGTACCGTCACGACGGCGCCTATCTCATTCGCGCCGACGGTGTCGAGCTGATGTCGACACGACGCCACCTGTCCGAGGACAAGCTCGCCGAAGTCGCGTGCGCGCCGTTGGTGCAGAAGCGACAGGCGCGCGTGCTCATTGGCGGACTCGGACTGGGCTTCACGCTGCGCGAAGCCTTGCGCCACCTTGGGCCGGACGCGGAGGTCGTGGTCGCTGAGCTCGTGGCCGAGGTCATCGCGTGGAATGCCAATCCAGACTACGCGCTCTCGGCGGCGGCCATGGCCGACCCGCGGGTGTCGATCGTACACGACGACGTCACGAACGTCTTGCGTGCCAATCCGAAGCGATTCGACGCCATCATGCTCGATACGGACAACGGTCCGGAGGGGATGATCATGGCGGAGAACTCAAAGCTCTACGGTCCACGCGGCATCTTGGGTACGCTCGGCGCGCTCACGCCGGGCGGTACGATTGCCTACTGGTCTGTTGGCGACGATCCACACTTTCTGCGCGCGCTGGAGAACATGGGCCTCACCGTGGAGACCATGAAGGTGCGGGCGCATGCGACGAGTGGCCCGTGGCACGTGCTGTACATCGCACGAACGGCGGCCAAGGGTGCGCGCTAGTCGTGCATGACGGTAGGGCCGGGCGCCGTGCTTTCCGGCGTGTCGCTCAGGTGCTCTTGTACGATGACCCATCGCCCGTTCTCATTGCGCCAGAGCATCGTCCACGCGCCACTCACCACATGTCTGGTGCCCATGGGCGTGAGGTGGGGAATGCTGTACGTGAGCGTCATGACGGCGGCGTTGCGGGTGATGACGTCCACGTAGGTCGAACCGAGTACGAACGTGGGTTGCTGCATGTTCTGACCCACGCGCTGCCAGAAGCCGCGGATAGAGCGCGCCAGCGTATCGCGATTACTCATGACCCGACCACCGGCGGCGGAGATGACCCGGCCGCTGTCCGGGTACAGCGACAGGAACCGGTCGACCGATTGTGGGCGCGAAAAGTCGTAGGCGCCGGTCACCAGCGCGCTCAGTGAGTCAGCGATCGCCCGCCGGTCGGCCGGCGAGACGCGGAGCGGATCGGTGCAGCCCCACTGCCGCGAGGCCGGTGAGCGCCGGAGCGGTGGCGAAACGCGGAAAGCGGGGGCGAAGTGGCTCGACGGCGGTGCGGAACATTCTCACTCCGAGGACAGGCAGGTGTCCTCCCGGGAGGACGTTCAAACACGCGGTTTGCGTATTTCCCCGGGGAGACCACATGCTATAGGGATGGCAAGGCAATTGCCTTGCCGGAGGTTGTGGTGCGGTTCGGTCTCCGCCCGCCCCACGACAGAACGCTCGGACATCGCCGGGCGATCACACGACAGGTCGGCCCACAGGGCCGGGAGGTTCCGGTGCTGCAGTCCCGCTCCACCCAGGCTCGTGTGACCCGACGGCTTGCCGCGGCCGGTTCGGTGGCGTTGGCCGTGCTCGGGTGCGGGAGCGACCGCTCGCAGGGCGTCATGACGGCCGACCTCGAACGCGACCTGTCCATGGCGGAAAGCGCGGTGCGTCCGCAGACGCAGGTGGTGTCGGCGCTTGAGGGCGGACCCATGAATGCCCCGAGCGGCACCAATCAGGGGCGGCGCGATAACGTCGTCCGTCGTCAGCGGGCGCCCATGGCGAGTCCGCAGGCCACGGTGACTCAAGAGGCACCGGCCACCACTGAGGTGGCGGAGTCGCCGGCGCCGGCCGTACCAGAGCCAAAGGCGGTGGTCGCTCAGGCGCCCACCCCCACGCCGGCCACCGAAGCTCCGGCTCCACGGCCTACGTGGGGCGTGATCTACGACGAAGGTCAGTCGAGTGGCCGCGGCCCGAGCGACGGCCGAGGCACCTCGAGCACGGGCACCGGTCGTGATGGCGGATGGGGTGGTGGATCGGGCGGCGTGATCATTCGCGGCGGTGGCGCCGGCGAAGACCATTGTGAGATTCACGATCGCCGGAACGGACGTCGTCCCGGTGGCATGGGCACCATCGGTGGTATGGGTGGCATCATCGGCGGCGTGATTGGTGGCGCCATTGGACGCGGGACCTATCCGCGGTACTAATCGGCAGCTGCGGCAGCATTTGAGCGGGACGACGTAGCCGACCAGGCCGTCGTCCCGTTTACGTTTCCTTCCATGAGTCATTTCCAGCAGCTCGGCGGCGAACCTGGCATTCGCCAGCTCGTCGACCGCTTTTACGACATTATGGATACCGCGCCCGAGGCCGTGAACGTACGGGCACTGCACGCCACGAGTCTCAAGTCCTCGCGCGAGAAGCTGTTCAAGTACCTGTGTGGCTGGACCGGCGGTCCGGCACTCTATGAGCAGGAGTACGGTCATCCGCGCCTTCGGATGCGCCATTTCCCCTTTGCGATTGGCGCGCGCGAGCGCGACGAATGGCTCTGGTGCATGGACCAGGCGCTCACCGAGCAGGATGCACCGGAAGAGCTCAAGACCTTTCTGCGCGAGAAGCTCCAAGGGCTCGCCGATCACATGCGCAACCAACCCGAGTAACCACGATGCGCATTGTTAGCGGAAAGTTTGCCGGCCGAAACCTGACCAGCCCGGGTGATCGCGTGCGCCCCACCGCCGAAGCGGTGCGGGTGGCCATCATGAAGATGGTGAAGGACGATATTGCCGACGCCAAAGTCCTGGACCTCTTTGCGGGCACGGGCGCGCTAGGGCTCGAGGCGCTGTCGCGGGGCGCGAAGTATGCGGACTTTGTGGAGATCCGCCTCGACAGCCTCTTTGCGCTCAAGGCGAACATCGCGGCACTTCGCGTTCGTGAAAAAACGCGCATCTACAAGCGCGATGCGCTGCCCTGGGCCGACGCGTTGCCGGCTGGCCGATATGATCTGGCCTTCGTCGACCCGCCGTACGAGTCGCGCATGCTCGACCGCGTCATCGAGCGTTGGCAGCGGGAGCCCTGGTCGCGGGTGCTGGTGGCCGAACACGCGCGCATACACCAGCTTCCCCCAGCGGCCGAGTCGCAGATTCTTGGCGAGACCGCCATTTCGATCTACCGCGCGTAGCCGCTTCGCTGGCGCGCGCGCCTACCCACCGCTGGTCCGAACCGCCCCGCCGATGAAATCCAGGCTCCGCACCCTCGTTGCCGCGAGCGCCGTGCTCGTGGCCCCGACGCTTCACGCTCAGCCGTCAGCGTGGGCGAAGCAGGCGCAGACCATCACCATCATGCGCGATCAGTATGGCGTGGCGCATGTGTACGGGAAGACCGATGCCGACGCAGTCTTTGGCATGGTCTACGCGCAAGCTGAGGATGACTTCAATCGCGTGGAGACGAACTACATCACGGCGCTGGGGCGCATGGCCGAGGTGGAGGGCGAGAAGGAGCTCTGGCGTGATCTGCGGCAGAAACTGTTTATCGACACGCTCGACATGAAGGCCAAGTACGCGCAAAGCCCCGCGTGGTTGCAGGCCATCATGAAAGGGTGGGCGGCGGGGCTCAATCACTACATCGTCACGCATCCGGCGGTGAAGCCCAAGCTGCTCACGCGCTTCGAGCCGTGGATGGCGCTCTCCTTCACTGAAGGAAGCATTGGCGGCGATATCGCGAGCGTCAGTGCGGGCGCGCTGGAGCAGTTCTATGCGCCGCGCATGGGTGAAGCGCCGCGTCCGCGCTCGCCGGGCGAGATTGAGGCCGAGAACGCACCGCAGGAGCCCACCGGCTCCAACGGCTTTGCCTTCGCGCCCAAGATTACGCAGAGCGGGCACGCCATTCTGTGGATCAATCCGCACACCAGCTTCTACTTTCGCCCCGAGATTCATGTGGTGAGCGAAGAAGGGCTCAAGGCGTACGGCGCGGTGACGTGGGGGCAGCCGTTCATCTATCAGGGCTTCAACGATCGCAACGGCTGGATGCACACCACCGGCGGTGGTGATGTCATCGATGAGTATCTCGAGACGGTCACCGAGCGAGACGGGAAGGTGTTCTACACCGTCGATGGGCAGCAGCGAGAGATGACCGCGCGACGCATTGGGTTGCCGTATCGCACGGCCTCCGGCACCATGGCGCGCAAGGAAGTCACGGCCTACTACACGCACCGTGGGCCGATTGTCCGGGCAAGTGATGGCAAGTGGGTATCGGTGCGGCTCATGCAGGAACCCATCAAGGCGTTGCAACAAAGCTTTCTGCGCACGAAGACCTCCGACTGGGACGCCTATCGAAAGGTGATGGATTTGCGCACGAACTCGTCGAACAACACCGTGTATGCCGACGTCAACGGGACGATTGCCTTCGTAAATGGCGACTTCATTCCGAAGCGCGACCCGAAGTTTGACTACACGCGTCCGGTCGATGGCAGCACCAGCGCGGTGGATTGGCAGGGGCTGCATCCGCTCGAAGAGACCATCACCGCGGTGAATCCCGCCAACGGATGGGTCATGAATACGAACAACTGGCCCTTCACATCGGCCGGCCCGAATAGCCCGTCGTTCACGGCCTTTCCGAAGTACATGGCGAAGTACCAGACCGAGAATGCGCGCGGGATTCACGCCACGCGGCTGCTGTCGAATCGGACGGGCTTCACCATCGAGGATGTGATCAAGACGGCGTACGACAGCTACCTGCCAGCCTTTGAAGGCGTCGTGCCACCGCTGCTCATTGCGTACGATGAGCTGCCGGGCGCCGACACGTTGCGCGCGAAATTGGCGGAACCCATCGCCGTGCTGCGCGCGTGGGACTATCGCTTTGGGCTCGAAAGCGTCGGTATGACGCTGGGGCAGTTCTATGGCACCGAATCGGCCCGCCTGCGCGGCGAACCGTCGCGTGAGCATGTGTTGGCGCTCGCGCGCGTGGTCGATCGTCTCACGAAAGACTGGGGCACCTGGAAGACACCGTGGCGTGAGGTGAACCGCTTCCAACGTCTCGACGGACGCATCGACGCGGTGTACGACGACAGCAAGCCCAGCATCCCGGTGGCGTTCACGTCGAGCAACTGGGGCTCCCTGGCAGCCTTCTCGCAGAGCGGGTTGCGCACCACGAAGCGCATCTACGGCAATACCGGCAACAGCTTCATTGCGGTGGTGGAGTTTGGCCCACGGATTCGTGCCAAGACGTTGCTGGCGGGTGGTGTTAGCGGCGATCCCTCCTCGCCGTACTTTCTGAATCAGGCGGAACGCTACACCAAGGGTGAGTTCAAGGATGTGAACTACTACCGCGAAGACGTCGTGAAGAACGCGGTGCGTACGTACCACCCGGGGAAGTGACGGTGGCGACGACGAGTTCGGGAATGGTCGCGGCCATCGATTTCGGCGCCAGCAACACGAAGGTGGTGGTGCACGACGGCGCCGGATCGCATCACTGGCGGTTGCCCAGTGAAGGGCAGCCCAGTGACACGCGCGTGCGAGAGGTGTTGGCGTATCGCGATCTCGCGCCAACGGCCTTCGAGTGGATTGCGGTGACTGGTGGCAATCGATCGGGGCTGTCGGCCACCATCGACGGCGTGATGGTGCATCGTGTGGACGAAGTGCAGGCCATCGGTCGCGGTGGGCTCGCGCTGTCCGGCTTAGGGCGTGCCGTGGTGACGAGCGCCGGGTCGGGCACCGCCGTGGTTGCCGCGCATCCGGAAGGCTCGAAGCACGTGACCGGCACGGGGGTTGGCGGCGGCACGTTGGTTGGGCTCTCCCGCATGCTCATTGGCACGGTCGATCCCGAAGAGATTGACGCGCTCGCCCTGCGCGGCACCGACACGTCGCTCAACCTCACGATTGGCGAAATTCTGGGGCAGGCGATTGGGTCGCTGCCCCCTGAAACGACGGCCGTGAATTTCGGCCGTGTCGCGCGTCACTCGGTGGATGCGTCGCGCGAAGATACCGCGGCCGCCTTGGTGAACATGGTGGGGCAGGTCATTGGCGTCGTGGCGATCAACGCCGCGCGCTCTCAACAGCTGGAGCACGCCGTCATTGTCGGTCACCTAGCCGATTTGCCAAGCGTACGTCGCACACTCAGCGCGGTAGGCCACTTCTACCACGCGAGCGTCAAGATTCCCGAGCATGGTGGCATGGCCACCGCACTTGGTGCCATGCTGGTGACCAAGGAGCAGCTGGCCGCCGGGTAGCGCCGCGCGGCCGCTACGGCTTGCAGAGCGCGGTCATGGCCAGCGCCTGCACCGAGCCTGGGATAGGCGCCGCGTACCCCGGCGCCTTGTTGATGCGTTCGTTGGCGACCTTCGTGAACTTGGCATCGCTGTAATAACGGTTCTCCAGCATGGCAGCGGTGCCCTCTTTGCACCGCACGGCCACCTTGGTGCGCGTGCCATACCAGTCGCCGCCTGGCGCTTTTGCGGGCTTCGTAAAGGTCGTGCGCAGCACGCCCGTCACCTCGGCGCCGGTGCGCTTCACTGTGGACTTTTCGAGTGTGACGGGGTTGCCGCCGGCGACGGTGCCAAGCACCGCGGGCTGCAACAGAAGCAGGGCGAGAAAATGCACGGCGGGTTCTCGGGTCAGAGAGACACGTGACTGTGTTCAAGCTACGCCGGCGGCGCGACATTTGCTCATGGATCGCGCACCGTTCTCAAGTGGGGTATCACGCGCGACAGCGGTTACGATGGGAGACGACGCCTATCACCGAGGAGAGACCGGCGCATGAAGAGTTGGGGGTGGGGTGTGGCCGCAGCGCTGATGCTCACCGCGTGCTTTCCGCGTCAGTCGCTGGTGTTGCCCCGTGGTGTCTTGCAGCAAGCGGTGGTGGAAGAGCATGCCAGCTACGAGCGACGAGGACGCGACATCCAGGTGGACGTGTACCGTCCGGCGCTGGACCATCGCCACGAGACGGTGCTCCTCCTGCACGGCTCGAGCGGCATCCATGACCTCGGGCCGCAGCAGGTCACGCGGTTTGGGCGTACGCTCGCCAGCCTCGGGCTGACGGCGCTCGTCGTGCACTACTTCGATGGCACCGGGCACTTCACCGCGAGTGCCGAGGACGAGCATGCGTACTACTGGGAATGGGTGCAGGATATTCGCGCCGGCATTTCGTGGGCCGATTCGCTGCCGTACGCGAACCCGCGACGCATCTCGCTGCTGGGCATCTCGCTCGGCGCGTGGTTGAGCGTCGGCGTCGCCAGTACCGACGCGCGCGTGCATGGCGTGGTGTTGATTGGCTCAGGACTGGAGCCGTCGGCGCGCGATAGCCTTCGGCATATGCCACCGGCGCTGCTCCTGCACGGACACGACGATGACGTCGTGCCGCTGGCCAACGCCGATACGCTCGCCGCGGCGTTGCATCGCGCGCGTCGTCAGGTGCAGCTACATGTGTATCCGGGGCAGGAGCACACGCTCGATGACTCGGCCAGTACCGATGCCCTGCTGCGCGCGGTGCGCTTTCTCCGGCGCGCGCACCCTGCGTCGGCGGCCGCTGCGCCGCCTACTTCGCGAGTCCGAAGCCAACGAGCAGATCGTTCGTGATGGCCGGGTAGTTGCGATCGAAGTGATGGTCGCCGGTGCGGCGGACCACACTGGCGCGGCGCGCATCAAGCTCGGGGCACACGGTATCGCTTTCCGTCGTGCCATAGACGCACACCAGTCGCGGGCCCGTCAGCCGATCGAGTGCAGGCTTGATGGCAATATCCGTCGGGCGATTGGTGGTCTTGACCAGGTCAATCAGGTGAAACTCGAAGCTGGCCGTATGCTCGGCGCCCAGGAGCCCCATGCCGATCACCCGATCGCGCAGATCGGGTGGGAGCTTCTCGTACAGCAGCGCCTGAAAGCCGGCGCCGCGGGAGTAGCCCAGCAGCACAATCTTGTCTTTGTGCCAGTGCTCGAGATACCAGCGCAGCGCTGCCTCACTGTCGCGGGTGAGGAGCGCAAGGCTTTTGTCTGGCCCTGAGGTGAGCCACGACCGCGAACTCAGTCCCACCACCGCGACACCGCGCGCGGCGAGGTTGGTCGACACCTCGCTTACGAGCTCCTTCCAGTTGCCGTCGCCGCTCCAGAAGAGCGCTAGTGTGTTGCCCGTCGCCGACGGTATTTCGGTAATGGGAAGCGACGATACGGCCGCTGGCGCACTCTGCGCGTGGGCGCGCGGCGGCGCGGCGACCAGCGCCACGCAGAGCAGCGCGGCCGCCGTGAGCTGCGGTGCGACAGTGGCTTTCCGCTCCAGCGTGCCCCAGCCCACCAACCGCCCGCGGAATGCCGCCTTGATGGAGCGCAACACGACCCAGTACATGACCTGACGATACGCGAAGCGCTGCAGCACCACCAGCCATGCCAGCCTGCGATCCTCGTCGGGCTCAAGGAACAGCGCGATCATCGCCGCCACCAACTCGCTCACCATGAAGATGGCGGAGAGGGTGAGCAGCTGCTGTAGATCGGTGCGCGCATACGTCGCCCCATGCTGCCGCGCCACCAACACCACGCTCACGAAGCTCCAGACAAAGAGCAGGTCGGCCAACGGTGAGAGGGCGGTAAAGAGCAACTGGAAAATCCACGTGTTGGGCATCGCGATCATACCCAGCGTGCCATACGAGGGCCGCAGGAACGTGTCGCGATGCTTCCACGCACACTGCAGGGTGCCAAACGCCCAGCGGAAGCGCTGCCGCGCGAGCGTGCGGAGCGTGTCCGGCGCCTCGGTGTAGGCCACCGCATCGTCCGCGTAGGCAATGCGCCAGCCACGACGGCGCAGCGCAATCGTGAGATCCTGATCTTCAGCCAACGTGTCGTCGCTGAATCCGCCCGCCTCGCGAACGGCACTCGCGCGCCACGCCCCGATGGCGCCGGGCACCACCGTAATGGCATTGAGGTCGGCAAACGCGCGCCGGTCGAGATTCTGGCTGGTGATGTACTCAACCGCCTGCCACCGCGTGACCAGGTTGAGCCGGTTGCCCACCTTCGCGTTCCCCGCAACGGCGCCCACCTGCTCGTCGCGAAGCGGCTGCACCAAGCGCGCAATCGCGTCTGGTGCGAAGACGGTGTCGGCATCGAGGCCAACAATGATGGAACCGTGCGCGCGCTCGATACCCACGTTCAGTGCCGACGCCTTTCCGCCATTCGGCTTCGTCAGCACGAGCACGCGTGGATCGGCCGCAAAGGTGTTGCGGGCCACATGATAGGTGTCGTCGGGTGACCCGTCATCTACCACGATGACCTCAAGCGGGCCGGCGTACTCTTGGCGTAGCAAGCTGTGCACCGTTTGCACAATGACTGCTTCTTCGCGATACGCCGGCACGATCACACTCACCGCGGGCGCGAAGAGTGCCTCACTGGGCGCCGGCTTGCGCGCGGCGGCGACCTGCCGAACCCGTTGACGAATCGATGCCGAACCCGTTGACGAATCGCGAGGCCGGTGAGGAGCAGCAAGCGCCCAACGCCCAGCGCCACCGCGAGGGCAAGCGTTGACACCGCCAGCCACTGCGTGCCGCTCACCAGGCTATAGCCGGTGAAGGCCAGCCACCGACGACGACCGCTCTCGGGCGGGAGCGGTGGCATGAACTGCGCGGGGGCCGCATCGGCGAGCGCCGCGAGCGATACGATCGTGTCACCGTGTGCGCGGAGGGAATCGATGATCGGGCCAACCGCAGCGACGGTCTGCGCGCGATCGCCGCCGCCATCGTGCAGCAGAATGACATTGCCACGGGCGCGCGCCGCCAGCGTGCGCCGCACAATCTCCGCCGTGCCCGGGCGCTGCCAGTCATCACTGTCCACGTGTACGCCGACGGTGAGATACCCCAGTGCGGTGGCCTCTTCCACGGGCTGCAGTTCATCCGGCGTGCTGGGTTCCGCGTCACCGAAGTACGGCGGACGGAAGAGCAGTGTGCGTTCACCAACGACCGCCTCGAGCAGACGCGCCGTGGCATCGAGCTCCAGGCGCGCGACGAATGGCGAGACGCGCGACAGATCGGGGTGCGTGAACGTGTGACTACCAATCGC
>APMI01008081.1_pt1 | contig 18703 bp, 16 predicted proteins | sample 667938 | NCBI WGS metagenome assembly APMI01 (sample SAMN01084076, study PRJNA167559) | wastewater metagenome | biome: Wastewater | place: Denmark: Ejby Moelle, Odense | collected 2011-11-28 | reverse complement strand
CAAACGGTGAAAGATCTTCAGTCGGCGGCAAATGAGCTGCGCCTGGTGATGGGCAAGATCAATAACAACGAAGGATCGCTGGGTATGGTGGTGAACGATAAGCAATTGTACAATAACCTGACGGAGACATTGAAAACGCTGAATGGCCTGGTTGCCGACCTGCAGGCGCATCCATCGCGATATATAAACCTCACTATCTTTGGCAAAAAGAGGAAAGACTAATTCTACAAAATAACAATTACAAAGCTTGAATATCCCCCGGTCATTTATTAGTGTAAATGTGCGCATTCTTTTGATGTGCTGCATCTGCTTGTTTGCTTCGGGTGCTGCAAAGGCGCAGCAGAAGGATGACAAGATGGCCATTGAGATAACCCACAACATATACTCCGACCATGTCACCACAGATTCAGGAGAAATAGTAAAATGGATCGGTGAAGTGCAGTTCAAACAAGGGACCGACCTGATGTCTTGCGATAGTGCTTATTTGTACACCTTCAATAAAAATATCGAGGCCTTCGGGAATGTGCGGATAGTACAGCTAAGCGGCACGCAGGCCGAAAGCGATTACATGCGCTATACAGCCGGCAATAAAATGGCGTACATGAGCGGCAATGTTAAACTTACAGATGGCAAGAATACCCTGTGGACGCAAGAACTAACTTACGACATGGCTGCAAAAACAGGTGTCTATATGCAGAACGGTACACTACAGAACGACTCAACCACGGTATCGAGCGTGGAAGGACATTACGACAGCAAGACCAAATATGCACGTTTCATCCATCACGTTATTGTCACGCAGCCACATACCGAGATAATATCTGAAGACCTGGGCTATTATACCGAAACACAGGTAACCGATTTCTATGCATGCTCCGTGGTAACAAATGAAAAGGCGATACTGCATACCTGCAGCGGCTCTTACGACAGTAAAAATGAAATAGCACATTTTCTGGGGCGCTCTTCTATTTACAACGATGACCAGTATATAGAGGCGGACACCATACACTATAACAAGATAACAGGCAAGGGTGAAGCAATGGGCAAGGTGATCATACTGGATACGGGGCAGAAGAGCACATTGTATTGCGGGCATGCCGTGTATAATGAAAAGCTGAAACGCATGAAGGCTATGATAAAGCCTGTGATGAAGCAGGTGAACGGCAGTGATAGCCTGTATATACGTGCCGATACCTTGTTCTCTTTCCCGGTACCTAAGCCTGAGGATACTGTAGTTCATTACATAATGGTGAAGGTGAAAAAAGGGAAGAAAGAAGAGATGCAGCGCATACCCGACACTGTAACCGCAATTGAACGCGACTCGAGCCGCAAGCGTTTTTTTATAGGTTATCATCATGTACTCATTTTTTCTGACTCATTGCAGGGCAAATGCGATAGTATCAGCTATTCGCAGCAGGATTCCATCATCCGCATGATGTATACGCCGATAGCATGGTCGCGAAAGAGCCAGATAACAGGTGACACGATATTGCTATATACCGACAGTACCAACCTGAAGAAGATGTATGTGCCCAGCAAGGCGCTTGTGGTATCGCAATCGGGGCCCGATAAGGCTGAGATGTATGACCAGATACAGGGCAAGACACTTACCTCATATTTTGTGAAACAGGCCATAAAAGATATGCTGGTAACACCCGAGGCTGAAGCCATTCACTATTCGAAGGACGACGATGGTGCCTACCTGGGCGTGAATGAAGCCAAGAGCGACAGCATGAAGGCTTTTTTCAAGGATGAGGAAATAGATAAGATTCTCTTTATTAAGGATGTGCACCAAACCATGACACCCATGGATAAGGCGAACATACCGGGATTGCGCCTGAGCCGTTTCCAATGGCTACCCGAGCAGCGGCCCAAAACAAAGGAAGAGCTGTTTGAGTAGTATATGTAAATAATCCCGACTTTTTACTTTTGACTTTTTACATTTGACTTTTTACTTACAAAAATGCAGGTTTACAAATTCGGGGGGGCGTCCATAGCAACGCCCGATAGGGTAAGGGCTTTACTGCCCATTTTCAAAGAAGCGCCACAGCCGGTCATAACGGTTGTATCGGCATTGGGCAAGACGACCAATGCACTGGAACAGATAGTAACAACTGCCTGTAAAGGTGAGAAAGATGCGGCCATAGAGCTGGCGCATAAGTTGGAACAGGCCCACCTTGAATACGCAAAGGAACTGCTGAATGATAAATATTATGCGGAAGCCCAAAAGGCTTTGAGTGTTTATTTCACCGAGCTGCACTGGGCAATTGATGATGCCAGCGCAGCGAAATATGACTATTCTTACGACCAGATCGTGTGCATCGGGGAATTGCTGTCGACACTGATACTATCTTATTATTTGCATGAGCAGGGCTTCAGCCATGAGTGGGTGGACGTGCGTGATGTATTGCGCACCGATGATACCTTCCGTGATGCGCGGGTAAACATGGAGTATTCTGAAAAGCAGGCGAATGATGTAATTGGCAAGATACTGGCATCAGGCAAGAGTGTGCTGACGCAGGGCTTTATAGGTTCAACGGCGGACAATGCATCCACAACTCTTGGCAGGGAAGGATCGGACTATACAGCGGCCCTGATGGCAGCTATGCTGCATGCCGATGCCGTAACGATATGGAAGGATGTAGAAGGCCTGCTGAATGCAGACCCAAGGCTCTTTCGCGAAACTGTGAAGATAGAGGCGATCAGCTACCACGAGGTAATAGAAATGGCTTATTATGGTGCGCAGGTGATACACCCCAAAACCATAAAACCCCTGCAGAATAATAATATACCCCTGTACGTAAAGTGTTTCCTGGACAGGAGCCTGAAAGGAACCGTGATACAGAACGAAGTGAGGGATGCGTCATACCCGCCTATTATAGTGTGGAAGCAGGACCAGGTATTGGTACAGGCAACCACCAAAGATTTCTCATTTATTACCGAGGATAACCTGAGCGACATCTACGAGATATTTCACAAGCTGAACATAAAGATCAACCTGATACAGAATGCTGCCATCAGCTTTGTAGCCTGCGTGGACAGGAGGGAAGATAAAGTGGAAAAGCTAATAGACGAGCTGGAAGTGAACTATAAAGTGCTGCGCAATGAAGGCGTTAGCCTGCTCACTATCAGGCATTACTCACCCGAGGTGACGTTTGACCTTACTAAAAATAAGACAGTGCTGCTGGAGCAGAAAACAAGGCATACGGTCCAGGTAGTGGTGATGTAATTTGTCTGGTTGATAAGTTGATAGGTTGACAAGTGATAGTCATTCATAAAATAAAAAGCCTCCTGATCAATCGGGAGGCTTTTATATTGTTGTGTGCTATTTATTCTTCACCTTGAAGGCCTTCTTTACTTTATCTACATAATCCAGCTTCTCCCAGGTGAACAGTTCTACCTTCATGCTCTTTGTTTTGCCATCGGCTGAACGGAAAGTTTTCGTAACTGTTTCAGGATTGCGGCCCATGTGCCCGTAAGCTGCGCATTCGCTGTACATAGGCTGGCGCAGCTTGAGGCGTGTTTCTATAAAGTAAGGGCGCATGTCAAATACTGCCTCTACAATTTTAGATATCTGGCCATCGGTCATGTTCACTTTTGCAGTGCCGTAAGTGTTTACGTAAACACCCATTGGTTGCGCAACGCCTATAGCGTATGAAACCTGCACCAGTACTTCATTACATACACCTGCTGCCACAAGGTTCTTGGCTATATGGCGAGTGGCATATGCTGCAGAGCGGTCCACCTTAGATGGATCTTTACCTGAGAAGGCACCACCACCGTGTGCGCCTTTGCCACCGTAGGTATCTACGATGATCTTACGGCCGGTGAGGCCTGTATCGCCGTGTGGGCCGCCTATTACGAACTTGCCCGTCGGGTTAACGTGGTATTTTATTTTGTTGTTGAACAGGTGCTGGTATTCGGGATATGCTTTTATAACGCGCGGGATGAGGATGTTTTTTACATCTTTGGTGATGCGGTCCTGCATTTTTTTCTCGTCAGCAAAATCATCATGCTGTGTAGAGATAACGATGGCATCAATGCGTACAGGCTTGTTGTTGTCATCATACTCCAGCGTCACCTGGCTTTTGGCATCAGGACGCAGGTACTTCATTTCTTTGCCTTCGCGCCGTATAGCAGACAGCTCGCGCAGCAGCAGGTGTGCCATGTCTAATGCCAGCGGCATGTAGTTGGCGGTTTCATTTGTAGCATAGCCAAACATCATACCTTGGTCGCCTGCGCCTTGTTCTTCTTTCTTTTTGCGCTCCACGCCCTGGTTAATGTCGGGTGACTGTTCGTGTATTGCAGAAAGAACGCCGCATGAATGCGCCTCGAACATATATTCGCTCTTGGTGTAGCCTATTTTAGCTATCACTTCGCGCGCTATGGTTTGTACGTCTATATAAGTATTGCATTTTACTTCGCCGGCAAGCACTACCTGCCCTGTGGTCACCAATGTTTCGCAAGCTATTTTTGATTGCGGGTCCCAGGCCAGGAAATTATCAACTAATGCATCGGATATCTGGTCGGCTACTTTATCAGGATGCCCTTCTGATACGGACTCTGATGTGAATAAATAAGGCATGTTTGTTATCGAGTATTTAGATTAAAATTTATGATTGGTCTGCAATTTAACGCAATGGGGGTAAAATTTCAATTTTTACCCCCATTGTATATTTTTTATCATATAATCAACTTATTCAACCGTTACCGACTTGGCAAGGTTGCGGGGCTGGTCTACGTTGCAGCCACGTAGTATGGCGATATGGTAAGCCAGCAGTTGCAGGGGCACTATGGTTATCAGCGGCGACAGTATTTCTTCTGTTTCCGGTACTTCGATAACGTGATCGGCCAGTGCAGCTATTTGTTTATCCCCTTTATTTACTACTGCTATGATCTTGCCTTTGCGCGCTTTTACTTCCTGCACGTTCGATACGATCTTTTCATAGGCGCTCTGGTTGGTAGCCAGGAACACCACGGGCATTTCTTCGTCTATCAGGGCTATGGGCCCGTGCTTCATTTCGGCAGCAGGGTAGCCTTCGGCGTGTATGTAAGATATCTCCTTCAGCTTCAATGCACCTTCCAGTGCTACGGGGAAGTTATAACCGCGGCCCAGGTACAGGAAGTTCTTAGCGTCTTTATAGATAGCAGCCAGTTCTTTTATCTGTGCATCCAGCTTCAGGGCTTCTTCTATCTTACGTGGTATGCTTTCCAGTTCGTAGAGGTAAGTACGTATCTGCGATGTAGGTATAGTGCCCTTCTGCATAGCTATCTGCAATGCAATAAGGGTAAGTATCGATATCTGCGTAGAGAATGCTTTTGTTGAGGCTACGCCTATTTCAGGGCCTGCGTGTGTGTAAGTGCCTGCGTGGGCAGTACGGGCTATTGATGAGCCGATAACGTTACAGATGCCGAATATGAGCGCCTGCCTTTCTTTAGCCAGTTCTATCGCAGCATGGGTATCTGCTGTTTCACCCGATTGTGATATGGCTATTACTACATCTCCCTCGTTAATGATCGGGTTGCGGTAGCGGAACTCGGAAGCGTATTCTACTTCCACCGGTACGCGTGCAAGGTCTTCTATAAGGTGCTCGCCTATGAGGGCTGAGTGCCACGAGGTACCGCAGGCTGTGATGATGAAACGTTTGGCATTATCGATCTTCGCTTCGTACTCACTTACACCGCCCAGCTTTATCCATCCCTGCAGTGCATTCATACGGCCGCGCAAAGAATCCTCTATTGCCTTGGGTTGCTCATATATTTCTTTAAGCATGAAATGCTCAAAGCCGCCTTTCTCGATCGCCTCCAGCGACATTTCGAGCTTCTGGATTGCGGGTGACTTTTCAACATTTCCTAAGGTGCGTATGGTAAAAGTGCCGTCCCTGTTCACCACCACGTATTCCTGGTCATCCATGTACACCACGTTCTGGGTGTATTCTATGATGGGTGAAGCATCGGAGGCTATATAAAATTCGTCTTCGCCTATACCTATCACCAGCGGGCTGCCTTTGCGTGCAGCTATCAGTTGGTTGGGATTCTTGCGGTCTATTATTACTATGGCGTAAGCGCCCACAACTTCGTTCAGCGCTATGCGCACAGCGTCATCCAATGTGCTGTTCTCTGTTTTCCTTACCTCTTCTATAAGGTTCACCAATACTTCCGTATCCGTATCGGAATGAAAAGCATAACCGCGCTTTTCCAGTTCCGCCTTTATGGAAGCATAGTTCTCTATGATACCGTTGTGGATAATGGCAAGATCGCCCGACTGTGAAATGTGTGGGTGGGCATTCAGGTCGTTAGGTACACCGTGTGTAGCCCAGCGTGTATGGCCAATGCCTATGGTAGCCCCTAATGGATGGCCTTCGGTGAACTTTTCCAGTTCACTTACCTTGCCTGCCTTTTTAAAGACGCTCAGGTCGCCGTTCAACAGCGCTATACCGGCACTGTCATAACCCCGGTATTCAAGCCTCTTAAGCCCTTTAATGAGTATCGGGAAAGCATCTTTATTGCCTATGTAACCAACAATACCGCACATGGTGAAGATTTTTTACTGATTTAACAACGTAGAATATACAACATTAAAGTGAATTCCTGTCGGGCTGCCGTCACTGCCCCTCGCTATCAATCTAAACGCACCCGGGAAATCGGTAGTACCTGTTAAGTGTAAATGTATGCTATCTCTGCCGGCTCTGATAGCAGCCTGCACCTCGCGGGGCATATTGAGCAGGTAGTGTATACGGGGGCTTACGCCATTAGGGTCGGTCCTTACGCCGTCAATGAACGAAAGCGGTCCTGTACTGGTAATAGGATATCCATCGGCTATGGTATATGTAGCTCCCGCAGCATCTATCCCTATCGGGTAAATACGGTAAGGTGGGCTGTAGATAACATCGGAAGGCATTATCTCCTGGCTGATAACCAGCTGAGCTTTATTGATAAGTGCCTTGGGCAAATGTGATATGCCGCTGATGGTCACATCTATCATGCAGCCGGGCAGGTTTTGCAGCAATATATTGTTGGTGTTATTTGCAGCGGCGCCTATTATGGTCTCTGCCGTGCTCCCACGCAGGTTGCGGGATACATGGTTAAAATGCGCACAGTATGTTGACGTATAAGGGAAGGAGATAGTATGTGTGGCGGCATCATCGGGCATATGGTAATAGAACAGCACCCCTGCTCTTGTATAGTCGGTATTGCCGTCGAGGTAAAAATAGGGGATCGCTGCACCGGCGCTTCTTGGATCAGCCTCAAGATAAATACCATTGAAAGCCGCTAAGAAAGCTGAGGTGCTTCCGAGCGTTGACGAGGGAAGCGTAGTGATCATGTTGATAAATGCGGTGCTATCCAGCTTCACGCGTAGGTGCGGGCTTTTCATAGTATCCGTATCAGTAGTTGTTACGCCCACTTTCACTTCATCTGAAAGGCGGTCAACATGCATAGTAGCACGGCCCAGGGGCACAGCCCTGTCGACGTTTTTAGTGTTAAAAGCATAATAAATGCTGTCCTTGTACATTTGGTCGGTTACACGGTATGCAGTAACCTTTTGCTCAATGTTCAGGCTGGTATCCCCCCAGGTAAAACCTGAATAAGGTAAGATCAGCACTGCGGAATCATAAATAGCACCGGCCGGGAACGTAAAATCGGAGGTCGCCTGCGGCACGATCTGCAAATAAATACCTGCATTTGTCTTTCCAAAATAAGGGTCGGTAACTGTGCCCAGCCCATGTATAATGGATATGCCGGAGAAGCTATAGCTGGTAACTATGGAATCGGTATAAATGGTCTTGCAGCTTACCAGCAGGCTTGTATCCCTTGTATTAAGGTTATCCACGGCAGGGGCAATCTTGGCATCAAATATGGTTCCCTCTTTACATCCTGCCAATGAAAGCAGGGCAATGATCGAATATATGGCGAGGCTACGGGCGCGTTGCATCAAATGTTTAAAATTTACAGCGAATGTGAGAAAAGAAATACTAAGACTCTGTTAAGCTTTTATAAAGGTCAAGCAAAGGAGTAACATCCTCTTTCCAGCTTTCCTCAAATTTCACCACTTTCTTATAGCGGCTTGGCTTAATTTCATCAACAACTTTTTTATCCAGCTTTTCAGAGCCAAAGATCACCACATCGGCCGCTTTGCTGGCGCCCAGTGTGAGTGCAAGGTTGGTGCCTTCCTTGAAAGCATCGAAATCTTTTTCCTTTATCTCGTTGTTTATCAATGCCTTCTTTGTAAAATTGGGGCTCAGGGTCTCCTTGAATTGGTCGGCCTGTGCTGTGTATATGACTTTTGAGTAACCGAAAACAGGTTCTTTCTTATAAGCGGTCTTCAGGTACAAGGGCAGCAGGGAGGTCATCCAGCCATGGCAATGGATAACGTGCGGAGGCCAGCCGAATTTCTTCACGGTTTCCAGCGCACTGCGGCAGAAGAAGATCATACGCTCGGCATTATCATCAAAGAACCCGTCCTGCTCATCCCGGAAAACTGCTTTGCGCTTGAAATAGTCGTCATTATCCATGAAGTATACCTGGAGGCGGGCGCTGGGCAGTGATGCCACCTTTATGATAAGGGGATAATCGTCTTTGTCAATAATTACATTAATGCCCGAAAGGCGCACTACTTCGTGTAACCTGTGACGGCGTTCATTGATAAGGCCGAAACGTGGCATGATCACACGTACTTCTATTCCCGCATCGAAGGTCTTAATTGCCAGTTTGTTGAGTACCTGGGCGAAATCCGTAAATTCCATGTAGGGAGAAAGCTCATTCGCGATAATAAGAACACGTTTTTTTGTGTCTGCAGACATGCTGTGTTTATTAGATTAAAACAGGAAAAATGTAAACGGGTAATTCAAAATTGTCTGCAAAATTACGAAAATATTAAATTCCAACCTTTACTTTGCGCTCAAAGCTCAAATTTAGTGCATGGTCATCTTTAAAAAGATAGCGGATATACAGGCCTGGTTATTGGCGCAAAGGGCTGCCGGGCGCAGCATTGGCTTCGTGCCGACCATGGGTGCACTGCATGCCGGCCATGCATCATTAATAACGCAGGCACGGGCCGATAAAGGGCTGCTGGTAGCCAGTATCTTCATAAATCCCACCCAATTTAACGATAAAGAAGATTTTGATAAATACCCAGTAAGCATTGATTCTGACATATTACTGCTCACAGAAGCAGGTTGTGATGTGCTCTTTTTGCCCTCGGTGGACGAAATGTACCCGGGTGGAGCAGCCCAAATGCAGACTTTTGACTTTGGCTACCTGGAGACAGTGCTGGAGGGTGCCCAGCGTCCTGGCCATTTCAAAGGGGTAGGGCAGGTAGTAGCCCGCCTGCTGGATATTGTGCGACCCGACACCCTGTATATGGGACAGAAGGACTACCAGCAGTGCATGGTAGTAAAGAACCTGCTGGGCCAAATAAATACCGGCAGACCTATAGAGATGGTCATTTGCCCCACAGTGCGCGAGGCAGATGGCCTTGCCATGAGCTCACGCAACAGGCGGCTTACCGAGACACAGAGGGCCATTGCAGGTATCATATACCAATGCCTGGTATCGATACAAGGCAAAATGGATGGAGGCAAATTCGCTATAGTGCAGAAGGAATGTAAAGACCTGCTGCTGGACAAAGGTTTTATACCCGAATATGTAGCCTTGGCCAATGCTGATACCCTGGAGCTGCTTGATGATTATGCAGCCGGCCAGCCAATGATCGCATTAATAGCCGCCAGGCTAGGCAATGTGCGCCTGATAGATAACCTCCTGCTAAATTCTTAAGCTGGGCGGATTTTCCGTACATTTTCTTATATTTGTTGTGAAAAATTCGCCCTATGAAAAAAGCTCTATCTTTTTTAGCCCTTATTGCATTTTCTGCATTTTCATCACATGCCCAGGATCCTCAACTTGTAAAAGATGCCGAGCCCGGCAGTGGTAATAGCGCACCGAGGTATTTGACCACCATTAACGGTAAGGTATATTTCCAGAATGCTGCCAACAATACGGGAGAGGAACTATGGATAAGTGATGGAACCGATCCCGGCACTCATCTAATAAAGGACATTAATCCCGGCCACCAGGGTTCTAACCCTTTTCATTTTACCCCGTACAACAGTAAAATATATTTTTCCGCTACCACGGCACTGTTTGGTAATGAAATATGGGTAACCGATGGTACCGATACCGGTACGCACATGGTCAAGGATATTAATCCCGGTGCGGCATCGTCGGTTGATTATGAGCTCAAATTTGTTGAATACAATGGCCGTTTATTTTTTGAAGCCACGGACAGTGTACACGGATACGAAATATGGTCAACAGATGGCACAGATACAGGCACACACTTGCTAATGGATCTAAACCCGGGGACTGCCTCGTCAGTTGCTGAGCTTGGCCCGGTTTTCAACAATAAACTATTTTTTACAGGTGACAATTCCGGTAACGATGTGGAAGTTTGGACAACAGATGGCACTGCTGCAGGTACACTGCTCGTAAAAGATATCTACCCGGGAACGAGCTCGTCTATGCCAATAATGTTTCATGTTTACAATAATCAACTGCTTTTCATCGCCCGGGATTTGTCGGGCACTGGCTTGTGGTTGACTGACGGCACGGATACAGGCACCCATTTGGTAAAGGTCATAAATCCGGGATTGGCTTATATCCCGGCATCGCCGGTTATCGACTACAACGGCAGCGTTTATTTTGCGGCGAATAATACTACCAGTGGTACCGAATTATGGGTTACAGATGGTACTGGTAATGGTACGCATATGCTTAAGGATATTAATCCGGGTGCAGCAAATTCAATGCCCGGCAATATGGTGGTATATAATGGCTATCTCTATTTCACAGCTAATGATACGATTCATGGCATTGAGTTATGGCGAACTGATGGCACGGTGAACGGGACAGTTTTATTTGATGATCTTAATTCGGGTCCCGGCAACGGTGGGGCATCACGTACTACTGTTTGTAACAATAGAATTTATTTCGCATCAGGCACAACACCGTATGACCAGCAACTGTGGAGATCGGACGGTACGGTGTCGGGCACTTATATCGTCAAGCCGGCAGGCTCTACTGTTCCCGGGCCGCTCTATTATCAGCAAGGAGAAGAATTTGCGGTGTGCAATGGTGTCTTATTCTTCCCTGCCCTATATTTCTACGATATTAATCATGAATTGTACAAGGTCGATTCTAATGCACTCTCTGTACACTTGTTGTCGCTTCCTCCTTTAAATGCTGTTGTTTTTCCGAATCCGGCAATGGACCGGGTGCAACTGAACTTTACACTCAGTGCTTCCTCAGCGACGCATATATCGCTTACCGATATTGCAGGAAGGGTGGTTAAAGAATGGAATAGGGGATATCTTGGCATAGGCAATTATAATATCACTCTGTCCTTGCCGGATAATATTGCGCCTGGCACTTACTTTATGCACATCAACGCTAATGAAGAAAGCGCAGTTTTAAAACTGGCTATACAGTAGGCCCGTTTTACCTGAGAGCATAGTGAAAGCCAATGCCATTGTTGGTTACATATAACCCTTGCATGAGCCCGTACCATTTTTTGTTCTTTGATGCATGCGATGCATACATAGTACTGTCGAAAAAGAGCAGGAACAATCCCTGCAGTGCAACCGATTTACCAAAGCCGCTCCACAGTTCAGCATGGCTGCTTACGCTATTTGAATGCTCCCAAAGGAAAACACCCGTACCAATATATACTGCATCTAGTCCAGCATTGATGAGGTACAATCGTTTATTGCTTTCATAGCGCTGCAGCATATCGTTGCAGTTGATCTTTGCCGCCATCTCCTGTTTTACACCGCCCAGTCCCATGCCTGCTATTGCAGTATTTACCAGGCCCCAGGACAGGTTCATCAGGTGAAAATCTTTCCATTCTTTATTGCTTGTAGTAAAGTAGCCAATAGTGCCGGCAGCGATATTAACCAATCCCCAGGAGCCTAAAACATCCATACCATGTTTATTGGTTTGCAGTCTGGCCATGTTAAGTGTATTGGCTGAATCTATATGCACATCCTGCGCTTGGAGGTACGAAATACTTAATCCACAACAGGTTATAACATAAATGGTTTTTCTCAGCAGCCTGGTCATGTACACTAAGTTAAAACTAAACGTTATGAAATTGATAAAACGATTTTTGTTTATGTTTGGATTGAATAAAAAAGTAAATTTGTACAAAGACATTCACCATGGCAGCGATAGAAAAACAATTGCAGGACTACGTAGCAATTTTGAGTGAGGACCAGAAAAAAACAATACTCAATGTTGCAAAAGCTTTAGCGCCCGATGCAGGCAGCGAAAGCGACTGGGAAGATGAAAATTTTGTTGCAGAAGTAAACAATCAAAGCAAGGCGATCAGGCAAAGTAATGTTCCCACATCATCGCCGGGCAATTCAAGAACAGGCGAACCTAATAACAGGCCTTAGCATCTCGGGTAATTTCCTCATCTATGCCCGGTAACTTTGTCGTGGCCGGCCTTCCCTAATAAAAGTTTTGGTTTATGAGACGCGTGTTATCTTCAGCGTATTCGTAGCCAGGTGTTCATGTATTGGTGTGCTGATGGTATTGATCACCACATCCCCACTCTTTATCAATCCTTGCCCTTTCAGGAAATCTATCTGCTCCGCAATAATATGGTCCAGGCTTTCTTCTTTATCATAAAAAAATGCCTGCACCCCCCAGCTAAGGCTTAGCTGGTTCACCAGTGTTTGTGTTTTGGTAAATACAAATAATGGCGAGCGTGGCCTGTAGCTGGATAGCATAAAACCTGTATAGCCCGATTGTGTCATACCGATCAGTGCATTGGCCTGTACGTCCTTTGCCATTTCGCAGGCATTATAGCAAAGCGCATCACTCAGGAAGGAGGGCGAGTGCGATTGCGGTACCAGGTTGCGGTTATACACTATCTCTTCTTTTTCTACTTCATTTATAATGCTCACCATGGTCTTTATCACCAACTCAGGGTACATGCCCGTCGCGGTTTCTGCGCTCAGCATTACTGCATCAGCACCTTCCAGCACGGCGTTGGCCACATCGGTTATCTCGCTACGGTTGGGTCGCGTGCGGTCCAGCATGCTCTCCATCATCTGCGTAGCTATGATCACAGGCTTGGCACGGTGTATGCATTTACGGATAATGTTCTTCTGTATCATGGGTATCTGCTGCAGTGGCAGTTCCACGCCCAGGTCGCCGCGGGCTACCATTACCGCGTCCGATGCCAATATTATTTCGCGTATCTGCTCCATAGCCTCGGGCTTTTCTATCTTGGCTATTATTTTGGCATTGCTGTTCTTTGCTTTCAGTATTGCCCGTAATTCTTTTACATCGTCGGGCCTGCGCACAAATGATAATGCTACCCAGTCTATATCCTGGCTTATGATAAAGTCCAGGTCTGTCAGGTCCTTTTCTGTAAGGCAGGGAAGCGATATTTTCGTGTCCGGCAGATTTACTCCTTTCCTGGAGGATAATATTCCTGAAGTGAGTACCTGCACTTTCACGCGGTTATCACTTGTTATCTCTGTTACCATCACTTCTATCTTGCCATCGTCTATCAGTATCTTTTCGTCTATGCGCACATCCTTATAAAAGTTGGGATAGGATATGTACACATTGTCCATCGTGCCCACCATTTTTTCATTGGTAAAATAGAACTCGTCGCCTACTTTAAGAGCCAGGGCATTGTCCTTTATTTCGCCTACACGCAGTTTTGGGCCCTGCAGGTCGGCGAGTATGGCAATATTAAATGGGAAACTATCATTTATGCTGCGGATGTGCGCTATTACCTCTTTGTGCTGCTCATGTGTGCCGTGAGAAAAATTGAGTCGGAAAACGTTCACGCCCTCCTGCACCAGCGCAAGTAATTTTTCATATGTATTGCATGCCGGTCCTACTGTAGCTATTATCTTTGTTTTATGTAACATATATTGCTGCTTTCGCTTTGCAAAGTTCTGTACTTAGAGGCAGATAACAGCATAATAAGTGTTAGGCCTCTGTTATTGTTTTTTATTTAATAAATAATACTTGTCCCCGGGCGGCCAGGATGTGAATAATCGGAGGCCTTTCCGCCTGTTTTACCTTTTTACTTTTGAATTTTGACTTAAATCTCCGTACTTTTGCACCGATTTTTATCATTGGTCTTTCAATAATATGTCGGGACAGCTTAAAGAAGTACGTAATCGTATCAAATCCATTACGCTAACGCAGCAGATCACTAAGGCCATGAAAATGGTGAGTGCAGCTAAATTGCGCCGTGCACAGGACTCTATTATACAAATGAGGCCCTATGCACAGAAACTGCAGGAAATGCTGAGCAATATAGTTAGCGGTTCCTCATCGGACAGTGGCATGCCGCTGGCTGAGGAACGTGCAGTAGAGCGTGTGCTGCTGATTCCCATTACCAGTAATCGTGGTCTTTGCGGTGCTTATAATACCAACATCATCAAGATGACCCGCAATACTATTGCCGAAAAATATGCCACGCAGAATGCGAAAGGCAATGTATCGGTATTGCCGATAGGTAAAAAGGGTTATGAATTCTTCCTGCGCTATGGCTACAAAGTCGTGGATAACTACTGGAACCTGTTATCAGACCTTAGTTTTGATAATGTGCGCCAGGCGGCTATATATGCACAAACAGCCTTCCTGAACAAGGAATTTGACAGGGTTGAGATAATCTACAGCCAGTTTAAGAACGCAGCTACACAGGAGTTTGTAGTAGAGCCGTACTTGCCAATACCAAAGGCTGCCAATACCAAAGGCAAGAGCATGGATTTTATCTTCGAACCATCGAAGGAAGTATTGTTGCTTGAATTGATGCCTAAGATACTCAATACACAGGTTTATAAAGCCGTTCTGGATGCCAATGCATCGGAAGAAGGAGCACGTATGACCGCTATGGATAAGGCTACCGAGAATGCGAATGAACTGCTCAGGTCGCTGAAGATCAGCTACAACCGTGCACGCCAGGCTGCTATTACTACGGAGCTTACCGAGATAGTGAGCGGTGCTGCAGCATTACAGGGATAAAACTTTTATACAATAAAATGGACCGTTGCATCATTAGGTGCAGCGGTTTTCTTATTTTTATACAAAAGAAACCATCATGCGCATTTCGTTCTTGTTGTTTGTAGCTGCATTTGTTGTTGCGCTCAGTGCCCGGGGGCAAAATGCCCATATGCAGCGCTTTACCGCCCCCCTCGCCGGCAAGGTGGTGCTGAAGGATGTAGCAGATAAATATAACGCACAGGTATATAATCTTGAAGCACCCGAACCCGATGGCGATGCCGACCAGGAAAAACTAATGGAGATTAAAAAGTACGTTTCCGAACATTATCCCCGCCGGAACCGCCACCTGGCCGCTAAAGCCACCTCGGTACAGCCTCCTTTCGTAGTAAGGAGCTTTGTGCCCGATACCATACCCGGAGTGCCCCCGGATAATTCTATGGCAATATCTGCTGCGAACAGGGCAGTCTCTGTTGTAAATTCTAATATAGCAGTACTGGATGACTATGGACAAATGCTCTACCGGAAAACACTTTATGACTTCTCACTCGCAGTAGGGCTTACTAACACAGTTACTAACCAGAATAATTACCGTTATGACCCTAAGGTCGTTTATGATCCTGAGGCAGACAGGTACACATGCATTATGCTCAATGGTGTGAACGAGCATAACTGGATAGTAATAGGCTTTTCGCAAACTAACTTACCCGAAGGTGGATGGAATTTCTACAAATTTTACGGCGATTATACAGCCGACACCTCCTGGTTCGATTATCCTTCTATTTCCATTACACATAATGAACTGTTTTTTACCGGCAATAAAGTAGGCTATAACCAGTCCTGGCAGGCAGGTTTCAAAAGATCGCTTATCTACCAGGTGAAAAAGCAGGATGGCTATGCCGGTGCTGCCGCCCTCACATACCGCATTTACGACAGTGTTACCTACAACGGTAAATTCATTCGCAACCTCTGTGCTGTGAACGGAGGCGCCACTTTGCACGGTCCTGAACAATACTTCTTATCGAACAGGAATTTTGACGTGCAGAACGATTCCATTTTCCTGATCAAAGTGCCGGATACTATTGGCGCTGCTGATAGTGCATTGACGGTGACCCCGGTTGTTGCTGATCTTGCTTATGGTGTGCCGCCCAGCGCAAGGCAAAAACCACCCTATGATTCATTTGCCACTAACGATGCGCGTATATTAGGTGCCTTTGTAGAGGGGAACGAAATACAATTTGTAAATAACTCTCTTTACCCCTCCAATGGGGCAGCGGGTATATACCATGGTAAAATAAGCAACATTACCACCACACCTTCAGCACATGGAGAGATATTTAGTATCGATACGCTCGATATGGGCTACCCTAACATTTCATATGCCGGTACTACAGCGGGCCTTAATAATTCCATAATTTCCTTCAATTACAGCGGTCCGGCAAAATTTGCCGGCATGGGTGCAATATATTATGATGGCACGCAGCATTCCGACATGCTGGATGTCAAACAGGGAGATAGTACGATAGACGCCCTCAACGGACTGCAGCGCTGGGGCGATTATTCAGGTTCACAACCCGACTGGGATATGCCCGGCGTAGTGTGGGTAGAAGGCATATATGGCCGCAGGAACAGGTACTATGGCAATTACATGGCAAAGCTCGCTGCCCCGTTCGTAACTGCGGTTAAGCAACAGGAAAAACCAGGGGTATCTGCCTTACTTTACCCGAATCCTGCATGGCAGTTTATCAGCGTCGAGTTCTCCATTGGTGCAGATCAGCTTATCAACTTTGCAATATATGATATACAGGGCCGCCTGGTCGACAACCTGTTGCAGACATGGTGCAGGGAAGGAAAGAACCTGGTGCAATTCAATATAAGCCCCCTTGCCACCGGCACTTACTTTGTAAAAGGGATGAATGCAAAAGGCGGGGTCTTGATCACAGACAGGTTTATACGGCAATAAACAGTGGTTTTATTGTTAAGGATACTACCTTTGCTGGGCTATGAGGCAATTGCTGTTTAATCTTACTTTGGCTTTCCGCGCGATCAGGAACAACCGTTTACGATCTTCGCTCACTGTTGCCATTATTGGCCTTGGCCTTATGGCACTCATCGCCATCCTCACTTCTATTGAAGTATTGAAGGCTGCAGTATATTCTAATTTCAGTAGCATGGGCTCCAATTCCTTTCGGATAACGAATGATGTTATAAAAAAGAAAAAGGGAATGGGCGCTGGCCGTAGCGTAAGTGATGAAAAGAACATTAGCTACGATGAAGCAAGAGCATTCAAAGAGCGTTTCAAATTCCCTTCTATTATCAGTATTTCCGTTTCAGGTACTCCAATTGCCACGGTCAAATATGCCTCGGAGAAAACGAACCCCAATATCCGTGTAATGGGTATTGATAATGAATATCTGCAAATAGCCGATACAAAGATGGAGCAGGGCAGGAATTTCTCAGATTATGAGCTCTACAGTGGCAGCTATACCTGCATACTGGGTAATAGCATAGCCAGGAAATTATTTAAGAAGCCGGAGAATGCAATAAGCAAACTGGTATCGGTAGGCGACATAAAATATAGGGTGATAGGCGTGGCGGAGGCTAAAGGCGGTAGTATGGTGATGAATACCGACAACGTTGTCTATGCACCTATCAGTACGGTACGCTCAGTATACGGTGGCGACCATTCATACATGATCAATGTAATGGTGAAGGATATCTCGCTTAAAGCAAATGCTGCGGAAGAGGCTGAGGGTTTGTTTCGCGTGATCAGGAAATTGCCGCTTGGTGTTACAAATGATTTCAGCATCAACCAGAATGATAATCTCGTAAGTAATGTGCTCGACCTGATAGGCTATGTAAGGGCTGCGGCACTCGTAATAGGCATCATCACTTTGCTGGGCTCTGTTATCGGGCTCATGAACATCATGCTCGTATCGGTGGCTGAGCGCACACGCGAAATAGGCGTAAGCAAGGCCCTGGGTGCGAGGTCCGCTACCATCAAGCAGCAGTTTCTTAGCGAATCGGTTATTATCAGTCTTTTGGGTGGCACAATAGGTATTATCTTAGGCATTGTAGCCGGCAACCTTGTGGGCCTGGCTTTTCACACGGGCTTTATTATACCCTGGCTTTGGATCTCGGTTGGCTTTACCCTTTGCGCCATTGTAGGAGTAGTATCCGGTATATACCCCGCCATTAAAGCATCAAAACTTGACCCCATAGTTGCATTGCGATATGAATAGAATTACCTTTTATTACCTTCCCGGGCAAACTTCAACAAACAGGTGAGAGGCTTAGTATACAGATCTACAGGCAGCTGGTATGTCGTACGTGATGACAAGGGCGAGTATTGGAATGCCCGCGTGAAAGGGAAGATGAAGATCAATACGGACATATCATCTACCAATCCCATTGCCGTTGGCGATATAGTGCAGTTTGATGTGGAAGACGAATCGACCATGACCGGTATAGTGACCGATGTGGATGACCGGCGCAATTACATAGTACGGGTATCGCCGCACAACAGGCATCACAAACACATAGTTGCATCAAACCTCGATCTTGCGCTGGTGATAGCAACCATTGCCGAGCCACGCACATCCAATGGTTTCATAGATCGTTTCCTTGTTACGGCGGGGGGGTAGCACATACCCGCCCCCATCATGCATAAAAAAAATTA
>APMI01009109.1_pt1 | contig 18706 bp, 8 predicted proteins | sample 667938 | NCBI WGS metagenome assembly APMI01 (sample SAMN01084076, study PRJNA167559) | wastewater metagenome | biome: Wastewater | place: Denmark: Ejby Moelle, Odense | collected 2011-11-28 | reverse complement strand
TCGCTGAAGAAGGTGTGCATCGCCACCGACTCCCTGTTCAAGGCCTTCGGTGTGGCCGATGCGGCCGAGAAGATCATCGAGACTAGGCCCTACTCGGACGTGCTCGACGCCTATCGGGAGCTAGGTGACCGCAAGGTACGCCGCCTGGCCGTACTCGGCGAACCAGGCGCGGGCAAGAGTTTTTCACTGGAACGGATAGCCTTGGCTTACGCCGATCGGGCCATGCTCGATGCGCTCGCCCCGATCCCCGTACTGGTACCGCTGGGCCTGTGGACACGGCCCGATGAAACCCTCAAGGATTTCATCGCCAGTCAACTCGAGGGCCTCGGCCGTTACCTGCCCCAACTCATCGCCCAACGCCGGGCCGTGCTGCTCCTCGATGCTATCAACGAAATCCCGCCCGGCCAGCGCCGGCACAAGGCCACACAGATCCTCGTGCTCGCCCAGGACGAGCGCCTGGCCAGCGTCGTCATCAGTTGCCGCGAGAAGGACTTTTCGGAATTCTCACTGCCCTTCGACACCCTCACGCTGCAGCCCCTGAGCCCACCGCGGGTGCGGGATTTCTTGCGCCGTTACCACGATGCTCAATACGGGTCAGGCGCTATCGAAGCGGCCGAGGCACTTTTCTGGCAGATCGCCGGGGGCACTGAGGTACGCGATGCCTGGGAAGCCTGGCGTCGGGTGAGCGCCGAAGACCTGTTCTGGACGGCGGATGAGATTCCGCGCGAACAGCCAGACGTTTATTCGAACACCAACTGGCAACAAGACCGAGCTTGGCACCGCTCACGTTTTGACCCGCGCAGCCTGCTGCGTCTCGCTGCCAACCCCTACCTGCTGTACATCATGGCCCAGCTGCCGGATCCGCCCGACAACCGCGCCAAGTTGTTCCAGGGCTTTCTCGACATCCTCTACGACCGGGAACGAAAGGCGCGCGAGGATCGCCACGACCCACACCTGCCAGAGCGCGAAGCATGGCTTTTGGCGCTGACGCAGCTGGCCGAAGCTCTGCAGAGGCTCTCGCCCGTCGATGGCGACGAGGGCGCCGCCGGTGCCCGCACCTCGCTGACTCAGGCCGAGTGGCCGGCAGGGATCGACAAGGCCCTGATCGATTTCTCCCGCGACGCCAGCGTGCTGGAACTGCGGGGCAGCGAACTCCGCTTCACCCACCAGTTGCTGCAGGAATACCTGGCGAGCCGCCTGCTGCTCGAAGCCAGCCGGGGCAGCCGTCCGGCGGAGGACTTCTGGCCGGCGGAGCGCTGGCTGGAAAGGAGTGGATGGGAGGTCGTCGCAGATATCGCCGCGGAGTCCTGTTGCGACGATAGTGCTGCAATCCTGCACCTCGTCGCCTGGATCGCCGAGGCCAATCCAGAGGTGGCGGCGGAGACCTGGCGCCATGCCGGAGAATCCGATCTGCCCGCTGATAAGCTTTCTGCCATTTCGAACCGCTGGCTGGCGCGGATGACTGATCCTGAGCGCGAGCCCCAGCCCCGCGCTCGCGCCGCAATCGGCCGAGCGATGTCCCGCTTCGGGCTGGACCGGCGCCGCGGTGTCGGGTTGCGGCCGGACGGTTTGCCGGACATCGACTGGGTCCACATCCCTGGGCCACAGCCTTTCATCTATCAGGAAACCACCCACCCCGGCCTGCCGGCTTTCGACATCGCCCGCTACCCGATCACGAATAGCCAGTTCCAGGCATTTATTGATGCCGGCGCCTATCGGGACGCACGCTGGTGGGAGGGGCTCGCCGAACATATCGGAACACCAGCGGGGCCCCAATGGGACGAAGCAAACTCGCCGCGCGAAACCGTCACCTGGTACGAGGCGGTGGCTTTCTGCCGCTGGCTGTCGGACGCAACTGGGCAGACCGTCACGCTGCCGACCGAAGAACAATGGGAGCGTACGGCCCGCGGCCTGGATGGGCGGGAATTTCCCTGGGGACCATTCGATGACGCGCACGCGAACTGCCAAATGAGTTCGGACGACGACGGAGTGCCCGATGTGGAGCGTTCTAGTGCCGTCGGGCTCTATCCACAAGGGGCAACGCCGGAAGGAGTACTGTATCTGGCGGGCAACGTCTGGGAATGGTGCCTGAATGAATGCGACGATCCGGTCATGATCGGCCTGGGGGGCAACGGGCCCCGTGTGTTGCGCGGCGGTTCCTGGGACGGCAGTCCGGGCGACTGTCGCGCGGCCAGGCGCAGCCTCTTCTACCCTCCCGTCATCCGTTACGGCAACGTCGGCTTTCGGGTGTGTCGTGGTTCCCCCATCGAAACGCGGGACGCCGTTTCGCTGAGCGCTGAAGCGCCGAGCCGCTGACCACTGGGCGGCGCGCAGCGCCCCTTTTTTCTTGCCTCAAAATGTCCAAATTGCACTCTCACGCAGTCTTCGTCAGTTTTAGAAGTGGAGATATTGCGCATGCCGAGCTCGTCCACAACCACCTGGCCATCTGGCTAGGACGCGAAGAGTTATTTCTCGATCGTGAGCCCGGGAATATCCGGGTAACGGATGATTTCCTAAAGGTCATCAAGGCAGCCGTTGAGGGCGCAGAGATCTTAATTGCCCTGGTCGGCCCTGCGTGGGCGTCGGATGAAAACCTCAGCCGCTTGAATGACCTGGAAGACGTTGTCCGCCTTGAGCTAGGCCGTGCATTCGAGAGGGCCGCTGCAGGTGAGAAAATCGCCATCATTCCGGTTCTGGTCGGCGGGGCTCGAATGCCTCGAGCCACGGACTCATCCCCATCGCAGCTTCACGACCTCGTCAAGATTCAGGCGCTGACGATTTCAGACGAATCCACTGCATATCGAGAAGGGCTCTCACGCCTCCTTGATGCCATTGATTGCCACAGCCCCGGCCTACGTGCTCGCCGGCAAAACACTTGGTTGCGAAAGGCTCTCAGCGACCCCGATGACTCGCGCGCGCGATTCGGGCAAGACATTGCGATCCGTACGCCGAACCGACAATTCGTCCAACGTGCTGCGGCCGGTGCGGCTCTCGATGCCTGGTGGCGGAACTGGCAAGATCAGCACAACGCCTTTCTCCTCCTTGGTGAGGAAGGTGATGGAAAGAGCTGGGCAGTCGCAGACTGGCTCGCTCACCTGATGGACGAGCAAGACTTTGATATCCCAATCGTTCACGCACCAGCACTTAAGTTACCGGATGCCTCGATAGATTCGATCCTCAGCCACTGCCTGCAGATGTCTCAGCCCACACTTGCCGATGACGGCTGGCGGACACGCATACGAACTCTTACCGAAAGTAGCTCTGGGGCGGCCCCTCTCTTCCTGCTTGTCATCGATGCACTCAATGAGCGGCCAAGCCTCAACTGGCGGGAGTTTTTCGACTCTCTTCGTGTCCAGCCCTGGATGTCACGTATCGCGGTAGTCGTGCTTTGTCGGCGGGGGTACTGGGACGAGCTCGGGATACCAGACGACGGGCTGGCATGTCCATGGAATTTGGATAAGTTCAACGACCACGAACTCGACGAAGCGCTGGCGAAGCGAGGACGGAGACGAGAAGAGTTTGACACCAAAATCCTCGGCTGGATGGTTCATCCTCGATACTTCGATCTCGCCCTACGCTTGGAGCATCAAGTGCTGGAGGGAGGCCTGACGCTTGAGCGGTTGCTCTATGAAGACTGGCGCGACCGGACGCGGCGCAGGCAATCGGCCTGCAGCCACGATGAGTTTCTAGCCATGATCCAAGAGCTCGCCCAGCGTTACGAAACACGGTCATTTCTTATAAAGGGATTGGTTGAAGCCGCGGAGGGGCTTGCCGATGACGTAAAGGCACTACGCACCGAGCTCACCAGTTCTGGCGTCGTGGGCCGAGACGGCCGACAACTAAGGATCGGTGCCAATCACCTTCCCCTCGCACTTGGCTTGGTCCTTGCAGACGAGATTCGAGGTGCTGAAGTGTCTGCGCAGATGACCGAGGTGATTGCCGCGCGTCTCGGAAACCATGCAGCTTCAGACCTCTCTGTCCGCATCTGCGCGATGGCGATGTTCCTTGCGCTCGATGACAAAGGCTACCCCGAAGCCGGTCGGCTTGCGCTCCTGCGAGCCTGGATTGAGGGTCGAAACCTGAACGCGTCCGATTTGCAGCGGCTAGTCAATTACCTGCCACTCCAGCCTCAGACATTTCTGCGCCTCGCAGAGCACGTCTGGGGAACTGCGGAGAACAGGGAAGTCCAGGATGCCTTCATGGTCGGCCTCTTACGTCACCGCGGCCAGGGGGGCGTCGCAGGAGCAATCAAGTCGGCGTTCACGCGCTGGCTGGGCTTTGTTCACCCTTGGGGCTATCTGGCGTCAAGTCGTGACAAGGATGAGGAGAGAGACAAGTCTCGCCGCCTTGTGGAGGAAAGGCTAGGCTGCTCCGCGACGCCAGGGGGGCATCAAGCTCTCTCGATCCAGCTCGAAGTCATCGAGTCGCCCGGACTTCTCCAACTCGCCGAGGTCGCCCTTGCTGTGATCTCCCACGACCATGCCCAGGGTTGTGCAGTCGCACTGGCAACGGGGATTGTGGCGAGTACGGTGATGGGTGGTACCCGCGCAAGTCTCGACTGGGTTCTGCGCACCGCAAATGCAAGCACCACAGATGCCTTGCTTGCGATCACCGACGAATGGGTGAGACTGAAAGCCCCGCTGGGCTACAGGGCCGCCTATTTTTGCCTGCAGCGTTTGGCCAGCATCGCTGCCCATGAGCGTATCGAGCAGATTCCGGAAGAATACAAGCCACAGTCGCAAGGATTTGGCTGGCTGAAACGTTGGGATGAAGACAATTATCTGCAGGAACTGGATGCGCAACCAGACCTCGATGCAGATCTGGTTGCGAGAAACCTGAGTGATGTGGCGCTCAACCCGGATATGAGCCTCCCATCCGCATACCGGGACCGTCTGAATCGCGTGGGCTCCAATCTGGATCTGCGGAAAGCCCATAACTCCGAGTACACGCAGTCTGAGGACCTCGCCCTCAAGGAAATCACTCCCACGCTGTGCGCCTTCGCGCCTTTACGCTATCGGGACTTGATGCGCGAACTAGTGCGCACCCTTGAAGCCCGGGATGCGTATTCCCGGCGGCAACTCTCTTGGCGGATTCTGCAGATGTTTCCGGTGCTCGGAGCGGAAGAGCAAGCTCTCGTCCTTCGGGTTTGGCGAGCCGTGCTTCCGAAGAACAACGAGGAGGACTGTGCGACCGAGTCGTTCATCTTTCCCGCGGTCTTGCTGGGTCTGTCAGCCGCTGAGCAGAGCGAGCGCGTCATCGAGCGCCGTGAAATCGAGGGATATTTCACCGACCATGCTCCGCAGTACCGTCCCATCTGTGCTGCAGACGCCCTTGCCCTTCTGACAAATCCGACAGCCGAATGGCTGAAAAACCCGAAAGGGCCTACAAACATACTGATCTACCTGTCCGACACGCTTACCTCGTCGAGCCCTGAACTCGGTATCTGGTTACGAGCGCGCTTCGCGGAATTGCCTATAGTCGCCCGGGGCGCGTGCATGGAGTTGATCTGCAGGACTTCAGACAAACAAACAGCCCGGGAGATCATCGCCTCCGGCTGGCGTCGCCAAGACGACAGTGAGCATTACTTTGAAAACCTGTGGGGCAGCGTCTTGCTAGCGCGTTTTGGTGATGAGCTGTCGTTTTCAGAGCTGATCGACCGTATCTCGCCGGCTTGGCTCGGCTACGCCGTTGAGCAGCGGGGCAATCGTCCTGATGATGTCGAGGCCTATGCTAATTTTCTGGATTCCAGATGGAAGAAACTAGCAGGACAACCACAGTCCCCTGACTTGGAGAGGCTTGCACGTCATATCAGGTTAAAGGTTGATTCAGGCAAAGATCCACAGATCGACTATTGGTCGGCTACCGACAATCCGAATGGTGAAAAACAGGGTTACATTGGCGCTTGGGGCGGTCAGTACAGGAATCCACCCGTAAAAGACATTTCTGAAGCTTTCGACCTGAAAAAACAGAACGATGCGCATCGTGCCCTCCAGAATGAGCTTGATGAACTCATTGTGCGGGAGGAGAAAAGCGGTAACCCTTGGCTGACAACGAGTTTTTTCCACGGAAGCCTCGCAGAAGTGGTCTCGCTCGACGCCAGGCGGTGGGAGTGCTGGATAGCGCCGGTACGATCGGGCAATGCACACGGGCGTTACTTGTTGTCCGCTTGCCGGGGGCTCTATGAGAAGTTATGCGCAACGCTGTTGGCGGCCTCTCCGCAAGACGGCTTCGCATTGTATAAGGCCCTAGAAGCACACCCTTCCGTGCACATCGTGGATCATTGGTTTGACCTGCCGGTATTGCTGATGGATGTATTCGCTGCGCCGGAGTCAGGAGAAACTCGTCAGATTCGCGAGCGCCTGCTTGATGCTGCAACCACCGACATGGATCTCTTCGAGATTGTCTTGCTCTCCGCATGGGGGGCCAAAATGGACTGGCTGCACCGAAGGATCAACGAGGACCTCGAATCCTCCTGGGAATTCGAACGTGCCCGCGCCTTGACCCTTCTCGGCGCATCGGATAACGAAACGGACGGCCTGCGCCTTGCCGAATGGATTAAGCAGCATCCCGATTGCTGGCTGCGGCGGGTAGCCGAGCTCGCTCACCTGAGATTCACGCGCAATCGATGGGCTCATATCTGGTTCGAGCGCTTCCTGACCCGTACGGACCGTACTGAAAGCTGGGCAGCCTTCCAGCTGTTTCTGCGCTGCGTAGACCGGCGATTCTGGCTTTGGCAGGAGCGTGTGTGGCTTAAAACTGCCGAGCAGTGGAAACAGGATGCCTTCGGATTCAATGTCGGCGATGTTCTGTCCGCGAGCAGGGAAAACGAGAAACATTTGCACAAGAGCCTCGTTGGACACGCGGTCAAGTGGGGCGAATACTGGCCTTGGATGGCGGAGTACGAATGAAAGTATTTATTATTGGAGGGCTTGTATCTAGCAATGACCTAGAGGCCCCATCAAAAATCACATCTTTTCAAAGATCATGTCAGGAAATTGGGAGCATTCTGTCTGCTACAGGGCATGAAATTATTCTTTGCAGCCCCTTTGATGACTCTGCTGACGTTCATGTCGTAAGGGGCATAGCTGCTGCCAACAAGGAAAAAGCGGCACGAGTTTCGTTTCACTTTATTGACAACGAAGAAGTCGCAAACGAGCTCAACAAAGTAATAGAAAAATTTAATTTATCTAATGTCTCCAGAATCCCTCATCCACCTCCCATGGAGAGGACACAAGAGTCGCTTCGCTACGCTTGGCTTTTATGTCAATTAAGTGCAATGGAGTCGAGTCACATTACTATTGCACTGGGCGGCGAGCTGGATGGTGCTGCGAATATGCTGCTATTGCTCGCAGATGGGAAACGTCGAACGGTATTGCCGCTTCCTTTCTTGGGCGGGGCCGCAAAGCTTGCTTTTGAACGCCGCCGCTACGAGTTGACGGATCGACTCGGCGATGAGATTGACACGCTTTATAACAGCAACTGCACCAGTCGCACAGCAGAATTGTTAGCTGCCCTCACGAAGGAGGGTGTCGAGCGTGCGTCGTTAAAACAAGGCTCTCCAAACTTCTTTATTAGCTATGCGCGTGACAGGCAAGCCGAGGCGGACTTTGTTGAAACGCTTTTGCGCCGACGTAATCTTAAAGTATTTCGAGACGAGACAGACTTCGGTGCGGGCTACGCTATTCCGAATTCAATCAAAGAGGCAATCTTTGAAGCCAATGTATTCATCGCACTCTGGTCTTCTGAGTACGCATGCAGTCCGTGGTGCTTTGATGAAATGGAAATAGCACTTGATCGACACGAAAAAAACGCTATAAAAATTTGGATACTACGTATTGACGCCACAAGAATTGTCCCCAAACGAGCTAGAGATTTGCTTTACTTCGACGCTGTTGATCGCTCGAGATTGGCTGCGTGTATTACCAATCTAATTAGCCAGTTTGAATAAAAAATCTCAGCAACGACAAGGGCGAGTGATATCAGCTATGCCTGGTGGCGCCTGAGGGGGCTGATGTCGCCACCGCAAAGACCGGGGGGACAGGCCGGGGGACGAGCACTGAGGACAACACCTGCCCGCCCTAGTAATGGAAACGGTTCGAGATCAAGCGAACTGCCATGCGGGTTTGCAGCGGCCTGCGACGTATGTCCTGTGGATGTCTATTATGATTCGGGAGGCTTTCTTACATTCTACAAGGGTCCAATCCGCATGTTCGATCGTTATCTAAACACTCAGCGCCGCCACAAGGTATTTGTCAGCTATCACCACGCCAGAGACCAAGGCTATCGAGATTGCTTCGAGCGGTTGTTCGCGCATAACCACGACATCATGGTGTCGAGGTCGGTTCAGATTGGTGACATCCCACCCTACCTCACCACAGAAACGGCTCGACAGAAAATACGAGACGAATACCTGAGCGACTCGACCGTGACGGTGGTGCTCATTGGCATGGAGACTTGGCAACGCAAGCACGTGGACTGGGAAATCGCGTCAAGCATCAGGCACACGGGGTTTAATCCGCGCTCGGGGCTGCTCGGGATTTTATTACCTTCTTATCGGAAGCCTTCCCCTGACGAGTACCGGCCAAGCACCATCCCACCGCGTCTCTACGACAACATCAAATGTGAGTTCGCCAGCATCCATGACTGGAGCGAGGACCCATTGGAAGTCAGCAAATGGATTCACGACGCATTTCTTCGGCGTAACAAGGTCACCCCTGACAACTCCTTTCCGACCTTTGCCCATAACCGTACCGGGTTCCAGTGGCAGCGCTGACCTCCAGAGCGGACGAGATCATGGAAGGCATGAAGGCCCAGGGGGCAGCCCCGATCATCCAGAGCCGGCTGGCGGAGTTGCTTGCTACGCGGGAGCGGGCCGAGATGGACGATTCGGATCTCGTGATCGATGGCTGGGACTGACATCTGAAGCGGCCCCGGCTGGTGGAGGCCTGGGGCCTGATGGGCTTGGCGGAGCGGATCGACTGGAAAGGCCTGCGGGTCGGCCAGATCGACACGGGGTTTCGGGAGATCCCTGCCTGGGCTTCAAGGGCGGCCAGCCATCCAGCTTCGTGCTGACCGACTTCGACCACGATGGGTCCGTGCAAGGAATTTGATCGGTGCGGAAATACTCAATGGGTCTCCGCGCTTCTAGGATGCCATCGACCTGCAGGACAACAAACGCCATAATCCGCCGAAAATATCGGATCATCATCGCGACAGAAAACTACCCACCCTCAATGCAACTCGACTCCCTGCGTATTTTCATCAGCTACCCCCGCGGCGGAGAGGCCCATAGCTGGGCAGAGGCCGTGCACGCTCATCTGGCCGACTACGGCGCAAAAGTGTTCCGTGACGAAATTTCGGTACGGGAGGGCGACCCGAACTGGTCTACCACCATCGAGAACGGTTTGCTGGCGGCCGAACTGGCGGTAGCCATCGTCGGCACCGATTCGCAAGTCTGTCGCTGGCAAACACGCGAGTTGCTTAGGGCCGACGAACTCGGTCTGCCGGTCGTAGCCCTGCGCATCGCCAACGTCCCGCTCCCCTTCCCGATAGTCGAAAGGCATCCGGTCGAAGCTCGACCGGACCAGGCGACGACGCTGGCGGCCCTCGTCGCGGCGATCCTCCACAGCGCTCCCGTCAGCCGAAAGCCCCACGCATCCTCTTCGCCGACGGGCGACATCCCGTCCGCCCAGCGCCGCGATGAAATCGCGTGGCTCGACCTCCTGCTGCACCGCACCTTGTCCGACCGCGAAGCGCGCTACGTGCCCCTTGAAGGCCGGGAGCGCACATCGCCTTCCGCTGAGCGCGCATTGAAGTCGGTACGTATGGACACCGACGTGCTCTTCAATGCCTTCGGAGTGAGCCACGACGCGGCGCGTCAGGTAAAGGAAAAAACCTACGCCGATGTGCTCGATGCCTATCGCGATCTTGACTCCCGTCCCGTGCGGCGCCTCGCGGTACTCGGCGAACCGGGCGCCGGCAAGTCCTTCTCGCTGGAACGTATTGCCGTCGCCTACGCCCGCCGGGCGCATCAGGACGCCAGTCTTCCCATTCCGCTGCTGGTGCCACTGGGGCTGTGGACGCGCGACGGCGAGTCCCTTGAGGACTTCATCGCCCGCAGCCTTGGCGAAGTCGGGCGCCACGTTCCGGCTCTGATCGCCCAGCGTAGGGCCGTGCTACTCCTCGATGCCATCAACGAAATCCCGCCCGGCCAGCGCCGCCTGAAGGCCGCGCAGATCAAATCCCTCGCGGCTGACGAACGCTTCGCCAGCGTCGTGGTGAGTTGTCGCGAGAAGGATTTCGCCGATTTCTCGCTACCCTTCGACACCCTCACACTGCAGCCGCTGACACCACCGCGGGTGCGGGATTTCCTGCACCGGGTCTTTGCTCTGACGCGGGGTCAGGCTGCACAGGACGAAGCCGAGGCTCGGTTCTGGCTCATCGCCGGGGGCGCTGCGGTACGCGACGCCTGGAACGCCTGGAGCGCAGCCGGTGCCGAGGCGCTGTTCTGGATCACAGACAATATCTCCCGCGAAGCCCCGGGCGTCCATTTAATAACGACCTGGCAACATAACGAGGCCCGGCGTAAGGCCCGTTTCAACCCCCGCAGCCTGCTACGCCTCGCTGCCAATCCCTACCTGCTGCAGATCATGGCCGTGCTGCCGGTGATCCCTGCCAATCGGGCCCAACTGTTCCAGGGCTTCCTGCGCGTCCTTTATGCGCGAGAAGCCCAGGCGCGGGCGGCGCGTCACGACCCGCGAGTACCCGAACAGGAGGCATGGTTGCAGGCCCTCGGGCAACTCGCCGAGGCTCTTCAAAGGCTGGGCGGCGGGAAAGACAAGCACGATGGCGACGGCGGTGCCCGCACCGCCTTGCGGCGAGCAGAATGGCCAGCCGCGCTCAATGCCGAGGTGCTCGATTTCGCCCGCGACGCCAGTGTGCTGGAATTGCGTGGCGACTATTTGCGCTTCACCCACCAGTTGCTGCAGGAATACCTGGCCAGCCGCCTGCTGCTCGAAGCCAGTCGGGGCAGCCGTCCGGCGAGCGACTTCTGGCCTGCTGTGCGCTTTTGGGTAAGGAGCGGCTGGGAGGTCGTCGCCGCGATCGCCGCGGAGTCCTGTGGCGATGATAGCGCTGCAATTTTGCACCTCATCGCCTGGATCGCCGAGGGCAATCCGGAGATGGCGGCGGAGATCTGGCGCCACGCCGGGGAGCCCGATTTGCCCACCGATAAACTTTCCGCCATTTCGAACCGTTGGCTGCCGCGGATGACAGATCCCGAACGCGAGCCCCAGGCCGTCGCCCGTGCCGTGATCGGCCGGGCGATGGACTGCTTCGGACTGGACCGGCGCCGCGGTATCGGGCTGCGGCCGGACGGTCTGCCGGACATCGACTGGATCCACATCCCCGGGCCACAGCCTTTCGTCTATCAAAAAGCTACCCACGCCGGCCTGCCCGCCTTCGACATCGCCCGTTACCCGATCACGAACGGCCAGTTCCAGGCATTTATCGATGCGGGAGCCTATCGGGATGCACGCTGGTGGGAGGGGCTCGCCGAACGTATCGACACACTAGCGAAGCCCAAATGGCACGAAGCCAACTCCCCACGCGAAAACGTCACCTGGTACGAGGCGGTGGCCTTCTGCCGCTGGTTGTCGGACGTAACGGGGCAGACCATCACGCTGCCGACCGAAGAACAATGGGAGCGAACGGCCCGCGGCGTGGATGGGCGGGAATATCCCTGGGGACCATTCGATAGCGCACACGCGAACTGCCGAATAAGTTCGGACGATGACGAAGTGCCCGATGTGATGCGTTCCAGTGCAGTCGGACTCTATCCGCAGGGGGCAACACCGGAAGGAGTACTGGATCTGGCTGGCAACGTCGCGGAATGGTGCCTGAATGAATACTTCGATTCGGCCACGATCAGCCTGAGTGGCGACGCGACCCGTGTGCTGCGCGGCGGGGCTTGGAACGACCTTCCGGACTACTGCCGCGCTGCATGCCGCGCCAGCAGTTCGTCCGGCCTACGTAACAGCAACGTCGGCTTTCGGGTGTGTCGTGCTCCCCCCAACGATCCGCAGGACGCCGCCTCACTGGGCACTGAACCACCGAGCCGCTGACCACTGGGCGGCGCGAGGCGCCGCTCGCAGGGAGCCTTGCCGCGCTTGGTAAACTTGCACGGCTGGAACGGGACTGGCCCACGCCCCTGCTCTATGTGGAAAGTGGCCACTTGCCCATCGCCAATGACCCGATTGAGAATGCCATCCGGCCGATTTGCCTGGGCCGCCGCAATTGGCTCTTCGTGGGTTCCGAACGGGCAGGCCACCGCCAGACTCAATGGACTCGAACCCGCCCCCGGCTTCCGAGTTCCGTGGGGAAACTCCCGGTCTGACCCCACTTCCGGATCGATGTACTGCTGCCGCAAAATGACGACACTTTGGCCGGTAGCTCTAGCCGCTCTCAGTAGCAACCGTCGTTTTGATCCATCTCGCCAAGCCAGGAATAGATTCCACCCAACAGCATGAACACGCTGTCCATGATCTCGGAAAGCTGCCGCACGTTGACGTGCCGCAGCTCCGGGAGTGAGACCTCGCCTTTCTTGGTCGTGGGGTAGCGAAACGCGAAAGAGCCAGGATCGACCGTATCCAGTTGGCGGATGAAATCCTCGATTGCCGGCAACTCCTTGTCGTCCTCGCGGGGATCGAGCTGTTCGAGGTGCCGCCGCAACTCGCTCCACAGCGGCATGAGGCCGTGTTTGTGATCGGCGACGGCTTCCTTGCCAGCCAGGCGGCGTGCCAGCGGCAGGATGAGTTTCAGTTGGAGCTCCAGTCCTTGGCGGTACAAGAACACCAGCGGATAGACCACGCTGTCGAGCGGTGCCTTTCGTTTCGCCAGGGCTGTAACCAGTGCGTCAGCAGCGTCTTTGTAGCCCGCCGCATAGATATCCCAAGGAAAGTGGGTCCAGCCCAGCATCGCGCTGTTGTGCGAGTCGTCACCTCGGATGAAAAGCCGCTGGCCGGTAAAGTCCGATGGAAACTTGATCTTGGCAATAAGATCTAGCCATGGTACCGGATCGTCTTCGTGGTTCTGCACAATGCCCTCGCATGATTTGGTGGTGGCCCGCGCGGGCCTCGGTTGTCAGTTCGTCGGGACGCCGTAACGTTTGAACAGAGCCTCGAAGAAGGCCTTAACGTCAGCCTTCGCTGTGGACGCCTGCAGTTCTGCCGCCCCGAAGCGAAAGACTTCGTAACCGGCCAATTTGAGTTCGCGGTCGGCCTTGACCATCTGCGCGTAGCGCTGCACGTCGGCTCTGCCCGTGGAGTCTGCATAATGATGCTTGCCGTCGACCTCGATGACGACCCGCACGCCTTGCGGCAGTAAGAGCAGGAAGTCCATGCGAAACCTCAGAAGCGCATCTGGACCGCGCTCTTTGACCGTGCGCGGGTCCCAATGCAGCCAGACCTCCGGCAGCAGCGTCGGCAAGTTGGGCACGGCACGGTGGAACCCCTCGAAGAAGGCTTCAAACAGCAGGGTTTGAGGCGGAGAGTTGTGTGGCAAGCTGGCTTTGAGGCGCGCGTACAGCGAGCGCTTGGCCTGCGTAGCATCGGCGATCTTTTCTGCCTCACTCCACCATTGCTGCAGATCATTCCAGCGCAGTCCGGCGTTGCCGATGGGCCGGTCATAGACGAGCACCTTGTCCGCATTGGTGACGATCTCGACGTCATTGTCCAGTGCATCACGAAAGCGCAGATCTGGTTTTTCGGGCGAGGCGAAGATGAGATTCTTCGGCCGGCCCTTGGCCATCGCATGCAGAGGGACCAGGGAGAAGATCGGGTAGCCGCCTTCCGAGTCGGTCTCGCGCAGCGCCACACCGCAACTACGCAGCGGTTCATTGACGCAGGCGACAAAGTGGCGTTGCGCGCCCTCATCAGGGCGCACATCGGCGGAAGCCAGTCCCTCAAGAAACAGCGCAAAGCGCCGGTCGGAGGCGTCATACGCACCTAACTGGTCGAACAGCACTTCGGCTGGCCAGTCCTCCGGGTTGCGATGGACATGCTGCTGGATTTCGGCGCGTAATCCCGCCGGCTTACCGCCGAATAGCTGCGTCCAGTCATCGGCATCCAGAATCCACAGGCGCTCCAGCAACGCGTCGAAGCTCCGGCCATCACCGTACAGTTCTTCACTGTTGAGCCTGCGGGCAACTTCACGCCGATGTCGCTTCGGGATGGGGGGGCACGGACTGTCACGCCAAAGAAGGTCCTGAATCTGATTGCGCGTGGTGGCGTTGGGTGGATGGCGAATCAGCAGTTTCTGAGCAATCGATGGCAGGTCCGCATCCGCTACCGCGTCGAAGCTGGCCGTCATGCGCTCACGCTTGGAACCATCGGCAGCAGGCTCGGGCAGCCCCAACTCTTCGCAAAGCGTTGGCAGCACGGCGTGAGTGCCGGCATCCTTCAGCGCGGTGACCAGAGGCGCCAGCAAGTTGCGAAGTTGCGCGTAGTCCATGGTCGCGTGACTTAGCCTCGCAGGGCCATGGCGCGCAGTAGCGCGTCGATCTGACCGAACGCGTCCTGCTGCCACTGCTCGGGCGAGCGATCACCCAGTGCATGTGTGTCTTCGACGAAGCGTCTCACGCAGGTGGGCCCATGACCCTCGAAGGTGTCGAACTTGTCGGCGATGTGCCGGAATCCGCGTTCGCCGCTGGGATGGTCCAGCAGTGGACGACATTCCTGCGCCAATCCATCAATACCATCGGGATAGTTCCGCACGCAGTAGTAGATGTCGTAGGCGTCCTTCTGCTTGTAGCGGCCCGCCAGCGCGTGGCCCTTCATCGCCAACAATGCAGGAATGGAACACACGGCGATCTCCACACGATTCGTCCCTCCGTCCGGCATCGGCCCGGCCACAGCTACCAGTTGATAGAAGCGCGTTGCCAGATCGGCGCCGTCCGCCCGTTGCACGGCGAAGTCGCTGATCAAGGGAGGATCGTTCCTGACAATCTCCGCATCGCGCGGCATCAAGAAGTCGACCACCACGTCGATTGCCTCCCCACCATCTCGCACGGGAACCCGGCGAACCAGTTGGAAGCGCCGAAGTCCCTCGCGCTGGGCATAGCCATGGCCTTGAAGCGCGCCGATCAAGGTTGCGTATTCGCCGTCACCAAGCGCTTCCGCGTCCAGGCTGACGTCCACGTCGAGCGTGCCCACATGCGGCATGTCCTCGTTGGCCAGCAGCAACCAAGGAACAGCGCCACCGACGATGGCGAACTTGCCCTTGAAGCTACCCAAGATCTGGCCGATCTCGATCAGCACCGACTTCACTGCGGCAGTAGTCCGGTCGTCGTACTCGGCAGCCGACTGTGGCTCTTGGGGGGTCATTTGGGCCATGAGAGCCTTTCAAGGCGCAAGTGCTCTGCGGCCTCAGCACCACGCTCGCCTGCAATGGATAGATCAAGGTAGGTCTGGATCGGGCTCGTGCAGACTGCGCCAGGTGCAGGTTCAACCGTATCGGCAAGCAGTCCGAGATCCTTCGGTACGATGACGACCACGTTCTCGCCCTTCGGGGCGGGCATGAGCTTCAGCGCAGCCTGGAGCTTGCACAGACCTTCCTGGTCGGCGAAGAAATAGTGCGTGCCGGTGCGTCCGTAAGGAGCAAGCCACTGCGCGGCCGAGAAAGAGGCTAAAACAGCACGTCCGGGGCCGTCTTTGGCGTGCAGTGCACCGCGCGCTGCGTCGTCGAGCGCACTGCCATGCAACGGCGTGTAGAACCGCAGTCGCTCACCTGGCGGCGCGGTATAGCTGTCGCGCCACGCGTCGAGCAGTGCATCAGGCTCTGATAGGACGAGGCCATCGTCCGAGGCACGCGCCCATTCCCGATCGATCAAGCCGGTGCGCACATTGCTGACATGCCCCAGGCTGACCCCGGAGATTTCCGACAGCTCTGTGACCCGCCATGCACGGCCGGGTTCGCGCAACATGGCGCGCAGAACCTGTGCCGACTTCGGCCTGAAAAGCGACTTGAGTTCGCGCTGTTCGGCTGCGGGCTTGTCAGTCACCATCCGCTCGATAAACACGCCGCCAAAGGCGATCCGGGCGTTGCCCTCAAGGTCGAGATAACCAACGCCCTTTTCTTCGCACATTTGCCTCACCGCAGGTGAGATGTAGGGTGCGATGAAGATGGGTGTTGCCTGCGGGGCTCGCTGCGCCACGTAATTCCGCAGTTCCAGTAACGCAGAGCGGGCATACCGTGGTTGCCCGTTCGACTTGTACTCGCAGATGAGCAAGTGCTGCTGCCCGTCCACGCGCAGCCGGGCGATCAAGTCCGGCTTCCAATCGCCGGACACAGCTTTGGCCTCCATGCCTTCGATCTGAAGAATCGGGATCTTCTCAAGCAGCCGCCGCAGCGCTTCACCGGCACGGCTCTCTGCACCTTTCATTGAATCAGGCTCTTTCAGCATCCGCTGAAAATACCAAATTTTCTGAAATACGGCTAGGGTTTCAGCGTTCTTCGGCATTTCAACGATCGTTGAAGTACCCCAACACAGTGAAACGTTCTTACTATGCGCCCGATGCCACACTGGCCGTGCGGACGGGACGTGCCTGCGCCATCGATCGCTGCCCGGCCTCGGCCGGCAAACCGTGGTCGGCCGGCATTTCCGGTGTAGGGGCGGCGAGCCGCCCGAATCCGGGACGTTCACGATGTGGGAACCACGACACACCCGAAAGCCGACGTCGTCGAAACGGAAGTCGGGCGCGCGGCCGAAGCGGGAGGCAGCGCGACAGTTGAGCGGATCGCCGAACCAGGAACCGCCGCGCAACACACGGGACGGCTGGTCTTTCTTGCCACGTCCAACAGGGTCTGTCTGTGAGCTCGAACCGAAGGGCGCACGAGCATCCTCAACCCACTCCCACACATTGCCGAGCATGTTGTGTAGCCCAAACGGTGGCTCCCTGTCTTGCTTCTCTCCACGCTGGGTGACTGGCCATGGACCTCCATCGCCACAGTTTGCATACCCTTTCTCGTAGCTTGCCCCCCACCAAAAGGCCGTGTGGGTGTCGCCACGCGCCGCGTACTCCCACTCGGCTTCCGTCGGCAGGCGCCATCTCTTCTTCGAGTCGGGGTAACGGGTATTAAGCCATTCCAGGTAAGCATTGGCATCACACCAGCTGACCTGGATTACCGGCAGATCGAGATCCGCCAGCGAGGTAAGTGGCGGGTACTTCGGGGCGGAGACACCTCCGCATTCGACCCGTTGGCTGCCCTTCTCACCGGCGTTCCGCAGGAAGAAGAGGTACTCCCGCCGGGAGATCTCGAACTTGCCGAGGCTATAGGGCTTGGCCAGCGTCACGTCATGAACTGCATCTGACTCATCGCAGTTGAATCTGATTAGTCTGGAGACGGAATCGCTTTTCTCGCCATCGAGGACCTTATCCTCGTCCCGCTTCGGGTCGCACCCCATCGCAAAGGTCACCGGACGGTCCGTGACGATATCCACAAGCGCGGGGGGGGGCGGGGTATCGATGCCCAGACTCCATTGGAGATCGAGCCAGATCAGTGCCCTCGGATAGCCATTCTTGTCCGCCCAGCGTTCCAGATCCCGATAGTAAAGCCCAAATGCAATTCCCAACCCAGCCAACACCCATAGCCCAGCATGGATTACGGCCGCCCGCCAGCTCCACCGCAAAAAGCGCGCCTCCGCGCTGCCCGGATCGACCGTCAGCGGACGATAGGCCGCCAGATCCGTCCATCCGGCCAGATGCCACCAGCGTCCCAGCCCCCGGCTCTTGTTCCAGGCCAGTGCCTGCTTCTTCAGGCGGCGGAGCTGGTCCCCACGATCGGGATTGTCGGCAATGTACTTGAACAAGGTCGGCCAATAACTGATCAGGTTGCCATTTTCGTCCTTGCCCCGGGCGCGGATCAGGGTTTCGTGGATCAGGTCCACATGCCCAAGCAGTCTGTCCTCCCCATCCTTGATGGGCTCACCATCGGCGTCCCGCTCGGCGCTCACCACGATCAGGCGGAGGCCTTGATGGGCCATGGAAGGGGCGTTCTCATCGGGCAGGCCGGACAGGCGGCGCACGATGTGCTCGCCAATGTCGTCGCGCCCGGCGCCCGCGGTGAGGATGGCATCGCGTAGGCTGATGCGCTGGCGGGTGTTGCGCCCGTCGTCATTGACGCAGGTGAGGCGCAACAGCAACTCCAGGGCACCTTGAAGCCCCAGACCTGCCACACCGGCCTTCATCTTGATTTCGGCATCGATGCTGGCGAGGAGGCTGTCGGCCTGGCTGGCCAGCATGCCGGCGAGCTTGCCCTTGCTGCGATACTTCTCGCCGCTGAGCCGATTGCCCTCGCGCTCCTTCCACAGGATATTCAGGGCGTTTTCCACCAGCGGCAAGGCCCCGGCCATCTCCTCGCGGGCGTCCTCAAGGATGGCGGCTCGCACTTCGCTGACGTCTAGCCCGGTCAGTCTGGCTGGACCGTCGATCACCTCGCGCAAGCCCTGCTCGGAAATGCTGGGTAGGAAATAGCGCTTGCACAGGCTGGTCGGGATAGTGGCCAGCGAAGGCAACTGGTCGAAACGGTCGAGAAAGTCTGCCCGCACCGTGCTGATCACGAAAAGCGGGCATTCCTTATCCTGCAGGGCCTTGGCCAGCAGCGCATCGAAGGCCTTGCGCGGGGCGTCGTCGGCGAAGGTGAACAGTTC
>APMI01029062.1_pt1 | contig 18729 bp, 26 predicted proteins | sample 667938 | NCBI WGS metagenome assembly APMI01 (sample SAMN01084076, study PRJNA167559) | wastewater metagenome | biome: Wastewater | place: Denmark: Ejby Moelle, Odense | collected 2011-11-28 | reverse complement strand
AGGACTGATCATACTATCCCATTTCTAGAAGTAGATCATGGAGACCAAATAGTTTTGTACTCTTGTCCTAATGCAGACGAAATCATCATGCTTGTGGAGCAGGGGTCGAAGAACCTCCAGATGTCCGAGCAGTAATTCAACAGACTATTCGACCAGTACTACATTAACACGCATGGTCTAAAAATAGCTCGAGACCTGTACCGGGAGTTCCACATCAAGGAGAAACTACAAGAGAAGCTACAGAGCGCCAATCAAACAAGCAGCACGAAGCCTAAGAAGAAATAGGAGATATAGTGCAGCCTAACTTGGCCACTTTGCATTCAGGCTCTTAGCGAAAATAGGAAAAATATGACTGAGGTTGAAGTGTGGACCTATCGGCAAGAAAGTTCACCTAAAATAATCCACGACTATCTGGAGACCAAAAAAAGAAAGGAGGACAACTTGAAGAGCACTATCAACGAGGACAAACTCTTGAAGTCGGGCTCAATACGACCAATTATTGACATTGGCGATTTTGTCATCGGCAGAATGGAGCACGTGTGCAAGACCACCAATAGCGAGAAGAAAATACAAAAGAGTGATATAAAATTTTTGAGCATGATTATGGAAGAGGAAGAAGACGATGATAAGAAAAAATCCAATTTAGAGAAAATATTAAGAATTAGAAGCACTGAACCTTCTGACTAAACAGAACACACTAAAGAAGGAAACAAAATGTACAAATCAGACATTGAACTAGATAAAAGTGGATTTTAAAAGTCACAGACAATTTAATTCTTTTGTCAATTCGTTTCAAATAATAAGGAACTAGTCTAGATGCTGGCAGGTAAAAAATGATATGCTGTTTTTATTCTCTGTGATTATTATTTTGGTCGTGATTGTAATCATAATTTAAATACATTCTAATAGCGTTAGAAGCAGAATATGCAAGTTGGTTCGGTAACAGATAAAAAGAATACGTTCAAAGTCAATTACCAGGACACATAATTAACAATATCTGGGGACTTCGACTCGGGCAATTTGAACTGGGCGGGCGTGAGCCTCGAGACTAATGTAGGAGTCACTCTATGCAGGAAATTCAGCTGCAGTTCGGCAAAGACAAAGACGTCAAGCCCAGCTCTAAGTGCTGGTTCCACTTCTCTATTTCAGGCTCGTACACCTACCTGCCTGTCAAACTGCATCTCCAGAGGACGAACACGCTCAGCATAGTCGTACACTTCTACTTATTCAGTCAAAAGTATATGATTTGTATCGGCCTGTTGTGAAAATCGAAGGGGGAAATTGGGACAGACACTCGTAGCCAGTCGAGTTTGAAGTTAGTGCTGAGAACGATGTCAGTTTCAGGATGAATTTGTAGCTTTTTGGCTCGAAAACCTTCTATGTTGCGCTGGCTTACCCTTGGTCAACCCAAGAGAACGAAGATTACATGAAATAATTATCCGCGAGCTTATCAAAGCGCAAAGATCTCTATTTTAATATAGAAACCCTTATTCACTCTCCTCAAAGTACGTAGAACTGCATGTAGATCGCCCCATTCATTTGCTGGCATTGAGTAGTAACGATGTGAGTTAGCTCGGCCCTGAGGATTATATCGAGCACCTGTTCCCAAGAAGAGAGATCGAAACTCACTACAAAATGATAAAGAAACCGCTCATCATGATCACCTCGAGAGTGCACCCCAGTTAAGTTGGATCAAGCTACAGTTTGATGGGCATGATAGAGTTTCTAATAGGCAACAGCGCCGACGCCAGAAAAATATTAAGCTAATTTTACTTCCTTATTGTGCCGATGCTAAATCCCGATGGCGTGTTCAATGGCAACAACCGTATGGATTCACTTGGTCAGAATCTAAATCGTTTTTACCTGTTCCCCGAACTTTAGAAACAGCCATCCTGTTATGCGGTGAAGTCGCTGCTCGAGCACACTCGGCTGCAGCTGTACGCATTCTTCGACCTACACGGACATGCCAATAAAAAGAGTTGCTTTCTGTTCGGTAATTCAATCAACAACCAGCGTTTACAAGTGGAGAGCATTCTGTTTGCCAAACATTTGTCTACCATCTGCGACTACATCGAGTTCAAGTCCTGCAACTTCAGCAAGAAGCAGATGTCTTCCAAGGACAAAAACGAAGATTTGTCAAAGGAGGGGTGCGCGCGGGTGGTCGTACACAAGTGGACTAACTCGCCCTACTGCTACACCCTCGAAACCGGCATTTTCAAGAACGTGAAGGTGGACGACAAGGGCATCGAACGCTACGGGGACGAGTTCTACAATCCGCGCATCTACAAAGAAGTGGGAGCCAAGATGCTCATCAGCCTCTTCACCATCCTGCGAAAAGACAAGCAGATTGAGTAAATGAGAAAATAAGTCATCGCTTATGTGGCCAAACTTGAGAAACTTAACACCAAGAGGGAGCTCAAATCCGTCGGTGATAAAAATGCCAAGAAAGATGCGAAAGAAGGTCCCTAAAGTAAATAGAGGAAATAAAATGTTCATGGCCTATCGCTTGGAAGTCTCAAAGATACCACTACAACTACAACCGAAGTGCCAGTGAGAAGACCAACAAGCCAAAAGTAAAATGAGAAATACGATGAAAAAGTAAAGGACATTGAGGAAATCTTCAATAAAAATAAAAACTACCTTCTATCACTCGATGCAGATGACGATGACTAATATTGATTTGATTATGCTTCATCAATCACGATATTTAAAAGCCTCTTTACTTCTGAAGACTTTCCCATTTGCTGTCGAATTTAGATGCAGAGAGTGTATTGAGTTGTTCGGTTAATTTTTTTATCTACTCTCGCTGTTTTGAGTCCACCCCGAACTTCTTCATATAAGGGGAAAGCCTGTACTAGTTAAAAACTGCTATTGATGGAAATTATGCCTTCTAAAAGTAACTTTGGTATATCTCCTCACCTTTCTTAAGAGTGAGTTAAAGATCAATGGACATAAAAACCTCGCTATTGATTGTTTATGAGGCCAACTGAGCTGATGTATTTCCCATGTAATTATTATATTTAACCATGACTATCTGAACTTCATTTTACAACATGTGACTGTTTATAATTATATAAACTTATAAATCGCGATGAAGAGCGCGCAATAGATCAACGAAAGCTTTCGCAAAGAGATAAGAAATCGGCGTACAATTTGGAAATTACATAGAAAAACAGCAGCTTTTTCAGTCAATTCGTAGTCACTATGCCCAACAAATGCACTCCTCAGAGCCAAATTTAGGCTTGCGTGCCATAGACGAGCGAAACTTAGCAAGCGAAAGAATGACTAATATAAACATGGTTCCCAACGCTAGGGAGGATGAAGAAAATAAACGTCTCAACTTTATATGTTCTGAACTCGAGTTACATAAGCACTCTTTGTCGAAATGCATTAAAATTTTGGATTAAAATATCCACCATCAACTGATAAGCAACTTGTAGAGGGGATTGAGCATTGAGTCCAGCCTAACTTTAATTTCGGCCATCATACGGCATGAAAAACTAAAAGTTGCCAGCAAGTACGTTAATGGAGGTCTAATCGAACATTTGCTGCTGCAAGTTGATAAAGCAGTGCACATACGGGTTTGTATGGAAATCATTGCTAATCTCATTTTCTAAAATGTTGAGTACGCCGAGATCTTGCTTGAAAATAAAGTACACATTCAGCTTATCAATCTCATGGACACAATCAGTAATAAGGATAACGCACTCAACTAAGTAGAAGTGCATTAGACAGGTTTTTCAATAATGTTCGCCTTGGCTGCCTTGCTTGAGGTTGAAAATGCCGAGCCATACCACGACAGCTTTCTTTAAATTTTGTAGTTTGCCCTGCAGGTGCACCGGAAGCAGTTGTACCCAAATATAATCATCGATATCATGTTTCTAGTCGGGTACTCTTTTAGGAAGGAGACACAAGACCGATGTAGTCATGTGATTAACTAGATGCTGAACGAGGTCTCTGCCAAAACATAGCATGTGGAGCATCTTCTCATCCTGATAAAGTTGTTAAGCCCAATCGATATCGACTACAGCGGCATCTGCTCGCTTGCTGTGATGGGCGAGGGCAAGGCTCCTTCATACTGTGTCCGCATTATGGAGCGGGTGCTCAATGCTAGGGAAAACATATCCAGCACTCCGCTTGTGCTGCCCACCAATATAGAGTGGTGGGAGCGGTTTTATCTCAAGTTTGTGAAAGTCTAAGACATTTAACTTTTCGTGGTCGTCCTTACTAAATCGTAAATTAAGTCATAGTTCGTATACAGGCTGCTGTTCGACGTGCTGGACAAGCACTCCAAGAGCTCAATCACTCTCATCAATGAGGTTCTTATCTGTTTGAACTCACTGCTGAGCAAGCATAAGACGCATGAATAGTATAGAAAACTGAAGTTTTGTCTAAAGACGACCGGCATTCACCAGCAGCTAGAAAGATTACTGGAGCATCGCAACAAGAGCATTAGCGAAAAAAGCCTATATCTTCTTAACTCCATCGCATTCATGGATACCGCTGCTAAATGTTGACTCTGCTCTTTTACTCATAACTGTTAGAAATATATCAATGAAGAATCATGCATAGAATATTATTTAATTTGTGCTTATAAGCTTTGAGGTTGGCGTCTGTCGTCATGAAAATTATAACATTTTTACTCACATATCGACAATTATATGCCTGTAAATTTGGCGCGCTAGTGATGGCTTAGTATATAATGCGTTAATACTGTCTGATGCGAAGTGCATGCTGTGTAAATTATTAATATTTCTACTTTCAAGGTCATGTACTGCGAGGAAGGAAGCTTAAAACGTAACCAGTTCGCTTAAAGCATCAGACAGTAGCAACGAGAACGCAAACGCAAATAGATTAGAGACAAGTATGTTGAACTTATGACTCACTAATACTAAACGTATAATGAACAAATTTTCAAAGCCATGAGGTCAAATTGCATCGCCAACAAATACTCCCTTTCGTCGGTTCAGCCAGCTTTGGAGTACCTGCTGAGCAAGAGCATCCGACAGGGCTTAAATCAAGACATCAATCTCAAATTTCTCGAGGAGGTCACCTGCAAGATGTCGGCACAACTCTCCAAACAAGATCAGCTCACCATGCAGCTAAACATCAAAAAGAAGCTGATCGAGTTAGTGCAACTGGAAATCTTGATGTCCCCTAAAGACGAAAGGGGCAACTTGTTAGTCACTCAAGAGTACACAAGCATGCCAGTGCTGAGAAGTTGCTTCGATGGACTGCTGGGCTTGATTAGTAAGTGTCGGTGCTACTCAGGACTGTGGTTACCTATCTCACATCTCCGCAACTTGCAGTTCAAATAATATAGTTTCATATATTTCTATGAATACCTGCAGGACCATATTACAGATCTGGCTGATGATGAGCTTGGAAATATCATCAACAGTCTCGAGGGATTCTTCGAGGACTGTCCCAGGTAAAAACACAAGTTCATCATAATAATTGACCTGCTGTTTAACACTTACCATATTTCGCCCTTCGACGCGATGAAGCTCCTGGACCCCGTTCTTGACTGTCTGCAAGGCACCGAGATCAACATGATGGTCGAGTTCATCGCCGAAAGCACCAGCCTGGTGGGCAACGTCATCGCTTACTTGGACAAGAGCGAGAAGAAGGAGTACAAGAGCAGCTTCGATCTAGCCTCCAAAATCGGAGATTTCATTGCTCGGCTATATGCAGTTGACGATATTAAAATATGCTAAAAAGTGTACCTGAAGTGCGTAATGGTTCTCTCTTTCATCCGATCGTGGTTGCCGATGCAGCAGCCAGTCACCATTCCGATGCTGGAGCAGTTAGGCCACGGGACCCTGCTTCACACAAATCACAAGTGTACAAGCCATCTTATCTTTGCTCTGACCAACATTGTGGTGACTGACGATGAGTTCTTAGAGTCTATGTTAGCGAAGAGCGACATCTATCGGTGCCTTATTTACATGTACAAGCTGGTGACCACCCCAGTGCGCGAGGAGATAGCTGTGTTTGTGCACAACATGGCCTTCAAGTGCAAAATCGGAGGGCTTCGACTCATGCTATAGTGCAAACTGCCTGAAATAATTGCGGACATGCTCAAAGAAGAAAACTCTATCATTTTAAATAAGTCTCTGGTAACACTTAATATTGTGAGCAAAGCCCTCGCAGAAGAAGACTCGGACCATATGAGCGCTTTCCTGTATTCTCGTAAAATGCTGAAAATCAAACTAGAGAATCTAGGAGCAATAAAACACCTGGAATCTTTAGTCCACTCCCCAGAGTTAGATGTCTCCAACGCGGCGATATCAGTCTTAGAAAACCTTAAATGATTCAATTTTTATTAAAAGCGTCTTCCACAAACTCGTAAAAGAAATGTATATCAATAAAGCATTTTAGCGAATACTTACATATATAAATAACAGTCTACATTTATCATAAATCAGAGGCAGGTCATGAGCAGACATAAATGTCCTTTCGGCACATGGGGCAGGTGCTCTGTTACTTCGTGATCCATTGGTTAAGACACTTTCTGTGGAACTAATGTCTGCAGGCCAGCTTATGAATGACTGCATTTTTTTTTATCTCTTAGAGGCAAATCGCACATTCGTCGGTTCTCCCCATCTTACAGGTATCCAGCCTTCGCTTGCTAATCCTCTTTGATTTATTCCACCCTGGGCTGCTCTCAACGGGATGATTTTCCTGGTTGACAAGCTCACCTGGGAGCACAAAAGTGTCTAAAGGGGTTGTGGCAACGGTTTGAGGTTGGGATATAAAATATTACTAAATATCGATCAATGAATCGAGTGCAAGGTCCAAGTTTGTGTCCGACATCTCAATAGTATTATTAATATATAAACAAGATGTTTAAAGTGTCATATATAGGACCCAAAATTTACATTTCTAACTCTTCAAATCTGTCGATCTTCTTACTCATTCTTTTTGACAATATTATTTTATATGTAGTTTCGTGAGAAAATTTATCGCGAAAAGGCGGTATGACTTGAGAAGAGTGGAGATAGTTAATATATATAACATCGGAAATGATCAGATATCATATTTCGACAATTGGTTTCTCGCTTTCGTAACAGAGCAGCTCATTCTTCTGCCCCGAGATGAGCAGGTGCAGGAAAGGGCAAGAGTCTTCTTCTACCTTCTTATAGTTCACGACTGTGTTTGTGAAAACTTCTTCTGAGGTTTCAGGCTTCACTGTGACGAAGACTGCTCTGTTCAGATTCAAACTGCGCAGTCGGATTAAAATCATTGGACAAATGTTAAGCAACTTCAACTGCGCGCTGAATAGCATAGAGGGAATCTGCTTTTAAGCTGATTTCATAGTGCATCCAAGCACGCATAAGGATTTAGAATTTTTTACGAACTCAATGGACTACTCTAAAGTTTTGGTTTTCTTTCGGCAGAGCATTTACTTATCCTCTGTGATAAGATAGACAAAAAAATCAGTGCAAATTGTGGCCATGAATTTAGAATGGATTTTGTAATTAAATTAAATCGGATTAACTCCTTAAGACACCAACTGTACTGTGCCTGATGACTCTTGCACTTAAATAGAATTGACTGATTATATTTGTTAAGAAGGTCCTTATGATACCAGTGAAATTAGACTCGCTGGCTCTTCCTCAGTTTTCTTGGAGGCTGCAACATTAATTCCCGTTCCTGAGCCTTTGCTGCATTTCTAAATCATAATAGCCTGGTCATTTTCAATAATTTCGTGATTTATCTTGCGAAAGAGTGGTTTAGTGGTAACGCACTTATCTTTTACAACCTGTACTTCTTTCAAGCTGGTGCATTTGTATTTGCTCTTGTCTTTCATGTTGATTTGAGAGTCTAGTCTGTCCATTTCAATGATGTTGCAGTTATCAACACTGCTGATAACCTTGTCACTCATGCGCACGATGAGACTCTTGTCGGGTGCCACTTGATTGTAAATCAAGACTAGTGGCAGAGGGGACGTCATTTCAAGTAGAAATTTCACGTAGTGGATCTTCATGTCCGATATGCTCTGCCCTATGACACACAACGCAAGCGGATAACGAAGAACATTTAAGAATTAGTCCAGTTCGTTCTGAAAGTTCTTTGTCTTGAACTTTATTGAAGTCACCTGTTCCTTCATGAACTCCATATAGGTACATATGTAAAGTTTATCCGTATTCTTATCGTGAGGCTTTTGTACCCCCAGCAGACTCACTTTGTCAGGACTTTGAGTCTTGAAGTAGTTAATGACTTCTTCGTTGATGGCAATTTTGCTCTCAATGTTGCCTCCGTTGACTTGGCAGTACTCCCGAAGGTTAGAGTTGGTCTTGAAGGTGTCACTAAGACTACCCGACATCTCTGCCGATGATTATTTTTTGAAGTCGATGCTAAACTTAGGTGTCGGTTTCTCTGGTGATATAATTATTATATCCCTGTCCTTTTACTTTGCCACTTCTTTCTATTTTTAAGCCACTCTCCGTTTTTACTGTTTGTAATCGATACTAGCGTCGGCCGAGCTCTTGGGAAACAGGGATATCTGTATAAGTGAGCAATTACGCTTGACTACTTTTGTGTTTCGTTGCCTCGATGCTCAATGACAGAACCAAAACTGCCACTGACCTTGGGATCGTGCTTGCCTGTCCCACTCACTGCTATTGAGGAGGCTGCCACTTTAATTTGAGGAGCCTTTTTCTTAACTGGCTCCGATAAGCTTTAGTTAATGCAAGTGTTTATTTTATCTTCGATCTGCTTATATTTGAGGGCATCAATAATTTCCATTTGCTTGACAATGTTTTTGGCCCGGTCTCTAGTTTCATTGGCCAGTGTATAGTCGGTTGCTTTCACCATTTTAAACAGCCTGAGAAGGCGGTCCAGTTTGCAAGTCAGGTCTGCTAAACTGGGTTGGCCTTCGTGTTCTCCAAAAAACGATTACTGTGGGGTCGGGTCACTCATGATTATATTGCACTAGCGAACTAACTGATCCAAAACCAATATCAAATGTAGATCTTGACAAATTGTGAGATCAGGTTGATTTTATAATAATGATTCATATTGTGAGCAACTAAATAGACACTTTGTACTGTTCGCTTAATTAACTATGGTGCAAAATTATTATAACTTGACTTAATAACAAATTAAAAATGGACAAATTTTAGACCTTCGACACCGGCAACAGGAAGAAGTTTATTGATTTAGCTAAGAAAAAAAAGCAAGAGACTGTCACCAGAGTATCGGCTTTCGTGGACTAGCGCCTTGTTATCGTGCTTCAAGCCAACATTCGAAAGTTCCTATCCGCGATAAGAACTGAGCAGGTGGTGACTGATTGGAATACGCAAATTTTAAAGTAGCCTCCATCTGTTGTGCTTGAAATTCTAAAAAGTACATGGGATAATAACAAAACGTTATTTAATCGATGCCACAAATTGGCAATTGCGAGGGCAGAGATAGAGAGGTTAAAAATCGGTATAAACATAAAATAGGTGGAGAAGCTATAAACTGGCATTTCTGAATTTGCGTTCAGTATTGCAAAAATATTTGATTCTCTTTCTAAAAGTCAGAAGAAGTATTGGATACAGCGTATTCTCAAGCATAGTCTTAGATTCAGTCTGAGTTCTCTTTCAAAGCAGCAAGAAGAACATTTTTTCTTAGTACTCACTTCGATTCATGCTATTTTTATTGACATAATTGGCACGACTCCTTGTTTTGGTCTAATCAGCGAGCTTATATTGCTGGTTACCTCAAGACCAGCTATTCGGCAAAAAGACTGCACGTAAGATGAGGAATGTGAGTTGCAGAGTTCGCTTCCCCTAAACAGGGCCTACCAATAGGTGCTGTGTTTAGTGGCTAACAAGTCAGTAGAAATGTTAGGTCCAGTGCCCGCTTTTCTACTGCAGTCCCTCTCTCTGATGATTAACGCGTTGTACAGTGAAGCGCAGCTATAATTGATGAGAAGCTGCAAGATTGACCCCATCTACATGAAGTCAGAGCCGGAGTTACTGGAAGAGACTCTCAGCGAGAAATAGGAGTGGCAATGCTTCCTCGACTACCTTAATATCAACAGTGACTTCAACAAGAGCGTAGTCGTTTGGTACATCAGACTGCAAACTTTCGAGGAATCTCTGCAAGTGGGTAGATTCGTCTGGACTGTCCTTAAGATCATGCCCATGGAGGTACCCATCGGAGTCGGGTTGGAAGATCTGCTGACTTGTATGAAGAAAATTTCCGAGTGGATCAGAGTTCATGAGATCAGTAGTAGCGTGGATCAACAGGAGGTTCTGCTCCCTCTACTCTACATTATTAACACGTAGATATTCCGGATGACGGACAAGTAGTTTGTCAGTTTCGTCAAGCAGGAGGATGACGTGGTACAGAAAATTTTGAGAGATAAGTTCATAAAAATTATCTACAAAGTGGTGCTCAATCAGAAAGGCAATGTTCTTATTGAAGAGATCAGTAAGATTTGTATCCTCCTAGTTGAAGAAATCTACAATCGAATATTTCGGACGGGGGTGCTAAGCACTGATATTTTTGTAAACGAAATTATGTCAAAGAAATTCATGAGCTACTCTCTCGCCAAGCATGACAATGAAATAGCAGAATTTGTTAAAAAGTTTCCCTTTATATTTCCAATGCGAGACCGAGCTCGTAAATTTAGCGAGATGATCTTTCTCAGTCACTACAACCACTACGGTGGCAATGGGGAAGACGGCGCAAGTCAAGTGAGGATCAGAAGAGGCTTTGAGTTCGAAGATGCATTCTAAGCTCTTCACAAGAAAAATCTCAGGAAGGGATTCAGGGTCATCTTTATTAATGAGTTTGGAGAGCAGGAGAGGGGCATTGACGCCGGAGGACTCACTAAGGAGCTCATTAATCGAGTCCTAAAGTATTTACTTTATTATTTAGAGCCGCCTTTCAGCCTGAGTTTGGCTTGTTCATCCAGAACTCAGAAAAGTAGTTACTGGCTCACCCCGAGAAAGCCCATAAAGAGACTGGTAAGTACTCATAGTACTACTAATTCATCGGTAAAATGATAGGAAAAGCCCTCTACTAGAGCATTACAATTGGACCCAAATTTTGTGGACCTTTTTTGAACGCAGTGATTGGCAAAAAGAACACTTTTGATGATCTCCGCAAAATAGACAAAGACCTGTATCAAAGTCTAAGCTATATTAAGACGATGCCAGAAGATGCGGCAGAATTAGAGCTGACTTTCCAGTACCGAGATTAAGAGCTAAAAAAATATGTAAACTTGAAGAGGGATGGCAGTAAAATAAAAGTCACCAAGTAATAACTAGATAACGTAGCTAAAACAAACAGGAGTATGTAAGTCTGCTGGCCAGCTACAAGGTGAATAAGCTGCTCGAATTCCAGAGTAGGCACATCCGCAAAGGGCTCAAGAGCATGATAAACTCGGAGTGGCTGTTTATGTTCAACTACTAGGAGCTGAACTACTTAATCTCCGGCAGCGGGGAGATAAACATCCACGACTTGCGCAACTACACACGCTATAGCGGATATCAGGACAACGACCCCACCGTCAAGATGTTTTGGAGCGTGGTCGAGGAGTTCAGCGAGGAGGAGAAGAGCGCACTCCTTATGTTCGTGACGGCTTGTCCTCGGCCGAGTTTCTTGGGCTTCGAAGAGCTGCACCCGCGCTTCACAATTATGCGAAAGGAAGACCCGACAACCCTGCCGGTGTCTCACACGTGCTCAAACATACTGGAGCTGCCCGACTACAAGGACAGGGAAGTGCTAAAAGAAAAACTCAAGCTGGCGATCAACAACTGCGTGGGTTTTGAGATCGGATGAATCGGTTGGTCCTCTGATAGCTTGTATACAGTTATAATGATGATCAATCAAGTCAAAGTGCTCCAAAGTATTCATAGTAAAATAATAGCAATAAGAGAAGTAATAATAAAAAATGGTTATATATCATATTCGAGTTTATGCAAATGTGAATAAAACCTAACGAAGTGGCGAAAGTGAGAAATTAAATATTGCTGTAATCCTTTTTGTTTATGAAAAAACCTGTCTACCATATTTTAAATTATCAAGTCTGTTTCAAAGTTTAGGATTAAGCCATTTATAATGCTAAAAGTAGATACATAAAAGTAAAATAAAATGTGATAATTAAAGTTGTGAGTGAGCATAATAATAGAAGCCGCGATTAATAACAAGTAGGTTGCATGAGCTAAAACTAACCGCAGCGACCAATAGACGGGATCCCCTCTCGTGCAAGCAAGAAGGACCCAAGCGCTTTCGACAAGTATGAGTATATGCTGAAAAATGCGTAACCTCTGCGAGAGGAGCTGACAAGCAAGTACCTAAGTCGGCACAACTCCTACCAGCTGAATATGCTGAACAACAAGATCAGGTGCTACGAGACCATGGTTGCGTCATCATCCGGTGCCGACCCGCTTGCCTACTTTGAGTGCTTCGAGCGGGTGGAGCAGGTGCTGGAGAATAACTACTTAAAGCTGGTGCGGGACAGCTAAGTGATCAACTTCAAACTACAGAATTGCCTAACCAAATGCTCGCAACGGTCGCGCACCAACGAGGAGTTCGAGGAGTGTGCCAAAGACGAGAGCAAAGGCTGCTTCGTCAAGTACCGATCGAAGGTTATCCAACTTTACGACAATATGTACCGAGTTATGCTTGACAGGTGAGCTTCATGTGTATATAATATACTTGCTATGCCCAGTTTTCACAACATTCTACAACCAACGGAACAGGGACATGTTATTTTCGACAAAGTAAGTGCCTCAACTGGCTTATTTCGACTTTTCATTAGTTCATACATTAGAATTTTATTGGCGATTTTCGTATCATAATAGTCTTCAATGAAGCATTTTCAATACAGGTTTACTTAGAAGATTGATCGCTCCTGTGCATAGTAGCTTATCAATAAAAATGAATGAAGTATATAATATAGCAGTCTGACAATCAGTCAATAGGAGTGACGATAATCGGAAATTTGGTCATGCTCAAGCTCAAGCTCTTTTTGTCGGAGGACAAGCAGCTGGTTGTAGTTGAACTTCTCCGCAACAGAATTTAAAAATGCGGACTTATTGGCCATCGGTTATCTTTAAATACGCTGTCCCCGCTCAGTTTACTCATCTTGAGTCCGTTGTGCAGCTCGAACACTCCTTGACCCGACACGAACGTGAAGCCCTGGTTGATGGGCTGCTCGTCCAAGTTCGAGAGGATGGTGGTGTTCGACACTATTTCCTTGTCATTGCAAAAGGATTCCTCGTTCTGATGGTTCCCAAAGCAGCTTTCCTCAACCGGTTGGCACTCGCTGTATCTCTCCTTTACCAAGTCGCAGATGAAGGCTGAGAACTTGTTGGCGCTTATGCACTTTTTGTGAGCTTGCGAAAGTATGTGCTGTTTCAAATAAGAAATACATCGGAGTAATCTTCGTAATGATCCTTGCAGATGTGGCAGTAAGGTGTTTTAGTGCGTGGCTTAGGTTGGAGCTGCGTATATGTACATTTACCATCTATGACTTCCCATTGAGCTGTTCATTGCAAAAATTCTAATGTTCTTTTTTATATATGGCATCGTTGCTGGCGTACTTCAACTAAGGTCGGACAGCAATTACCTCGTCCTCTTTCAGCATGAATGAAGAGGTGTAATACTTGCGATCCTTGTTGAAGGTTGGGAAAATGGCATAGTGTCGCACCGATGGTGGGCAGAAAGAAACCTCAATGGATCGAGAAATGTAGGCAAAGTAATCGACTGGCTTTAATATAAAGTGATGCTTTGCACAGTTCTTCCTGCACTTCTGTGGTTTCTTGCCCATAAAATTAATATTATATATACGCGTCATCGTCTTTAAATAAGGAAGCATGGTGGCCGTTCAATGATAATCAAAAACATCTGCATATATGACTAAATTTATTGTATTTTGCGGAAATGAGCACATTATTTACACTTTATTGTAAAGTAAAATTAGATAAATACACATATTATTCAATAACCAAGCTGTTACTCAATATCTATCTATAACTCAATGCTTCATACCTATTGCCTATTCATTTATAGATACAAAGAGATAGATCATTAGTATATTATATGGTCATCGTTGTAGAGTATTGTATAGTCAAAGCAACTGGCTAATATTCAATTGAGGCTATTATTAATTATGTCTTGATCCTAACTGCTCCTATTATATTTGGTTCCTGACCGAAACTGTCGTAATCCATTAATTAGTTTCTTATTAGTGAATATAACTAACCTCTCATTGGTTCTTTTATTTTAGTGCTCTGATGCTCATTCGCTACTTCTGGATGCTGGTAAATATTGGAGTGAATATAATCTAGAGCGAATCTATACCTTTTTATGTCCAATTGTTACGCTATCAAGTTTATATTATGCAATTTAAGCTTCATGTATGCAGATACACTGTAATAGGTTAATAAATAGAGACAAATGAAGGCACACAACAAAAAATAGCAGCTGGACCGATCGGACTCAGAAGACGCCAACGAGCTGTTCGACAAGCCGGTCAAGGAGAAGAGTAACGCTGGCGCCACCTTCTGGTCCTTGGGAGCCAAGAAGAGAATCGCAATCTCGCAGTTCAACGGCAAAACCTACGTCGACATCCGGGAGTACTACGAGAAAGACGGCGAAATGCTGCCGGGCAAAAAGGGAATCATGCTCACCCCCTAACAATGGAATGAACTCAAAAAAGTTGCCAGCGACGTCGATCATGAATTGACTTCTTGTACTGGCGCCAAGACTAACAAGAAAGTTAAAAAAGATCAGTGATTTGCCCTTAGTGACATTTAATATAGAATATACGCAAACTATCAGTTGCAATGGGATAGATTGAAAGTGAATCAAACGACTTTATCGATGGGGATAACACCCCTTAGGACCAGGAACTGTTCAGTGACGGGCTTGCTAAGCATCTTTATATAAGAACTGACACTTTTGTCATAGAAGTAAAGGGAGCTCACACTATCCTTGTACTTTGTCTACATTGCGGTGTGCGTACCTCAAAGCCAGTAATGTCGCAGTACTTGGGCGCGGGCTTACTTGAAGTCATCATGTCGATCGAGCAGTCTACGTGTGGAAAAACATACAATTGTACACTGGGTCGCATGGAGTATCGATCGCTTTAATATTCTTTATTGATTTGGTCGTCCTTTGGTTACGGCTGCTTTTCAACTCTCGCTTTATCTCCGCCCATCTATCATTTTTATAGATGTTGTCACTCATAATGTTTATTATTTATAACAATTTGGTTAATAATAAACCGAGATGAGAAATAAAAATCACTTATCCTTTTATAACAGGAGGCTAAAAACAGTCAATGAATTAAGGCTAAGTAATAGCGGCAGTAGACACGATTTAATTACTAAAGTAATTACTGAGCAATTGCAACTCGCTAGTGAAAACTGAGATGCTCATGAGGAGTTTATAAAATACGGGCCATGTGATTAACATCATTAGAATGCTGAAGATTTCCAATTAAAACAAAGCATACACTAACGAAGACATTCCTAACAAAATATAGCCGCTCAAGCAGCTGGGCATGATTCAACTGGGTAGGATAATAAATAAGAATGCCAAAAGTAAAACCATAATTAAGATAAATAGCGACAATGCCCAACTAGAACAAGAGCAGAAGCAGAGGGAGAGAGCGGCCCATTTAATCGAGGAACACCTGGTGGAAGTGATTGCCTGTTGTGAACCATTGCTTCTCCCTTCTGCCATCAACGTAGTGCTTGCAATCGCGCACTCTGCACCCAAAGCACTTGCGGCAATGTGCCTGAATTTGGAAGCGCTGCCCTACCGCAATTTTAGGGCCTACATGGCAACTTTTGATTAGTTGTGCCAATTGCTGAGTAGCAGAGTGACGGAACAACAAGCTTTCCTGAATTTACTCTGTAGGCATGTTCCTATAATAATGAACATTTTCTCTAAACTGCAGACCTGGATGACTGAAGATGACATTGATTGCTCAATCCATTTACTTAAGATATTAAGATGTATTCTAGTGAAGCGATTCTATCAAGTTGTTAAATCAGAGCTGCCTAATATCGCCGGTATCATAAACTTTCATCTGACAATGGCTGCTGCATTTGTAGATACTTCTCTGAATCCTCCCCACACAATGAAGGCTCTCACTGCTTTTTAGTTAAGCTTAAATGATCTGATCAGTATTTATGAGCTCAGTATAAATTTGAACGAAACTGACAAAGTTGAAGGCATCTAAGCATTCAAGATACTGGGTAAATAGTCGACTTAGCATCATTTCTTACTGGTTTTCAAACTTATACAACATTTATCTACTCAACTCATTAATCCGGACTTAAACATATCGAGCCAGCTCTACAGTACAGTTTGTCGGTACCTACGTGTCGCTTCACTGGTGAATGCGGAGGCCAAAGCTTATCTGATGTCTAATTGCCAGTAAGTGCTAACCTTACTGCTCAGTTCGTTCGCAATTCACAAACAGTAAATGGTTCTAGGAGCTGATCTGCTAGCTGCCTCATACAGGTCCACACTGCAGGAACGTAGAGCTGACATCATCCAGCTACTTGCTTTCATGTTGTGTCCTGAGCATGAAGAGTGCTAACTTTTAGCTGTCAGTAGACAGCAGATCATCAGCCAAATGCTGCTCATGTGCAATATACAAAACATGAACTACGATAACATCCTGATTTCTGAATTGTGTCTGCACTTGATCGCCAATATCCAAGCGTTCGCAGTCCATAGGATGTCGCTTTTAGAAAACAGCATTTTGCCGATTATCGGTCAAACATTTTAAAGCTAAACAGATAGAGAAAACACAATGTGCTTTCTTCTTCAAGTTAGAGCATGTGAGTTCGTCTTGCAATACTTTACTTACAAGTCGGTTAAGGCAAAAAAGATATAGTTATAGATTGAGCCTGGCCCGTCCGAAGATGGACAATTTCAACTCCAAAAGATTATCGGAGTTGTTTTGCTGGGTCTCGAAGTCAATCTAAAGAGTTTAATTGGCTAACAAACTAGAACATAAGCTGGTCCATATTTTTAAATAGTGCTTACCTAAATCGAAACCTTCGTTGAATTGGCGAATATGATAAAATTAGACCCAGCTTCCCATTTTGTAACATTAAACAGGGTAATGAGCCACTTGACTCAACTACTGATGCCAGACTTAACTTCGATGGAGAGTAAGAGCGAGTGCACTTTTGACTATAATGATCTATTTGTGGCTTTTCGTTCTCTGCTATTTTGTATGCCCGTCTCTTTGATGGCTGAGGTGGCCAAACTCAGCGTCGCCAATTTACTCACCATTTATGAACACGAACTACGCTTGAGAGCAATCAACTAAGAACAAGCTCAAAACATTCAAGAGTCATGCAGATAGCAAGTGTATGAAGAATGTGAAGCCAGTCCTTAGTAATGCGAGTATGAGACCACAGCTCATACCTGCTTCACCATATTTTCTCATTTCATTTAGTCGGCTGATAATTAACTAAGGAAAAATGACAAATCGGAAGTGAGTCTTTCTCTAAAAAAAGTCTTAACGGGTATCTCTAGCGGACTGATTAACTAAAAAATGATAGGTTTAGTTTAGTCAGTCAAATAGCTCACTTAGTAATATTTAGCAATAGCCGGACAGCTTCTTCATTTGGCCATTTTTGCTCATTTTGAACAAAGGGGTGTTTTGTTTGAGATGTTCGATTACAACAACCTTCTCCTCTTAGCTGAACTGTGCTATTCTATATTACAATAAATTGCTGCTTTTTATTCCGCAGGTTCTGTTGAACAGCTACAATGTGAGGACTTTCCCATTGCCGACGAATTCGTTTTCGATGGCGATTCAGCGATGCTTGATGAACAAGGGAAAATTAATGAAATCACTTTTAAAAATGAGACAAATAATTAGAGGACTGCTAGTCTCATTGTTACATCTCCGACAATTTGTAGATTGTCATTAACAGTGATGGGCAATATCCTGACCGCAGAGTCTAAGTTCAACAATTTGGATAGATACGGTTCAGAACTGGAAAATCTTAGTCGCCAATTGATCAGTTCGATCGTGGAGCCAAATACAACATCAAAGTTCGAATACAGAATGCTATCCCATTTCAATAATGAGGAACGAAAAATAGCTGTCGAAATTTTGAAGATAGTCCTATATCTCAGAACTTTGCAAAATACGACTCAATCCAAATGGGTGGTTACTGCAATTGGAGCTATTTTGAATTACCAAGCAACCTATTTATTATAAGGCAGAATGGATATGAGTATGAGTATGAGTATGGATTTGGCCGTCGATAACCATAACCGAAATGGAGATGTGTGGATACTAACAGCCATCAGTCAGTACGCCTAAGTGGTAAGATGCCAGCCAACTATCAGAAGTGGCTTACTCAATCTGTTACTGGACCAAAAACGGATAAGCAGTTTGGCTCGCTACTTGTGTGCTCGCGGATGCCTGAAGTTGTTGACATATGCATTGTAACAGGCGAATAAGTTAGCAGATTAATATGGTCTCGCTCAAACAAAGGAATTTATTAAAATTGGTTACCTTATCCAACAATCAACTTTCTGTAACAATTAGGCATTAAACAATAAAGGGGACTATTAATGTAATTGGTCACAAGAAAGTATAGAAGACAGTAGAAGATAGGTCACAAATATAAGGAAATGCGACAAAACAAAAATACAACCGCGCATTTTAACATACTTATAACTGTTATAATTGTAAAGTGTGCGTTGTTGATCAAGTTAAAGGTGCGGCATTTAAATAGTCAA
>APMI01013214.1_pt1 | contig 18752 bp, 11 predicted proteins | sample 667938 | NCBI WGS metagenome assembly APMI01 (sample SAMN01084076, study PRJNA167559) | wastewater metagenome | biome: Wastewater | place: Denmark: Ejby Moelle, Odense | collected 2011-11-28 | reverse complement strand
TCGTCGACGAAGAAGAAGTTTCTCGCCGCCGTCGCTTCGATCGCCATGGCGGGCGCCATCGGCCTCGGCGCGGTGACCTCGGCCACCGCTCCCGTTTTCGCCGAAGCCGTTCGCGTCGACGCTCCGCAGGCGCCGGGCTTCGCCGACGTCGTCGAAAAGGTCTCGCCGGCCGTCGTCAGCGTCCAGGTCAAGTCGCCGATCAACCCCGCCAGCGACAATGGCGGCTCGTTCTTCGACGGACCCGGAGGCTTTTTCAACGGCCCCGGACTGGACCAACTGCCCGACGACCACCCGATGAAGCGCTTCTTCCGCGAGTTCCGCGGCCAGGGCGGCGAGCGCGACGGCCAGCGCAGCGAGCGCCGGAAGCCGGACGGCCCGCAGCGCCTGCGTCCGACCTCCCAGGGGTCAGGCTTCTTCATTTCCGAGGACGGCTACCTGGTCACCAACAACCATGTGGTCAAGGACGGCGCGAGCTACACCGTCGTCATGGACAATGGCGACGAGCTTGACGCCAAGCTGATCGGCACCGACGAGCGCACCGACCTGGCCGTGCTCAAGGTCGACGCCAACCGCAAGTTCACCTATGTCTCGTTCGCCGACGATTCCAAGGTGCGCGTCGGCGACTGGGTCGTCGCCGTCGGCAATCCGTTCGGCCTCGGCGGCACCGTCACCGCCGGCATCGTCTCGGCCCGCGGCCGCGACATCGGCGCCGGCCCCTATGACGATTTCATCCAGATCGACGCCGCCGTCAATCGCGGCAACTCCGGCGGTCCGGCGTTCAATCTCAACGGCGAGGTGGTGGGCATCAATACCGCGATCTTCTCGCCGTCGGGCGGCAATGTCGGCATTGCCTTCGCGATCCCCGCGTCGACCGCCAAGGACGTGGTCGGCCAGCTGATGAATGGCGGTTCGATCCGTCGCGGCTGGCTCGGCGTGCAGATCCAGCCGGTGACCGAAGAGATCGCCGATTCGGTCGGACTGAAGGGCGCCAAGGGCGCGCTTGTCGCCGAGGCGCAAAATGACGGCCCGGCCAAGGCGATCGGAATCTCGGCGGGCGACATCATCACCGCGATCAACGGCAAGGACGTCGCGAACCCGCGTGAGCTGGCCAGGCTGGTCGCCGGCATTGCGCCTGACTCGTCGGTGAAGGTCGATGTGTGGCGCAATGGCAAGACCCAGTCGTTCGACGTCAAGCTCGGCACCTTGCCGGGCGCAGAGCAGCAGGCGAACGCCGGCCAGAGCAGCGGCGGCCAGGAGACGTCCCCGAGTTCGCTCGCGGATTTCGGCCTGACCGTCACCCCTGCCGAGGACGGCAAGGGTCTGGTGGTCACCGATGTCGACGCCGACAGCGTCGCCGCGGAGCGCCAGGTGCAGGCGGGCGACGTAATCGTCTCGGTCAACTCGACCGAGGTGAAGTCTGCCGAAGACGTCGCCAAGGTGGTCAAGGACGCCGAGAAGGCCGGCCGCAAGGCGGTCCTGTTCCAGGTGATGCGCGACCAGACAAGCCGGTTCGTGGCGCTGCCCGTCGACCAGGGCTGAACCGGAGGAGGCGCCGCTGAACGCGGCGCCGCCTTGACGGACAGGACGCGGCGGGCCCACGGGCCCGCTGCTTGCATCGGCCGGGAGATTGACCAATGACCGTGCTTGCGTCATCTGGGGTTGGGGAGCCCGACGTCCAGACCATGAAGATACTTGTCATCGAAGACGACCGTGAGGCGGCCGACTATCTGGAAAAGGCGCTTGGCGAAGCCGGCCACACGACGCATGTCGCGCGCGACGGCGAGGCTGGGTTCTCGCTGGCGGATTCCGAGAGTTACGACGTGCTGATCGTCGACCGGATGCTGCCGCGCCGCGACGGACTGTCGGTGATCGCCGGCCTCAGGGCGCGTGGAAACGATACGCCGGTGCTGATCCTGTCTGCGTTGGGCGAGGTCGACGACCGGGTGACCGGGCTGCGCGCCGGGGGCGACGACTATCTGACTAAACCCTACGCTTTTACCGAGTTGCTGGCGCGCATCGAGGTGCTGAACCGCCGAGCTTCGGTGCGCGATGGCGAGACCGTCTACCGCGCCGGCGACCTCGAACTTGACAGGCTGTCCCACACCGTCAAGCGGGCCGGCAAGGAAATATTGCTGCAACCGCGCGAGTTCCGCCTGCTTGAATATCTGATGCGCCACGCCGGCCAGGTGGTGACGCGCACGATGCTGCTGGAAAATGTGTGGGACTATCATTTCGATCCGCAGACCAATGTCATCGACGTTCATGTGTCGCGGCTGCGTTCCAAGATCGAAAAAGGCTTCGACAAGCCGCTGCTGCACACGGTCAGGGGCGCCGGCTATATGCTGAAGGCCGGATGAGGCCGCGCATCGCCGCCATCTTCCGCACCACGGCGGCGCGCCTGTCGGCGCTGTTTCTCCTGCTTTTCACCGTCTCGGCGCTGGGGCTTGTCTTCTACGTCACCTCGCTGTCGGAGCGCATGCTGGTCACCCAGACCCGCGAGACGATCGACGAAGAGGCGCTGAGCCTGGCGAGCATCTATGAGCGCGCCGGATTGCCGGGACTGGTCCGATCGATCACCCTGCGGGCGCGGCGGCCCGGCGCAAACCTCTACCTGCTGGCCGATCCGAACGGCCGCCCACTCGCCGGCAATGTCGAGTCGCTCGACCCCGGCGTGCTCGAAACCACCGGATGGACGCAGCGGCCCTTTGCCTATCGCCGCTTTGGCGAGGACGCTTCGCGGCCTGCGGGCGAGGCCGAGCCGGACGAAAGCGGCCACCGTGCGATCGCCCAGATCAGCCGCTTGCCGAACCAGATGATCGTGCTGATCGGGCGCGACATCGGCGAGCCCGAGCGATTCCGCGACATCATCCAGCGCGCGGTGATGCTGGCGCTCGGCCTGATGGGGCTGGGCGCGCTGCTGATCTGGTTCTTTGTCGGCCGGCAGGCGCTAAATCGTATCGACGCGATGTCGCGGGCGAGCCGCCGCATCATGGGAGGCGATCTGTCGGGACGTCTGCCGGTGACCGGGTCCGGCGACGAATTCGACCGCCTGTCGGAAAATCTCAACACCATGCTGGCGCGGATCGCCACCCTCAACGACGGGCTGAAGCAGGTATCGGACAATATCGCCCACGATTTGAAGACGCCGCTGACCCGCATTCGCAACCGCGCCGAATCGATGCTGGCGGGCAAACGCACCCCGGCGCAATACCGTGAGGCGCTGGAAGGGACGATCGCTGAATCCGATCAGTTGATCCGCACCTTCAACGCCATCCTGATGATTTCGCGCCTGCAGGCGGGATACTCGGCCGAATCGACCGGAGCCGTTGCGTTGTCGGCCATCGTGCGCGATGTGGTTGAACTCTACGAACCGGTTGCGGAGGAGGCGGGGGTGGAATTGACTGCAGACGCAATTGTCGAGGCCGATGTGCATGGCAACCGCGAACTGATCGGGCAGGCGCTGTCGAACATCGTCGACAACGCCATCAAATATTCGGCCGGCGTCGAAGGCGGCGGCAAGGTCGAGGTGTCGCTGCGGCGCGACGGCCAGCGCGATGTCATCGCTGTGGCGGACAATGGCCCCGGCATTCCGAAGGAGGACAGGGCGCGGGTGGTGGAACGATTTGTCAGGCTGGAAAAGAGCCGCTCCCAGCCGGGGTCCGGCCTGGGGCTCAGCCTCGCGGACGCGGTGATGAAATTTCACGGCGGCGAATTGAAACTGTCCGGCCGCGAACCGGGGCTCGTCGTCGAAATGAGCTTCGAGACGGACGAGGCGTCGAAATGAGCGCAGCCTCCTTGTGGTTCGGCGCCGCGCCGCTGGCGATCGCGCCCCTCGACGCGGGCGAGGCCGCGTCGGATCTGGCGGACGTGCTGGGCGAGGCGCGCGAAGCGGGGCTTTCGCCGCTGGCGGACGAATTGTCGAAGGGGGGACCCACGCGCGATTTCGTTGCCGCCGCGATCGACCTGTCGCCCTATCTGCGCGACACGGTCAGGCGTCAGCCGGCCATCCTCGAGACCTTGCGCGCCGGGCGCGCGGTCGTACGCCTGGACGAAATCGTCCTGGACATGCGCGCCGCCGGCCGCGCCGACGACGCCAGCGAGGCGTCGGTGATGGCGGCGCTGCGCAGGCTGAAGCTCGAGGCGCATGCGCTGATCGCGTTCAACGACCTGGCGAAGTCGTTCGACACCGAGGCGACGGTGCGTGCGCTGACGGATGTGGCCGACGCCGCCGTCGCCGCCGCCGCCGACTTTCTGCTGCGCGACGCCGACGGGCAAGGCAAGATCAGCCTGCCCGACAGGGCCAACCCGTCGAACGGGTCGGGCTGGATCCTGATCGCCATGGGCAAGCATGGCGCGCATGAGCTGAACTATTCCTCCGACATCGACCTGGTGGCGTTTTTCGATCCCGACGCGCCGGCCGTCACCGACCCGCTGGAGGCGAACGACCTGTTCGCGCGGCTGACGCGCCGCCTGGTGCGCATTCTGCAGGACCGCACCGCCGACGGCTACGTGTTCCGCACCGATCTCAGGCTGCGCCCCGATCCCGGTTCCACGCCGCTCGCGATCCATGTGCTGGCGGCGCTTCACTACTACGAAAGCCGTGGCCAGAACTGGGAGCGCGCCGCCATGATCAAGGCGCGCCCGGTCGCCGCCGACATCGACGCGGGCAGGGCGTTTCTCAAGGAACTGCAGCCCTATGTATGGCGAAAATACATGGACTTCGCGGCCATCGCCGACGTCCATTCGATCAAGCGCCAGATCCATGCGCACAAGGGCCATGCCGAAATCGCTGTGAAGGGCCACAATGTCAAGCTGGGCCGCGGCGGCATTCGCGAGATCGAGTTTTTTGTCCAGACCCAGCAGCTGATCGCCGGCGGCAGGTTCCAGGAACTGCGCGGATCGGAAACCGCCGCCATGCTGGGCGTGCTCGCCGCGCGCGGCTGGATTTCGGACGATGCGCGCGCCGCGCTGACCACGCAATACTGGTTCCTGCGCGACGTCGAGCACGCCATCCAGATGGTCGCCGACGAGCAGACGCATTCGCTGCCCGAGGACAACGAGGGCCTGGAGCGGATCGCCCATATGCGCGGCTTCAAGGACGCGGAAGCCTTTTCCAGGGCTTTCCGGCAATCGCTGCAGACGGTCGAAAAACACTATGCGGCGCTGTTTGAATCGGCGCCTGAACTGTCGTCGGGCGTCGGCAATCTCGTCTTCACCGGCGACGTCGACGATCCCGATACGCTGAACACCCTGTCGAGGCTTGGCTATGAGCGGCCGAGCGACATCTGCCGGGTCATCCGCACCTGGCATTTCGGCCGCTACCGGGCGACACAATCGGCGGAGGCGCGCGAGCGGCTGACCGAACTGACGCCGGCGCTGCTTGAGGCGTTCGGCGCCACCAGGCGCGCCGACGAGGCGATCGTGCGTTTCGACGCGTTCCTCGCCGGCCTACCGGCCGGCATCCAGCTGTTCTCGCTGTTGCAGAACAACCCGTCGCTGTTGCAATTGCTGGCGACGATCATGGGCGCGGCGCCCAGGCTGGCGGCGATCATCACCCGCCGCCCGCATGTGTTCGACGGCCTGCTCGACCCGATGCTGCTGTCGGAGCTTCCCAACAAGGACTATCTCTCCGGCCGCCTGACGGCGTTCCTCGACGGCGTGACGCTGCACGAGGAAATCCTCGACCGGCTGCGCATCTTCGCCGCCGAGCAGAAATTCCTGATCGGCGTGCGCCTGCTGACCGGCGCGATCGACGCGACGCGCGCCGGCAAGGCGTTTTCCGACCTCGCCGACCTGACGATCGGCGCCGCGCTTGAGGCCGTGGAGGCGGAATTTGCGGCGCGCCACGGCAAGGTGCAGGGCGGCGAGGTGACGCTGCTGGGCATGGGCAAGCTCGGCAGCCGCGAGCTGACCGCCGGCTCCGACGTCGACATGATCCTGCTCTACCGCCACGACCCGGCGGCCGAAGAATCCGACGGCCCAAAACCGTTGCCGCCGTCGCTCTATTACACAAGGCTGACGCAGCGCCTGATCGCCGCCGTATCCGCGCCGACCGCGGAGGGCGTGCTCTACGAGATCGACCTGCGGCTGCGGCCGTCCGGCAACAAGGGGCCGGTTGCGACCCATATCGACGCCTATCGCAAATATCAGCGCGAGGAAGCCGAGATCTGGGAGCACATGGCGATGACGCGCGCCCGCACCGTCGCCGGCGACGCCTCGTTGCGCGAGGCGGCAGCGCGACATCGCCGAAATCCTGGCGGCCGGCGACGATCCGGCCAAGGCGTTCAAGGAGGCCCGCCAGATGCGGGCGCTGATCGAACAGGAAAAGCCGCCGCGCGACGCGTGGGACCTGAAGCTGACGCCGGGCGGCCTGATCGACCTCGAATTCATCGCCCAGGCGGCGGTGCTGGCGCGCCAGGTCGACGCCGATCCGGCGCCGACGGGCACGGCCGACGTGCTGCGCGCGTTGAAGCCGGAATTCGCCGACAGCCAGACCGCAAACGATCTCGTCGAAGCCCACCGGCTCTATTCGCTGGTGACGCAGATCATCCGTCTGTGTCTCGACGGCCCGTTCGACGCCAGGGACGCGCCGCCCGGACTGGCCGACCTGCTGGCCAGGAGCGCCGACCTGCCGGACCTCAACGTGCTGGAAGCGCACCTGAAGGATACGGAGCGCAGCGTGCGCAAACATTTCGACGCGCTGCTCCGGCCGGGCAAGAAGGGAGGCTGACCGGCCCCGCCCTCGCCTCAGGCGGCGGCGGACGCCTCTTCGGTCGCAGGCTTCTTGTCGGTGCGGCGCGGCGGTTTGTTCGCGGTCGGCACGCGAACCGAGACGATGGTGCCGATGCCGGGTTTTGACCTGATCTTCAGCGCGCCGCCATGCAGTTGCGCCAGCGACCGCGAGATCGCAAGTCCGAGCCCGGAGCCCTTGTGGCTCTTGGTGAACTGGTTCTCCACCTGTTCGAACGGGTTGCCGAGCTTTTTCAGCGCGTCCCGTTCGATGCCGCAGCCATTGTCCTCGATGGTGATGAGGATGGCGTCAGACGCCTTTCGGGCCCGCACCGAGATCTTGCCCCCCGAACCGGTGAACTTGACGGCGTTGGACAGCAGGTTGATGGCGATCTGCTTGATGGCGCGGCGGTCGGCGTCCATCTTCATCGACTCCGCGATCCGGGTCTCGACGGTGATCGACTTCTCCGCCGCCAGCAACGACACGACCCGGACCGCCTCGTGCATCAGCGGCGCGAGATCAAGCTTTTCCCGGTCGATGGAGAAGCGGCCGGCCTCGATCTTCGACATATCGAGAATGTCGTTGATGACGCCGAGCAGATAGCTGCCGCTGCCGTGGATGTCGCGGACATATTCCTCGTAGCGGTCGGAGCCGAGTGGCCCGAACAGACCCTGCTGCATCAGTTCCGAGAAGCCGATGATGGCGTTCAGGGGCGTGCGCAGCTCATGCGACATGTTGGCGAGGAATTCCGACTTGGCGCGATTGGCCGCTTCCGCGCGCTCGGTCTCGCGCATGTATTTGCGGTTCAGCTCGGCCATGTCGCGGGCGCGTTCCTCCTCGGCGCGGCGCGCCACGCTGAGATCGTGGATCGTCGCCATCAGCCGGCGTTCGCTGTCGACCAGTTTTTCCTGATGCTGCTTGATCTGGGTGATGTCGGCGCCGACGGCGACGATGCCGCCGTCGCGCGTCACCAGTTCGTTGACCTGCAGCCAGCGGCCGTCCTTCAATTGCCGCTCATAGGTGGCGCTGCCTTCGCGGCCGCTGGCGTTCGCCAGTTTCCGCTGGGCGGCGAAACCCGTCATCTTCCCCTCGATCTCGTCGCGGGTCTGGCCCGGCGACACGTCGTCGAGGCCAAGTCCCGACTGTTCGATGAAGTGAGTATTGCACATCACCAGTCGACCTTGTGCGTCCCACAGCACGAAGGATTCCGAGATGCTCTCGATGGCGGTGCGCAGCCGCAGGTCGGCGGTCTCCGACTGGATCGCCAGATGATATTGTTCGGTGACGTCGATGGCGATGCCGAGCAGGTGGACGTCTTCGGCATTGGGGTCGATGATCTGCGCCCTGGCGCGCACCCACACCCATTGGCCGCTGGCGCTGCGCATGCGGAACACCTGGTCGATATGGTCGACCTCCTGGGCGGCGATGCTTTTTGCGACCTCGAACAGGTCGCCGTCGTCGGGGTGGATGATCTCATTGACGTCGCCAAACGAAAGCATCGAGTCGCGCGGCTCGTAGCCGAGCATTTCGTACATCGAGCGCGACCAGAACATCCGGCCGCGGCTCATGTCCCAGTCCCACAGTCCGCTGCGGCCGCGCTGGAGCGCCGAGTCGATGCGCTGATGCGCTTCCGAATAGATCCGGTCGGCCGACTGGGCGCGGGCGGCCTGCGAGAAATAGGCGTAGAGGATCACCATCAGCACGCTCGACGTCAGCACAAACAGCGTGACGTTGAGCGAAACGATCTTTCGCCAGTCCGCGAATGCGTGATCGTGCGAAATCATCGCCACGCCGGCATGGCTGCGGTCGTCCGGCAGCGAGACGGCCGCCAGCCAGTCGCGTCCGTCCACCTTGACGTCCATCACGCCGGCCCGTTCGCCGAACATGAACATCGGCTGCCCGCCATCGACGAAGCTTTCGAGCGACCGGCCTTCCCATCCCAGATTGCGCGGAGCGGCGGCGCTGACCTTGAAGTTCGCGTCGGTGGCCATGAGCACGACGTTGCGGTCGAGCCCCGCGATCTGCGCCGCGGCGTCGACCGCGATCCGATGTGTGCTGTCGGAACCGGCACTGGTCGCAACCTCGAGGCTGATCTCGTGCTGGATATTGGCGGCCGAAAGCGCCAGCATCGAACGGATGTTGCGCTCGAGATCGTCGCGCAGCGTCAGCAGCGACATCACCCGCGTCGCGGCGACGACGAGCAGGAAGATGACGATCAGGGTGGGGATGGAACGACGCAGATAGGGTTCGGCCGCGAGCAGCCGCTTGTAGGCCGGAGCGGCAAGCGCCTCCGCCGTCCCCTTGACCCTCGGTCTGACCGTATTGCTTTCGGCAAAAGGTCGCCCGCCAGCCGCGCCCCACGCGTCTGCATTTCCCATTTCTGGGCCCCGCTCTTCTTATTGGCTTGCTAGATCGGAAACGCCGCACATCCCGATTCGCCTCATAAGAATCAAACGTGATTCGCCTTGTCCAGTACCCAGCCGAAAAAAAGTGCCGCGATCGCGTTTTTCAGGCGAGGGTGCGCTCGACAATGTCCCTCAGATCGGCCGAGAGCCCGTCGCGTTCCTTGATCGACGCCAGGGTCTCGCGCGCCTTTTCGCGGCGCACCGGCTCCAGCGACCGCCATGAGCGGAATGCGGTCGCCAGCCGGGCGGCAAGCTGCGGATTGCGGGTCTCGGGGGGGCCGGTGGAAGCCGGTCTGGTTCGCCGAGGCAAATGCGCCCACGAGCGCGCGCACCCGGTTGGGATTGCCGGCGTCATAGGCGGGGTGTTTCAGCAGCGCCGCGACCCGCGCGGACGCCTTGTGGCCGGGCGCCAGGGCCTGGATCTGGAACCATTTGTCCATTGCCAGCGGATTGTCGCCGAAACGGCGCTCGAATTCGCCCAGGGCCTTTTTCGTGGCGCTGCTGCCGGTGAAGCGCAGCGACAGGACGGTCAGCGCCGCGACCAGGTCGGTCATGTTGGTAGCGCCATGAAAATGTTCCGCAGCCAGGCCCGGGTCGCCGGAACCGACCGCCAGGAAATCCAGCACCGCATTGCGCAAGGCGCGCCGCCCGGCGGCGTCGGCGTCGGGCGAGTAGGGGCCGGTTTCGGCGAGGCTCGCGTAAAGCTCGGCAAAAGTCGCCGATCCCTTGACGGCGATGTTGCGGATCAGTCCGTTGCGCGCCGCCAGGATCGCGTCGGGGTCGATGTTGGAGCCAAGCTCGCGCGCTATCTCGGCCTCCGACGGCAGGTTCAGCGCCAGCGCCCGGTATGCCGGCTCCAGCGTCGCGTCGCCGGCGATGGCGATGCACAGGTCGACGAGCCCCTTGGTCGCCGCCGCCGACTTGCCGCCGCGCGCATGGGCGGTCGCGCGCATCAGCGTTTCCGTCAGCATCGCGGTCAGCGCCTGCCAGCGGCAGAACAGGTCGCTGTCATGGCGCGCCAGAAACATCCGCTCCTCGGTCGACTGGTCGAACGCCAGCGTCAGTGGCGCCGAGAAGCCGCGATTGATCGACACCGCCGGGCGCTGCCGCAGCCCGCGAAACTGGACGATGTGGCGTCGTTTGGTCAGATGGATCAGCCGTCCGTCCTCGACCGACTTGTCGTCGGAGCGGGCGACGAGGTCGTTGCCGTCAGGCCCGACCAGGGCGAAGGCCAGCGGAATGTGCATCAGCTTCTTGCGCACTTCGCCAGGCGTCGGCGGCACCGATTGCTCGAGGTCGAGCGTGAACGTTCCGGCCAGCGCGTCGAACGATGTCGAGACCGAGACGTTGGGCGTGCCCGCCTGCTGATACCAGATCGCAAACTGGTTTAGGTCACGCCCGGTAGCATCTTCAAAACATTTGAGAAAATCCTCGATCGTCGCAGCACTTCCGTCATGCCGGTCGAAATAGAGGTCCATGCCGCGCCTGAACCCTTCGGCGCCCAGGATGGTGCGGATCATGCGCACGACTTCGGCGCCTTTCTCGTAGACCGTCGCCGTGTAGAAATTGTTGATCTCGCGGTAGCGCCGCGGCCGCACCGGGTGCGCCAGCGGCCCCTGGTCCTCCGGAAACTGGTGGGCGCGCAGCGCCCTGACATCTGCGATGCGCTCGACGGCGGCGGAGCGTTCGTCGGCCGAGAACTGGTGGTCCCGGAATACCGTCAGCCCTTCTTTCAGGCACAGCTGGAACCAGTCGCGGCAGGTGATGCGGTTGCCGGTCCAGTTGTGGAAATATTCATGCGCGACGATGGTCTCGATATTGGCGAAATCAGCGTCGGTGGCGGTTTCGGCGTCGGCCAGGATGTATTTGTCGTTGAAGATGTTGAGGCCCTTGTTCTCCATTGCGCCCATGTTGAAGTCCGACACGGCGACAATGTTGAACACGTCGAGATCGTATTCGCGCCCGAACGTCTGCTCGTCCCAGCGCATCGACCGCTTGAGCGCGTCCATCGCATAGGCCGCCCGCCCGGTCTTGCCCGGCTCGACATAGATGCCGAGCTTTACCTTGCGCCCCGACATGGTGACAAAACTGTCGCGCAGCTCGGCCAGGTTTCCCGCCACCAGCGCGAACAGGTAGGACGGCTTGGGGAAGGGGTCGCGCCATTGGGCGAAATGCCAGCCGTCCGCCAGTTCGCCGGCGGCTTCGGGGTTGCCATTGGCCAGCAGCACCTCCGCTTCGTCGCGCCGCGCCTCGACGCGGACATTGTAGACCGACAGGATGTCGGGCCGGTCGAGGAAATAGGTGATGCGCCGAAAACCTTCGGCCTCGCATTGCGTGCAATAATTGCCGCCTGACCGGTAGAGCCCGGTCAGCGCCTTGTTCGCCGAAGGATCGAGTTCGGTTTCGATCGTCAGGAGGAACCGTTTGCGCTTTGGCGGCCGGATGATCCTGAGCGAATCGGGCGTTGCCTCGAACCAGCCGGGCCGCACATCCTCGCCGTCGATCTTCAGGCTGAGGAGTTTTAGTCCTTCGCCGTCGAGCCGGAGGGGCGAATCGGCGGGCGCTCCGGCGCGCCGTTCCAGCGTCAGGTTTGCGATGACGCGGGTTTTTGTCGGATCGAGCCTGAAACTCAGGTCGGTCGACGGAATGAGCCAGTCGCTTGGACGATAGTCCTCGAGCCGGAAGACCTGCCCGGTGTCGCTTCGCATCCATGTCCCTTTCGTCGGCGCATCTTGCGGCCGCCTGGCGCAAATTTATCGGTCGGCTTGGCCTTTACACCAAACGCCGGGTCGACAAAACTTTAGAGCGAGTTGCGGCGCATTGTTTTCGATGCGGCCGATCTTGCAGAATGCGGCCGCGCTCGGCCACACCATCTTCGAAACCACGAGGCACGCTTATGACGGTCATGACGCCGAAGTTCGGGATGGGCGCTCCCGTCCTGCGCCAGGAAGACAATGCGTTCATCACAGGGCGCGGCCGCTACACCGACGATTTCTCGCCGCCGGGCGTCGTCTATCTGCATGTCCTGCGCTCGCCGGCGGCAAACGCCTCGTTTGTCGTCCGCTCGATCGACGCGGCCAGGGCCGCGCCGGGGGTGCTGATGGTGGCGACCGCCGCGGACCTGTCCGGACTCGGCGACCTGGCGTCCGGCGCGATGCAGAAACAGCCCGACGGCAGCCGCGCCCCGACAAGGGACATTCCGATCCTGTGCCGCGACAAGGTGCACTATGTCGGCGACGCGGTGGCGTTTGTCGTCGCGCAGACCCGCGCCCAGGCGCAGGACGCCGCCGAACTGATCGACATCGACTATGACGACTTGCCAGCGGCCGCCAGCACCGCGACCGCGCTCGACGCCGATACGCCGCTGGTCTGGCCCGAGACCGGCACCAACCGTGCGTTCCGCTACCAGGTCGGCAATCCCGCCGCCGCCGATGCCGCATTCGCCAGGGCGACATCGGTAACGCGCATCGCGTTCCGCAACAACCGGCTGGTCTGCAACTATATGGAGCCGCGCGCGGCCCTGGCCGAATGGAAACCCGACGAGGACCGGCTGGTGCTGACGGTGGGTTCGCAGGGCGTGCATTCGATGCAGCGCATCCTGTCGGGCGTCTTCGGCATCAAACCCCAGCAATTGCGGGTGTTAACGCCCGATGTCGGCGGCGGCTTTGGCCCCAAGACATTCGTCTACCGCGAATATGTCATGGCGCTGGAGGCGGCGCGCCGGCTCGGCCGCCCGGTGAAATGGACCGGCGACCGCACGGAACATTTCCTCACCGACGCCCAGGGTCGCGACAACCAGGTCGAGGCCGAGATGGCGATGGACGCCGGCGGGCGCTTCCTCGGGCTGCGGGTGCGGCTGGTCGCCAATCTCGGCGCCTATATTCACCAGTACGGCCCGTTCATTCCCTATGTCGGCGCAACCATGTCGACCGGCGTCTACGACATCGGCGCGCTCGACGTCGCCATCGACGGGGTCTACACCAACACCTGCCCAGTCGACGCCTATCGCGGCGCGGGGCGGCCGGAAGCTGCGTTTCTGCTGGAAAAACTGGTCGACGCCTGCGCGCGGGATCTGGGCATGTCGCCGGCCGAAATCCGCCGCAGGAATTTCATCCGGCCCGACCAGTTCCCTTACAGGACGCCGACAGGCCGCACCTACGATGTCGGCGAATTCGATGGCCACATGACGCTGGCGATGCAGCGCGCCGGCTGGGACGGTTTCGACCGGCGGCTGGCGGCGTCGAAGGCTGCCGGCAGGCTGCGCGGCATCGGCATGGCCACCTATGTCGAGGCCTGCGCCTTCGCCGGCTCCGAAGCCGCCCACCTGACGCTTGGGACAGATGGCGACGTCACCATGTTCATCGGCACCCAGAGCAACGGCCAGGGGCATGCGACCGCCTATGCGCAACTGGTCGCCGAAAAGCTGAACCTGCCGGTCGAGCGGGTGCATGTGCGCCAGGGCGACACCGACGAACTGGCCAAGGGCGGCGGCACCGGCGGTTCGCGCTCGATCCCGCTTGGCGGCGTCTCGGCGGCGCGGGCGGGCGAAGACCTCGCCACAAAAATCAAGCGCATCGCCGCCGACGAACTTGAGGCAAGCGCCGCCGACATCGAACTTGCCGACGGGGTCGCGCGCATTGTCGGCACCGACCGGGCGATGGATTTTCCGGCCATCGCGCGGGCCGCCCGCAATCCCGAGGACCTCAAGGGTTTCGGCGAATTCGTCCAGCACGAGGCGACCTATCCGAACGGCACCCATATCTGCGAGGTCGAGGTCGATCCCGCGACCGGCGCGACGCAAGTGCTGGGCTACACCATCGTCGACGATTTCGGCGCGGTGGTGAACCCGCTGCTGCTGGCGGGCCAGGTGCATGGCGGCGTCGTGCAGGGGCTGGGCCAGGCCTTGACCGAAGACACCGTCTATTCCGACGACGGGCAATTGCTGACCGCCAGCTTCATGGACTACGGCATGCCGCGCGCCGATCTCGTGCCGTTGCTCGATTTCGCGACCCGCAACGTGCCGTCCACCACCAATGCGCTGGGCATCAAGGGCGCGGGCGAGGCCGGCACGATCGGCGCGACTCCGGCGGTCATCAACGCGGTGACGGACGCGCTGTGGCGCGCGCACGGCATCGGCCATATCGAGATGCCGGCGACGCCGTTGCGCGTGTGGCAGGCGATCGGAGCGGCGACCGGCAAGTGAGCGCGGCCGAGGATCAAAGGCCGCACCAGCCGCTCAAGGCGATTCTGCTCAAGGTGGGGTCGATCGCGATTTTTGTGGCGATGCAGTCGCTGATCAAACTCGCCGGCATGGTGCCGGCCGGCGAGATCGTGTTCTTCCGGTCGTTCTTCGCCCTATTTCCGGTAATCCTCATGCTGGCGTGGCGCGGCGAACTTCAGGGCGCCTGGCGCACGACGAGGCCGATGGGACACATCCATCGCGGCTTTGTCGGCGTGCTGTCGATGTGGGGCGGCTTCTTCGCGCTGACGCGGCTGCCGCTGCCCGAAGCGATCATGCTGAATTACGCGCAGCCGCTGCTGGTGATTGTCGCCAGCGCGCTGTTCCTGCACGAACCGGTGCGCATCTACCGCTGGACCGCGGTTGTTGTCGGCTTTGTCGGCGTCTTCATCATCTGCTGGCCGACCATGTCGGTGTTCAGTTCGGGCGAGACGGTGTCGAACGATCGGCTGCTCGGCGTTCTGGCGGCGCTGGGAGCGGCGGCGATGTCGGCGCTTGCGATGCTGCAGGTCCGCAGCCTGGTGGCGACCGAAAAATCGGCGACCATCGTGTTGTGGTTTTCGGCGACGGCGTCCGTCTTTGCGCTGCTGACGCTGCCTTTCGGCTGGATTCCACTGTCGCCGGGACAGGCGACCCTGCTGATCCTGAGCGGTTTTTGCGGCGGCATCGCCCAGATCGCCATGACCGAGGCCTATCGCTACGCCAGCGCGGCGACGGTCGCGCCGTTCGAATATTCATCGATCATCGTCGGTTCGGTCGCCGGCTACTTCCTGTTCGGCGACCTGCCGACGATCTTTTCGGTGATCGGCGGTGCGATCATCGTCGTCTCGGGCCTGTTCATCATCTGGCGCGAGCGCCAGCTCGGCCTTGAATACGCAAAAGCCTCGAAGATCTCGACGACGGCGCGCTGACGCTTCGGCACTGTTCCAAATTTGTCACGCGCTCCGGCCTTGGCGGCGGCGTCGGGCATTTCCTAATTGCGCGTTAACCATCTGCGCCTAAGCTGGTCGACAACGAAACCTGGCGGGAACAAGGGGTGGGGCACATCAAGTGACGAGCGGCCAATCCGCGACGCGCGGGCTGTCGCTGAGCCGGGTCAACCGCGGCAAGAGGGGACATTCGCGGGCGACGCCGGTTTCAGGAATGCAGACTTTCTGGGGGCTCCTGACTGCCTACTGGCTGTCGGACCGCTGGAAGGAAGCCTGGGCGCTGACCTTTTTCATCGCTGCGCTGACGGTGGCGTCGAGCAAGACCGGGGTCTGGTTTGCCGAGGCGTCCGCCGAACTGGTCACCTCGATCGCGCTGTTCCACGATCCGCGCACGCTCGATCCGCTCGCCACTGTTATCAGAAGCGCCGCCATCCTGGTCGGACTGGTGATCCTGAAGGATGCCGGCATCATCGCCGTGCGCCACATGTTTTCCACGACCCTGCACCGCAAATGGCGGTCGTTCCTCGACACCCGCTTCAACGCCGCGCTTCTCGACGACACCCACACCCATTTCCATTTGCAGAATGGCGTCGCCGCCAATGCCGGCGGCGCAGCCAATCTCGACAATGTCGACCAGCGCGTGCAGGAATCGATCAAGGACCTGACCGGCGGCGCCATCGGCCTGGCGATGGGCGTGCTCGGCGTGTCGACCTCGCTGCTGTTCGTCGGCATGAAGCTGGTGGAGACGTCGGCCGAAGTCAGCGGCCTCGAATTTCTCGGCGTCTACGGAACCGCCACGCTGGCGCTGACGGCGGTCGCGCTCTACGTGCCGCTGAACACGTTTATCGCGCTGCGCATCGGCCGGGTGCTGCAGTTTCTGCAGACCGCGATGCAGCAGACCGAAGGCAGCTATCGCGGCGAGCTGACCATGTTCCTGCGCCGCTCGTTCCAGATCGCCGCCTCGCGCGGCGAGCGCGCCCAAAGGGCGCTGCACGACAGGCTCTATGTCGGCATCGACCGCACATGGCACAGGCTCAACCGCTACAATGCCAGCTATATGGCGTTCGAAAAGGTCTACAATTTCTTCGCCGCCCGCGTCGTCGCCTATGCGCCCGGCTTCGTTCCCTATATCGGCGGCCAGATCGGCCTGAAGAGCTACGTCACCGGCGCGGAACTGGTGAACCAGCTGATCCAGGAATGCTCCTGGTTCATCCATGTCATGCCGGCGATCGCGAGCCTTCGGGCGAATACAAGGCGCGTCACCGATCTCGCCGTCGCCATCGAAGACGTTCAGGCGCCGGAATTTTACGCCCAGTCGGGAACGTCGGATTTCCGCTTCGAATACCAGGCCCCGGCGCTGGGCTTCTCGATCTCCGACCTCCGACCTCGAACTGTCGCATCAGGGGCTGGACGCGACGCCGTTCCTGCGCGCGCCGGCGCTGGATTTCATGTCGGGAAGCTGGACCCTGATTTCCGGTCCGTCGGGGGCGGGAAAAACCTCGCTGATGAAGGCGATGAACGGCCTGTGGCCCTATGGGCGCGGCACCGTCGTCTATCCCGACGGCGCGGCCACCTTCTTCGCCGCCCAGGAGACCAAGCTGCCGCGCCTGACGCTGAAGCAGCTTGTCTGCCTTCCCGACGCCGACTGCGACCATGCCGACCTGGCCGTCGCCGACGCGCTGGTGAAGGCCGGCCTTGGCCATCTGATCGTCAGCGTCAACGACGAGACGCGCGAGGGCCAGCCCTGGGATCTGCTCCTGTCCGGCGGCCAGAAACAGATGCTGATGCTGGCGCGCATCCTGCTCCACGAGCCGGCGCTGCTGTTCCTCGACGAGGCGTCATCGGCGCTGGACGCGAAATCGCGCGTCGCCTTTCACCAGGCCATCAAGGATCACTGCCCCGAGGCGACGGTGATCTCGATCATGCATGAGAAGGAGCCGCTGCGTTCGGAGGCGGGCGAGGATTTTTACGACCAGGTCGTGGCGCTCGAAAACGGCGTCGCCGAAATGCGTCCGCTGCGCGCGCTTGCGCCCGTCGCACAGGCGACCCCGCAGATCTCGGCGCTGCCGCCGCGCTTCCGCGGCTCGCCCCGGCTCGAATTCGCCCGCTTCATGAAGCCTGCTGATTGAGCCTCAGCCAGCGGGCGGTCTGCTCGTCGGCGGCAAAGAAGCTCTCGATGGCGATTTCCGACGTGACGACGTCGAGCGGCGTACCGAACACCGTGATGGTCGTGATGAAGGCGAGGCGCGCGCCGTCCGGCATGACCAGCCGGAGCGTCGTGGCGATATCGGAATAGGGTTCGATCCTGTCGCCGAAGCGCGCGGGCGCGGGATAGCCGCGCAGTTCCTCCGCCAGTTCCTCGATCGCGGCATCGCCGGTGGCGATGAACAGGCGCTTCAGCCGCTCCAGCAGGTGCGCCCGCCACGCCGGAAGGTTCTCGATCAGCGGCGCCAGTCCTCCCGGGTGCAGCGACAGGCGAAGCACGTTGACCGGCGGCTCGAGCAGTTCCGGATCGCTGACGCAGTTCAGGAAGACGCCGATGGCGGCATTGGCGCTGACCAGCCGCCAGTGATGGTCGACCGCGATCGCCGGGTTGGGCGCATGGCCTTCCAGCACCTTCTCGACCGCGGCCATCATCGGCGCAAGCTCCGGGTCGTCCGCTTGCCTTTGCGGGAAATGCGGCGCGTATCCCGCCGACAGCAGCAGTCGGTTGCGTTCGCGCAGTGGCAGGTCGAGGCGTTCGGCGAGGTTCAGGACCATCTCGCGCGACGGCGTCGAGCGGCCGCTTTCGACGAAACTGAGATGTCGCTGCGAGATGTCGGCTTCAAGCGCCAGGTCGAGCTGGCTCAGCCGGCGACGGGCGCGCCACTGGCGGATCAGATCGCCGATCGGGGGATGACGGGTGTCCATGGCGGCAAGGTAACAAAGGTCGGCGCGCGATCCTATTACCTGCGGCGTAATCGCTTTCTCGCGGCGCGCCGGTCAACCTCTGGCTACTCCGGCGCCAAGGCCGGGCTGAAACCAAGAGGAACCGAACATGACCATCGCAAACCCGACGCTCGCCCGCAACGCCCTGATCGTTGATGCAACCCTCAGCGCCGCCGCGGGCGTCGCCATGGCCGCGGGCTCGGCCTTCATCGCGCCATTGACCGCGCTGCCGCAGCAGCTTCTCCTGTGGGCCGGGCTCGGCCTGTTGCCCTGGGCGGCTTTCCTGTACTGGGCGGCGCGCAACGCTTCGGGGTCGAGCTCCGTGATGACGGAAGTGATCCTCATCAACACCGTGTGGGTGATCGCCAGCTTCGGCATCATGGCCGGCGCCATGGTGTCGCCCAACCTGCTCGGCGTCGCTTTCGTGACCGTTCAGGCGCTGGCCGTGGCCGCGATCACGGTCGTGCAGTTCGCCAGCCTGCGCGCCACCCCGACGAACGCCTGATCCGTCGGGACGATGA
>APMI01020253.1_pt1 | contig 18773 bp, 14 predicted proteins | sample 667938 | NCBI WGS metagenome assembly APMI01 (sample SAMN01084076, study PRJNA167559) | wastewater metagenome | biome: Wastewater | place: Denmark: Ejby Moelle, Odense | collected 2011-11-28 | reverse complement strand
CAGCATGGAGCGCGAAACGAAAATCGCCGAAATTAAGGCGAAAAATGGCTTGAAATAAACCAACCAATGCCGGCTTGCAAGGGGACTAGCGGGCCGGCTAAAACATTCTTCCCATCGACAGTCCGATCATCATTCCGTACAAAGATGAGAGTGCGGACAATCCGGTGCCTAACGCGCAAAGAATCATCGGTCCCGAATAGTTAGGGTTGCCTTCTTGCTTGGCACGATTAGCCATCACTAATCCAACGATTCCGCAAGCAAGCCCGATGAAAGCACAACACATCGCTCCCGCGATCGACACTCCACCTAAGATCCAAGCAGTCTTTATCGACTGTTCGCCTGGGTATCCGTATCCTTGTTGTCCCGGACGGTAATAAGCCCCGGGTTGCTGTGGTCCCGTAGAGTATCCAGGCCCGGGAGGTGCGCCATACCTACCAGCTGCGGACGGAGGAACCTGCGGCGCTTGGAATTGAATGCCAGGAATGAGTTGAGCTGCCATGCGCGATCCCGTTCCTTCTTGTTCCAGAAGGTGATGAGGCAGTAACCGTCCTTCTGCAACCCACTGGTTTAGGGTTGCGATATCTGCTGGTCCATATCGTTGTCCATTATCTGCGATGACGAAATAGCGCATTGGTTGTTGCAAAACTACCCTAGAACCCAACGAACCAGATAGGTCTAGCTAGAATCCTTCTTTTTCAGCAATCTGCAGTTCGGTAATTGCGGCGGAAAGAGGTTTCTTCGACTCCAGCTATATTACTGATAATGCGGTATCGGGGTTGCATCTGTCGATCCTGCATCAATGCCTACGCGACAAACACCGTTAGGCAAATTTGGCTAGGTTGGCGTCGAACAGAGCTTTCAGCTTCATTGCCAGACCAGCATAAGCGCCTGGGTCTGCCCACGTTGCCCGAGGAATCAGTAATTCGTTTGGAACTTCTGGACAGCAAACCGGGACGTGCAAACCGAAGATGGGATCGAAAACGAACTCGACATTTTCGAGCACTCCGCTAAATGCCGCCTTCAACATTGCCCTCGTGTAGGCTAACTTGATCCTACTACCCACTCCGTAAGGTCCCCCTGTCCAACCCGTGTTGATTAGCCAGACTTGTGCTCCATGCTTGCGGATTTTTTCCCCGAGTAAATGGGCGTATACCTTCGGATGCAGAGGTAGGAAAGGAGCGCCGAAACATGCGCTAAAGGTGACCGTTGGCTCCGTTACACCCGCTTCTGTTCCGGCGACCTTCGCCGTGTATCCGTTAAGAAAATGTTCCATTGCCTGTTCGACGCTCAGCCTAGAAATCGGTGGCAATACGCCTAGAGCGTCGCAAGTTAAGAAGACGATGTTCTGCGGATGACCACCAACGCTTGGATGAACAGCGTGCGGGATATGTTCAAGCGGATAAGCCGCTCTTGTGTTTTCTGTCAGCGAATCATCGTCGTAGTCAGGTGTTCCTGAACTATCGAGGATCACGTTTTCTAGCACCGAGCCGCTTCGAATGGCCGTCCAAATCTCAGGTTCGCTTGAGGCTTTTAAGCGAATGCACTTCGCGTAGCATCCTCCCTCGATGTTGAATACCCCTTCATCGGTCCAACCATGTTCGTCATCTCCGATGAGCATTCTTTCTGGGTCCGCTGATAGGGTCGTCTTTCCCGTACCGCTTAATCCAAAGAAGAGGGCAGTGTCGCCACATTTTCCGATATTTGCCGAGCAGTGCATGCTCATGACCCCCTGCTTTGGAAGCAGGTAGTTCATGATCGTGAACACCGCTTTTTTCATTTCGCCAGCGTATTCGGTACCGACGATCACAACTTCCTTTTGGTCAATATTGATGCCTATGAACGCATCATTACGAGTGCCATCAACGGCGGGATCAAGACTGAGTTTCCCTGCATCGCGGACAGTCCAATCTGGACTGAAGTTTGCCAACTCCTCCTCACTCGGGCGAATCAGTAGCTGCTTAATAAAGAGGGCATGATAGGGCCTTTCGACGATAAATCGAACGGCAATACGGTAATGAGAGTCTGCACCTGCAAAAGTGTCAATGATGTACTTCGGGCTTGAATCGAGATAGCCTGAAGCTTTGGCTGATATCTTTTGGAATTGCTCGGAATCAACTGAACCGTTGTTATCCCACCAGATTTCAGATTCTGAGTGAGCCTGTCGGACGAAAAACTTGTCTTTTGGAGTCCGACCACAATATTTCCCCGAATAAGCAACAACGGCACCATTTGAAGCGAGCTTGCAGTTGTCGAACTCAAGACAGTGCTGGATGAGGGTCTCGACCGCGGGATTGATATAGGTTTGGGGGGAATTGCTCAACGACGACATTGGCGTGGCTCCGTAAAGGTATTTGAAGTGTACCAGCGATGCTAGTCGGGTGATGTCCAAACTCGTGGTGTCTAGGGTGCGAAAATGAAACGAATTGAGTCCTTAAATTAGCAATTCTTGCCCTACATTTTCACTACCCGAAAAATAAAAAAACCTGCTAGCTGTGTGGAATCTATCGCATTACGCCAAATATAACAATGATAGTTTGAGCAGTATATGTCACAGCGTAGCCGGTTGAAGAGTGTCGTCACTTTTGGCGATAGACTAATGTTAAAGTTGAATTACAGATCGAAATTCAGCTTGATTGCGGTCGCATTTCTTATTCCAATTCTTGTTGTGTTCTACTTCTTTATCAAAGAAGTGAACAACGGAATCGATTTTGCTCGCAACGAAAATGATGGTGTTCGATACCTGATTCCAGCGTTTGAAACGCTAAACAAAACCACTTTAGCGCAGGCTAAAAACAGCGCGGCTAACCTTAGTCTGGAAAACTTGCAAAAGGCCGAATCGGAGGTAGGCGCAAGCCTCACGACAGAAAAAGACTTCCAGGCGGTCACCAAGGCCATCAACGAGAATAATGTTGCCCCCTTAACAGAGGGTGCAAAAAAGAGTTCAGATGCGATAGTTGGATTAATCGGGACGATTGGAAACAACTCGCAACTCGTTTTGGACCCAGATATCGACAGCTATTACAGCATGGACACGTGCGTTGTGCAGGTCGTAAACCTAATCCAGAAAACGGCAGCCGCACGCGACCTGGCGCAGAAGGTGATCGACCAGGGGAGTATCACTGCCGCAGAACGAACCGACCTCACTGTGTTACAAGGTCAAGTAAGTGCTCCCTTGGACACGATCAAGTCTGACCTTAAGCAAGCAAAAGATTTCAACACGAGTCTGTCTAAGGACTACACTTCAGCCGTCGAAAAGCTCGATTCTGATTTCTCGAAATATCTTGGTGTATTGCGAAAGGTGACTGAATCTGAAAAACCAACAGCCGAGCTTTCTGATCAGCTGAAGACGGCAACTGCTTCGGTGTATGAATCAATGGGGGAACTGTTCAAGCTGACAAGTTCGCACCTTCATGAATTGATATCGGTTAGAGAAGAAGGCTATGTCTCACGGCGTTTTGGTGTATCAGCAACAGTCGTCATTTCACTCTTGGTTGCTGGCTACCTATTTAGTGCCTTGTTCCGAACTTCAGTCAAGCGTCTCGAAACGTTACTGAACTCCGCCCTCGAAGTCGCATCTGGAAACATTAGCGTTGAAATTCCTGACCTCGGCAAGGATGAAGTCGGGCGATTAGCGCGGGACATGAATGGCCTTCGTCAAAGTCTAGTCCAAGCTTCTGAAGCCGCCTTTGAGATATCAAAAGGCAATATCCACATCGACATCCCTGTCCGGGGTGAGAAAGACGAGCTGGGGCGATCGCTTCAATCGATGGTGGCAACCATTCGAAAGGTTCTGCAGGATGTTGAAACGAATGCCCGGCAGACGATTGACAGTAGGTCAAGTCTGGCTGGTTCGGTAGATCGTGCTTCGGAGGCTATGATGAGTTTGTCTGCCGCGATTGAAGGCATCGCTGCCAAGAGTCAGGATTGCGCGTTAGCGAGTTCACAAATCGCAGAATCGTGTCGTGAAGATGCAAATTCGAGCGAAGAAGTTGCTTCGTCGATGAGGTCTCTGATCTCTGCGTTGTCCGAGGTCGAGAAAATCATTCAGCAGCAACAATCGACCGTTCAAAGTGCGACTGAACTAAGCGCAATTGGTCGAAGCACGGCTGCCGACACTCTTCATAACATGAGAGCCATCAAGTCAGAAGTGGACCATAGTGCGGTTGAGGTCGAGCAATTGGGCAGGGCTAGCGGTTCGATTAGCGCGATTGTCTCAACTATCCAAGATATTGCAGACCAAACGAATCTACTGGCTTTAAATGCTGCCATCGAGGCGGCTCGGGCAGGCGAACACGGAAGAGGATTTGCGGTTGTTGCCGATGAGGTCCGAGGTCTCGCTCAAAGAAGCTCTTTGGCTACGAAAGAGATTGGAACACTTCTGGATGACGTTGCAAAAAGGGTCAATATGTCGCTCGAATCTGTTCTGCGTACCCAAACCAACGTAGTGGATGGTTCGAAGACGATTGAAGACGCTGCTGAAGCTCTCAATCGAATAGCACTCAACATCGAGCAAATTGAAACCGGGTTAGATGCGCTCCATATCGGTTTTGATCAGATGAAAGGAAAGAGCGAATCGGTTGTTTCTCAGCTGGGGACGACAGTTGACCAAAGTCGAAAAACTTTATTGAGTGCCGACGCAGCGAAACAACTGGTCGATGAGATTGTTGAGCACAACGCAATCGCTATGCAGAGCGTGATTCATCAGGCTGAGCTAATTGATGATGTTCACAATGTCTCATCTGATTTAAGCGCGATTGCTGACCAGCTAAGTGATTCAGTGCAGTTCTTCCAAAAGGACCAGTTCTTACGTGTAGCGTAGAACAAGATAATTGCAACGAGTGACGGGTCGTGCTTACAGATCGGAAGAGCGTCGTGTAGGGAAAGGCGTTATATCTGCAAAGGGTGCTAAATCGATGGACAACAAATAAGAAGTTTCGAACCTTATCTTGGTTGTCTTTGGTGTCTATCTTGTCGCACTAGCGATCCGATCTCGAACGAAAGCGAAGGCGTCAATCGTTGAAATTCTGCTTGTTACACTCATCATCATGGCTTTACTGATCGTAGTTCCTGTGTTTATTGCTACAGGCTGAAAAAGAAGTGAAACATAAACGAAGCGTAAAGTCGACGTCATGCGTAAAGTAGTTGTGCTTGTTCACATGCCACAATTGTCAGGTCTAGATCGATAGGAGCTTAAAAAGAATTGGCGATTGATACGAGTGATTTTAAGAACGGTATGCATTTCTATATGGACGGCGATGTGTGGACCATCGTTGAGTTCCAGCACGTCAAGCCCGGTAAGGGCGGCGCGTTTGTTCGAACCCGTCTAAGAAAAGTGCGAACCGGTCAGGTAATTGAAAAGACTTTCCGCTCAGGAGAGCGAGTGGAGCCGGCGTTTGTTGAGAAGGTTGAAATGCAGTATCTGTACAACCAGAATGGTCAGGCTATCCTGATGGATTTGGATACGTACGAGCAGATCGAAGTCAACATGGGCGATCTTGGAGATCAAGCGAACTTCTTGAAGGAAGATACGAAGATTTTTTCACTCCAGGCTAATGGTGAAGTTTTAGGCTACGAACTACCGAACTTTGTGGAGCTTGAGATCGTCGAGACCGATCCAGGGTTCAAAGGTGATACGGTGAGTGGTGGCAGCACAAAACCAGCCAAACTGGAGAGTGGTGCAACTGTGAACGTACCTTTCCATATTAATCAAGGTGATGTCGTTAAAGTAGATACGCGAACTGGTACCTATCTCGAACGCGTCAAAGGGTAGAGAACTTTAGATGCGACAGTCAAACGGATCCAGAGGCTTATCGGAAGCATTCCAGGACTTTCTCACGGCTTGCGCCCGGATTGTTCTAGGATTAGGAACGCTCGCGACGCTCGTGGCCGTTGGCATTCTGGTTTTCAACTGTTTCCGTGTGACCTCTGGAGACGGGCAAGCGCTCGTCCAGAGCGCAATTGATAATGTGAATGTGTTCGAGAAGATCCTGTATGCGGGTCTTCTCGGCCTAGCGGTCGGTTCGACCTATCTCTTCTGGGGTGAGGAAGTCCTAGGGGTGTTTCAGCTTCTAGGAGCGGCTGCTCTCTTCTTTGCGCCGATCTACATTCCAATGATCATCAGTGGTGGAGACACCAACGATGCAGTTCGAGCGGCCCTAGGTGCTTTGCAACGTGGTGGTACGTTGTTGGGCGGCATCTCCATCTGTGTCTTGGTTATCGATCTGGTGATTCGAGTTCAATCTCGGGCAAAGAAAGGTGCCAAGTCTGACCAAATGAAATTTGGGAAGGGCATTAAAGAAGAGAACGACCGACAAAACGTTTTGATGGGCAAGTGCTGGCAGTTACCTTACTGCCGGAAGTTTGTACGTGAGCGATGCCCAATTTTTCACGCTCAGCGAACCTGCTGGAAGGAACGTGTGGGTTGCATGTGCGAGGAAGAAGTCATCCGCAATGCAATGGAGAATAAGCCGATTCCAAAGGAGTCGCTTCTCTCTCCAAACATGATTCCTCGCAACAACCGCTTGACCGATGCGCAGAAATTTGAGCGGTGCAAGAACTGCACGATTTATAACGAGCACCAACGCCACAAATATCGAGTGGGACTTCCATTTACGCTCGTCTTCTTCGTGGCAATCTATGGTTTGTTACATGGCCCACTTATTAGTGCTACCGGGGCAATCGTCAACAGCATCACCAAAGGCGTCAACCAGGCGACAATTACGAATAATAACTTCCAGGCACCAACTGTGTTTGTTGAAGGACTGCTGGCAGTGTTCTTCGTTGTCGCAATTAGCTATGCGCTGAAAATGCTCGAAGTTGTTCTCTTTAAGCTCAAGCTGTAGTTGCTAGCGGTGCCGAAAGGTAGCCTAGTTGCATGATTCTGGTTATCGGTGGAGCTGGATACATCGGTTCGCACATGGTGCGACTTCTTAAGGAGAACGGACTGCCGTTCTTAGTTTTCGACAATATCGAAAACGGGCATAAAGCCGCAATCGGTGATGCGCCTCTGGTCATCGGTGACCTAAGATCTAAAGCTGACCTGAAAGCCGTTTTCGAGGCAAACCCCAACATCGATGTGGTCATGCACTTTGCAGCCTACATTTCGGTAGGCGAGAGCGTTCGCGAACCATACAAGTATTGGGACAACAACACGACCGGGGTCCTGAACCTGGTTCAAACCATGCGCGAGCATGGCATCAACAAACTCGTATTTAGCTCGACGGCCGCGGTTTATGGCGAGCCGCATTACGTTCCGATTGACGAGGCTCATCCTAAGGTTCCCACCAGTCCGTACGGCGATTCGAAACTGGCGGTGGAAAAGATCCTGCGCGACTATGACACCGGATATGGTTTCAAGAGTGTCTGTCTTCGATACTTCAATGCAAGTGGAGCCCATCCAGATGGCGATATCGGCGAGGATCATGCACCAGAAGAGCATTTGGTTCCGCTCGCAATTGCCGCTGCGATGGGAAGACGGCCATCGCTCAAAGTTTTTGGGACAGACTACGAGACGCCGGATGGGACCTGTATTCGCGACTATATCCACGTTTGCGACCTAGCAACAGCGCATCTGGCGGCCGTCGAGCATCTTCGTGCGGGCGGTGATTCGCGACAATACAACTTGGGCAATGGCGTCGGATTCTCTATTCGCGAGGTCCTAGATGCAGTCGAAAAAGCAACCGGATACCCCGTTCCTGCCGAAGACGCGGATCGGCGCCCTGGCGACGCGGCTCGGTTAATTGCAGGCTCTGATGCCATCCGGAAGGCATGGGGCTGGCAACCGAAATACCCCGATCTAGAAACGATTATCCGCCATGCGTGGACATGGCATGAAAGGCACCCTAAGGGATACGACGACCGAGGTTAATATCTGCGATGCCGACGAACCAATTGCGTTTCTTATTTCTGACTGTTGTGTTTGGGTTGTCTGTTATCAGCCGGGCTCAAACCATGTTTGAGGTTTTTCAGAACGGAAAGAAGATCGGTACGGCAAAATACACCGTCAAACTGAATCCGAAGTCAAAGACTACGCTGATCGAAACGAATATCGGCAACTTTACAATTTTGGAGGCGTCTACGGTTGATCGTTTGGGGCAACAGACGGTTCTCTTTTCGTCTTCGCCAACGCTCGAGAACGGGAAGCAAGTCGTTTCAACGATCAACGTCACGATTGACTCGAAAGGCACCGCCAAAGTTATTGGTAAAACTCCGAAACAGACGGGCCAAAAAACGGTGCCATTTCCTAAGAAGGGAAAACGCAGAGATCTCAGCGAATACTGGTTTATTAATGCGAATCCGAGCCCTGGAACTTGGAACGAGTTCTATACGTTCGATGCCGGGACTGGCCAGTGGCTCTTGACTAAGACGACATTTGTGGGAAAGCGTCCTGTTACAACCGGCGGAAAGACCGTTCAAGGCAATCTGATTGCACAAGTCAAACGTGGTCGTACCAGTTCTTTCTGGCTCGATAACAAAGGGCAGCTGCTAAAAATAGAGTCGGGATCGTTTAGGATGGAAAGAAAGTGGTGAGGCGAGTCTTTGTTCTGGGTCTCACGCTAGGTGTCTGCGTTTCGTCTGCTCAAGTGAATTTGAAGGTTGGGAGAGGCGGACAGCAAGTTGGTACGGCTCGTGTCTCACAGCGAATCCAGCAAGACGGCAAGAAAATGCTCGAACTGGTGGTGAGGTTGTACGGAAAGACCGGTGACATCGAGATAAGGACAACCTCGACATTTGATCCGCACGGGCATCCCGTTCGTAAAGTTCAACGCATTGTCACCCCCGATCACAAATGGACTCAAAAGATTGTTGAGTTCAGCCCAAACAAAGCGACTGTGACTTCGGAGACAAACGGAGCCCGACGTGTTAAGAGCTTTGACCTGGTCGGGGCGAATTCATCAGCAAATCTCGCGGAGTTTTGGTTCATCCGTGACATGCCCAAGGTTGGGCAAACCGTCAAATGTTTCACCTTTAACATTGACTCAGAAGCATGGGAAGTTACTGACATTCAGTATCTTGGAAAACAAGCCGATGGTTTCCATCTGCGGTCGAAACAAGGCAGCAAATTGCTATCGATTGTTCTGGATAAGGATGGATTACCTGTACTTATCAAAGACGGTGAATCGACGGTTCTAAACCGAACCTGACGAACCGTAACCGAAAGCCTATGGTCTCGCTGACGAGCTTTTGCCGGGTACCCTTAAAGCCCGATGAGTTTCACGGTTCAACTTGGTCAGGATCTAGTACCGGTCGAAGCGGGCGTTAACACCCCGTTCACGATCAGTCTTACCAATAAGGGAACCGAACGAGAGGATATCGAACTCGAAATCGAAGGCATCGATCCCGAGTGGAAAGCGATTCCGGTACCTGTCGTTTCTGTCGAGCCTGGCGAGACGCATAGTGAGAAGGTTTTCTTCCGACCCTCAAGGGCAAGTGAAAGCGCTGCTGGGAACTATCCATTCGTGGTGCAAGCTCGATCACTGAAGACCGGAGAACAAAAAACTTCCCAAGGTGTATTGCAACTCAAGGCATTTCACCATTTATCGTTGGAGGTCATGCCTCGTAAAGGCTCTTACTCAGTCCTACGAAAGAACAATAGCTTTGACCTAACAGTTGTCAATTTGGGGAACTCGGAACACACCGTTCAGCTTCTAGGTAATGACCCCGAGGACGCCTGTGCTTACGACTTCGAGCAGAACCAAGTGGTTGTAGGGCCTGGGCAGCAAAAGGAAGTCGAATTCCTGGTTACTCCAACGAAAAGCCGAGTGTTTTCTTCGAGCCGGCTCATCGGTTTTACGGTCACCGGACGATCTGTTCAGAGTCCGAACCTAGCGACGTCCGCTCAAGGGCAACTTGAAGTGCGCTCACCGCTGAGTCCGACAAACGTGACGGTTGGCGCAATACTGCTTTTCATCTTTACGCTCTGGCTGATGATGATGCCTAAGCCGCCAGGAATTGAGATGTCGATCAACCCGATGACGGCAACCGTTGGCGATCAAGTGGTGGTTTCGTGGAAAGCCCACGATGCGACCCGTGTGATAGTTCAGGCGGGACAGACACCCGTTTACGACGGCCAACTCGAAACTGGATCGGTTCAATTTAAGCTGGATTCCGAGGAGATGGGGACGATCTCAGCAGTTGCGAGTCGCGATGGTCAACGAAGTCCAGCTCAGATCAAACATCTGACGTTGCGCACCCTTGTAAAAGCCGGTGCACCTAGCGTCCTGAAGTTTTCTACGGACACGAAGCAGGTCAAACTCGGGACTCCATTTGTTATTAACTACAAATTCAACCCAGACACAGTCAGAGCAAAGTTAGCTCCTCTGGATAAGGATCTGGATATCAATCTTGATCAGATTGAGGTGACCCCGACAAGCATCGGTCAAAAAGAATATTCGGTTATTGCCTACAACAAAGACAACGAACCCAGCAAGCCGATGACGATTAAAGTTGAAGTCGTAGATCCGAGCGACGCGACAATCGACACCTTCGATGTGAACCCATTGATCGTGAAGGTTGACGACATGAGAACGACTTTGAACTGGAATGTATTCAACGCTACGACGGTCAAGCTTCAGGTCGGCTCGGCCCCGGCTGAGATCGTCGAAGCCAACGTCTCGAATCGGGTGATTACGATTGGAGGCAAAACCACCTTCATCCTCACCGCCCTCGATTCTAAGGGGAGGAAGGCGGTTAAACAGATTACGGTGGATGTGGAGAAAACGCCTTTAGTGAACCCGGAAGGTCATCCGACGGACCCGCCGACTTCACACCCCGGAGATGTCAGATGAAACCCTTAGCACTAATTTCTGTTACCGATAAAACCGGAGTGATCGACTTTGCCAAAGGCTTAGTGGATCTAGGTTTTGAATTGATCAGCACCGGAGGAACTTCCAAGGCGATCCGTGAGGCCGGAATCCCTGTCAAGGATGTTTCCGATGTCACAGGATTCCCCGAGATGTTGGATGGGCGAGTCAAGACTCTTCATCCAATTATTCATGGCGGATTGCTCGGCGATCTTCGACATGAGTCCCATGTCAAAGCAATGGCAGAAGCAGGTATCGCTCCGATCTCGGTGGTAGCGGTGAACCTATACGCTTTTGAGGCCACGATCAACAAGCCACACGAACTGGACGATGCGATCGAGAATATCGACATTGGCGGACCGACAATGATTCGCTCTGCAGCGAAAAACTGTGCCAATGTGACTGTCGTTGTGGACCCTGAAGACTACTCAAAGGTTTTAGAGGCTCTGAAAGGCGGTAATGTTGTGGATCTTCGGCTCGGTTTATGCGCTAAAGCATTTCGGCATACGGCATTCTACGACTCGATGGTTTCGCGATACCTTACCGAGCGAGCTGGGGAGAGTCCATTTGCCGAGACCGTGACGGTGGGATACCGACAAAAGCAGATCTTCCGTTACGGCGAAAACCCACACCAAAACGCAGCGTTGTACGAAGATCCGCTCGGGCCGCGCGGCATCGCTCAGGCAGAGCAACTGTGGGGCAAAGAACTTAGTTACAACAACCTCGGCGACTCTGAAGGCGCTTGGGAATTGGTGGATGACCTCCCACCGACATCATGTGCGATCATCAAACATGCCAACCCCTGTGGTGCGGCTGTTGGCGCAGACTTCGGAGAAGCGTATCGTCTCGCGTTCTCCGCTGATCCAAAGTCGGCATTTGGTGGCATTGCTGCCTTTAATGGTGTTGTTGATGAGAAGGCTGCGCTTGCGATGACCGAGAAAGGAAATTACTTGGAGGTCGTCATTGGTACCGGCTTTACCGACGAAGCTGTTCAAATCTTTAAAGAGCGAAGTGGTTGGGGGCAAAACGTCCGATTGCTTTCTGCTCCGCTGCCTGGACAGAAAACGAGCCTTTCGCTACGATCAATTCGCGGAGGAACGCTTATTCAGCAAACCGATGAATCGGTAGAGCTGCCAGAAGCCTGGAAGATCGTCACGAAGACGAAGCCGAGTGCTGAGCAAATCAAGGCATTGCAGCTTCAATGGACTGTTGTTCGGCATGTTAAGTCGAACGCGATTGTCGTTGGCACAGACCAGCGACTTCTCGGAGTGGGTGCCGGTCAGATGAATCGTGTTCAATCTGTTGAGCTTGCCATCAAACAAGCCGGTGAGCTAGCGAAAGGCGCTGTACTTGCCAGCGATGCATTCTTCCCATTCCCGGACTCGGTCATTACCGCGCACGAGGCGGGAATTGCCGCCATCGTTCAACCCGGTGGTAGTAAGAAAGACGACGAGGTTGTGGCGAAAGCCGATGAGCTAGGCATAGCCATGTGCTTCACCGGCATTCGACACTTCCGACACTAGTCGTTGTGGTAGAGCAAAGCCTCTTGGCGATAGGTTCCAAAATCGGAACACTCGGCCAAGAGGCGCTCCCTAATTTCGGCCAGCGAAGTTAGGTTCTCAATATCCTTGTTCAGCCAATCGTTGCCCGCGAGCATGTGAATTGGCATCGTGTTATGCTCGTATTCGTACGGTGGTTGTCGCCAAGCAAACGCTTTGTAAGTTGTCTCTTCTGAATCTGGTTTGAACACATTTTCGCGTTTGGCGCTCGAAGAGTCTTTGATGCCAACCTGCCGAATGATCTCCTGCATGATCGCGATATAAGTGATCACAGACTCAAATGCACGTCGTTCGGTGACATGCACGAAAATCCCTTCGCAAAGGGTCAATGCGTGTTTGTTAAACGTCGGCTCGAACTGCATTGGGCGGAAAATGACGCCTGGTAGCGACAAGTTGTTCAGGGCATCGGCAAGCTTCCAACCATCAAGGAACGGTGCTCCAACCATTTCAAAAGGTCTCGTAGTTCCGCGACCTTCGCTGAGGTTGGTGCCCTCCAGAAGACAGGCACCAGGGTAAACGATGGCGGTATCGAGAGTTGGCATATTGGGAGACGGCATCACCCAAGGCGCATCGGTCTCGTCAAAATAGTCACTTCGGGACCAGCCTTTGAGTAAAACCGTCGAAAGGTCACTGTTCGGAATGAATCGGTTCTTGACGTAGGTTGCGATTTCGGCAGCAGTGAAGCCGTGTCGTGTCGGTACTTGATAGAGCCCAACGAAGCTTTCGAACCCTTCCTTCAGCAGAGTTCCCTCAATTACTGCGCCGTTGATCGGATTAGGTCGATCCAGCACGAGAACTGGAATGCCGAGAGGGGCGCAAGCCTTCATGGTCAAAGCCATCGTCCATGCAAAGGTGTAGTAGCGTGAACCGATGTCAGGGATGTCGACTACCATCAAGTCGATGCCTTCGAGCATGGCTGGCGTAGGCTCGCGATGCTCACCGTAAAGGGAGTTAATGATCAGTCCGGTCCGCTTGTCGGCGATCCCTTCCCACTCGATCATATTGTCTTGTGTGTGGCCGAAAAGTCCGTGTTCTGGACCGAAGACTGATTTGATTGTCAGTTTTCCAGCTTGATGCAGAGGCAACAGCACATCGATGATGTGGACGAAGTCATGGGTAACTGTCGATTGATTACAGACAATGCCAATGTTCTTCCCGAGCAATTGGCGGAATCCATCGTGGGCTAGAACATCAAGCCCTGTTGCGGTTTGCATGTTAAAAGGTTACTCGTTCTCGAACGCAACGGTAGTGCTGGAATGTCGTACTGATAATGATGCTATCTACTCTTATTCCATTCGCAGTAGTCGTATTTCAGGCAACACCAGAGGACTGTATCAAGCAGTTCCTTGCTGCCTATAACAAGAAAGACATGGTGACGGTTGCCAAGCTCACCAAAGGCGGAAAGCCCACAACTGACTTAAAAGACCTTTTGAATAGACCCGGAAGTTGGCCTGCGCTTACGCTGATTAGCATGAAGTCAACCGTATCAGGCGATTCGGCGACTGTCCACTACAAGTTATCCGTGAATGACTCGCGAGGTCCTCAATCCGTGGAGTCAGATGCTCAATTGACTTTGTCTGGAAAAACATGGCTCGTCGTTCCGACGCAATCAACCGATCGTGGTATGAAGCAACTTGATGTTCTTGGAGTGCTGGCAAAGATGGTTACCGATCCAAGTGCTCTCCATGGCGCGATGCAAGCGGCTGACCAAACGAGATGTCTTTCGAACCTCAAACAAGTCGCACTTTCCGCAATCATATTTGCATCGGATAACAATGACACCTTAAAATTTGGACCGAATAATGCTCAAAAGTCGCTCTTCCCGTACCTCAAGAACAAGGATGCGTGGACATGCCCAGTGACAAAGTCGGCGTACACATTCAATTCCGCCATGATGAATGTCGTCTTGACCCGCATCGGAAGACCTGCAGAAACAGTGCTGTTTTATGAGGGTAAGAACGGCAAACTTAACTTCTGCCATAACGGAAAAGCTTGTGTCGCGTTTACGGACGGCCATGTTAAGCTCGTGAACGAATCGGCAGCCAAAGCTCTCATTTGGAAACCATGATGGATTGACTTCATCTCCCTGGTAGCAGCCGCTGCCAGGGAGTCCGAGCTATAGCTTTGGGTAACAGCGTGCGATAGTCGCTAATCGCACGTATTTCTACTAGGCCATTCCCCAATATCTGCAAGATGCTCGAACCATTACCAGCTAAGTCTGAGTTGAGAATCCCGATGATTGCGGTGAGGCACCATGAGACAGGGATTCGCAACTTCAGCCCAGATAGGAACGACGATTCGCATCGATCCGCGAATTGTATTGGGCAGCCAGCTATTACAACTCACGCAAGCACAGCTTTACCAAGCGATCGAAGCGGAACTTGCCGAGAACCCGGCGCTGGAACGAATTGAGGATGCGTTAGAGCCGGTCACGCCAGATGAAATCCTCCGCGCGGTAGCCCCGGCAGAGCTTAAGCTGTCAAGTGAGGACCGAGAGTATCGCCGGTCGATGCCAAATGACGATTCGCCCGTCGATTGGACAGAATTGGCACCAGCGTCAACAGACCTTCGAGATCACTTGTCAGCTCAGCTCTTGCCGCAACTGCCCTCCAACCTGCATAAGCTTGGCGAATATGTGATCGCATGCCTTGAAGATTCGGGTTACCTACTAGAACCCGTTGAGGACATTGCTTTGTCTTCCAATTCGACCATCGACGAGGTCGAGCAGGTGGTCAGCCTGCTTCAAAATTGTGAACCGGCAGGGATTGGCTCGCAATGCTTACGCGAATGCCTTTTGGCCCAACTCCGAGAGACCAAAACTGTCGAAGAAAAGCTCGCTCGAAACATCTTAAGGTACGAGTTCGAGGAGTTAGTCTCGGGTCGAACAATGAAGATTGCTCGACGATTCAAAGTGATCCCAGAGCTAGTTGAAGAGGCATTTGACCTGATAAGGGAGTTGAACCCATACCCAGGTGAAGGGTTTACGACTTATCACGCGCCTTTGCATCGCACTTGCGCGGTTGAGCCGGATCTTTGCATTTCACGCTCAGATAATGGATGGTCCGCCGAGGTTCTGGGAGAAGATGTCGGACTTCTGAAAGTGAGCAACGCATACGTCAGCCGACAAAAGGCTCTCGGACAAGCGATTCATCCAGACAAAGATGAGAAGCGGCATGTCGGACATTTTGTGCAACGCGCCAAACAGTTCATTTCTGCGCTTGAACAACGAAGGCAGACACTCAAGAAAGTTGGCGAATACCTTGTTGCTTCACAAGCGAGTTTCCTCAGCACAGGCAAGTACGAGTTCTTGCAGTCATTGACCAGAACGCAGATGGCGCAGGATCTTGGACTGCACGAAAGCACGATTAGCCGAGCAACTAACGGCAAGTTCGTCAAAATTGCAAACGGGGAAGTGGTTTCGTTCGATGTCTTCTTTAAGCCAGCTCTTAGGGTGCAGAAGATGATCGAAGAGATTCTTTCCTTCGAAAACCCGCACGATCCTTTGACTGACGAGCGCATTATGCAGATGCTCGCAGAACGAGGTGTTGTAGTCGCCCGACGGACAGTGAACAAGTATCGAGACCGAACAAGGTTGCTTTCTAGTCGAAAGCGCAAGACAGCTTAGGCTCCGAGTTTGGTAACTTCTGGTGATGGAGCCAAAACGGCTAGTCATCATCGACGGCTACTCACTGCTATATCGAGCCTTCTTCGCTACGCGCTACCTCAGCACGAGCGACGGAAGGCCAACAAACGCGTTGTTTGGCTTCACCCAAATGCTCTTCACCCTCATCGATAAGGTGAAGCCAAACGCGATTTTGGTCGCACTCGATACTCCGGGCAAGACTTTTCGTCATGCCGAATATGAGGCGTATAAGGGGACTCGTCGCGAAACCGCTGACGAACTCAAGGTTCAACTTGGCGATAGTAGAAAGTTGATCGAGACTCTTGGAATTCCGAGCATTGAGTTGGTGGGGTTTGAGGCTGATGATATCGTCGGAACGATTAGTAAACGGGCTGAGGAAAACGGTTATCACACGACAATCGTGACCGGTGACCTTGACTCGCTCCAACTTGTCGATCAGTGCGTAAGCGTCATGACCCCAGGCAAAGGCATGACGGAAACGGTTACCTATGATGTCGATGCCGTTCGCGAGCGATACGGTTTTGGGCCCGAGCATGTCACCGACTTCAAAGCGTTGAAAGGTGACACGAGCGACAACATCCCTGGTGTTCCAGGTATCGGCGACAAGGGTGCGGCTGAGCTCATCCAGAATTTTGGAACCGTAGAGTCGATGCTGGAGCGTTTTGCCGAACTCCCGGCCAAGTATCAGAAGCGAATCGATGGCAATCAGGAGCAGATGGCCAAGAGCAAATGGCTAGCAACGATCGTACGCGATGCTCCAGTTGAGTTTGACTTTGCACCTTACTCGTTAACCCGAACCCAATTGGACGGTGCGATTCGTATCCTCGAATCACTTGAGTTTCGGCAAGTTGCAAAGCGAGCAGCCACGATTTTAGGTCGCTATTGCCATAGCGACAGTCTGCTGGATGAGCCACTTGAAGAGGTTGTAGAGGTCGCAGATGAGAAGATCGAGGTCGAACTCTCGAAGCTTTCGGACATCTCAGCACTAACGTCTTTTGTGGGTGAAGGACTCTACTCGCTCTACATGTCTGCTCCAAGTGCAAAAGTCGATCTTTTTGATGAAGAGCGGTTCGCGTTTGTCGCGGTGGGTGACAAGGTCGCCGAGGTTCGAGAATCAGATGCTATTGAGCTATTGCGTCGGAACCCAAAAATGGCTGTCATCCACGATGCGAAACCTATCTATAGGTACATGACGCCATCTTTGATGGACGCGCCTGGGTTCGATACGATGCTCGCTGGATATGTTCTGCGTAGCGAGCGTTCGCAGTATCCGTTATTAGGCCTCATCGAAGCCTATTTGGATGTTCAGCCGCCGACAAATGGGGCAGAGATGGCCGCCGCACTTTACCGTCTTCAGGCTCCGATGTGCGAACGGCTTCTGAAAGAGGACCAGACTAGGGTTTTGGAGGAAGTCGAGCTACCACTCATTCCCATCCTTGCGGAGATGGAGCAGCTGGGAATATGCGCCGACCGAGACCAGTTGCGCGAGTTCAGCAAGACTCTCGAAGTCACCATCGAACAGGTAAAGAGTCAAATCTACGAGATCGCTGGACAGGAGTTCAACATCGGATCTCCCAAGCAACTTGGTGAGGTTCTGTTTGAGAAACTGGGCATTCCCGGAGCGCAGAAAACCAAGACAGGATATGCAACCGGCGTTGAAGTTCTCGGAACACTGACTCACCCTATCGCCGCAGAGATTCTCAACTGGCGTGAGCTGACCAAGTTGAAGAGCACCTACGCTGACGCGCTCGAAAAGGTGATTCAACCTGATGGCAGGATTCATACAACGTACTCGCAGGCTGTCGCAGCGACTGGCCGACTGTCATCAAATGACCCGAATCTGCAAAACATTCCCATTCGAACCGAGCTAGGACGAGGCATTCGCAAGGCGTTTAAAGCGGCTCCTGGCTACCGCCTCGCTGGTTTGGACTATAGCCAAATCGAGCTTCGCGTGTTGGCACACATGTGCGGTGAACTTGAGGCATTTCAAACTCACCAAGACGTTCACACGGTGACTGCACAGCAAATGTTTGGACTTGGTACTGAACCTGCGACGAAAGAGCAACGACGTTTGGCTAAAATGCTGAACTACGCCGTTTTGTATGGTGTCAGCGAATACGGTTTGGCACAACAACTTGGCGGTGGCTTCTCGATCGGTGAAGCCAAAGAACTGATTCGGCTCTACAACGAACGTTTCCCTACCGTGAAAGGGTTTACCGAAGGAATTATTGCCGACGCGAGGAGCAAAGGGTTTACCACCACGATGATGGGACGGCGTCGATACTTCCCCGACATTCACGCCGCAAAGGTGATGGAGCGGAAGTATGCCGAACGTCAAGCAATGAACGCGCCTATTCAGGGAACAGCCGCTGATATGTTGAAGCTTGCCATGCTAAAGGTTCGACCAATGTTAGTGGGAACCGAGTCGAGAATGCTGTTGAATGTTCACGACGAACTGGTCTTCGAACTCAAGCAAGGAGAAGAATCGATGGTCGGTGAACTGAAAGGGGGCATGGAAGCGGCGCTTCCGATGAATGTTCCTGTCGAAGTAGACGCAAAAATAGGCTCGGATTGGCAGGATATGACCCCGGTATAGCTTCTCGGATAGCCTTGGGGTCCCTAATCGGTATACTCTAGCCTTAATCTGGCATTCGCCAGGAGGCAGTGCGACGTTGCGTTCGAAGAGTTATTTATTTCTCCTGCTCGTTCTGATTCTCGGAATAGGCTCGGGCATCCTATATACCCAGTTCGGCTATCACCTCGGTCTTG
>APMI01035803.1_pt1 | contig 18775 bp, 10 predicted proteins | sample 667938 | NCBI WGS metagenome assembly APMI01 (sample SAMN01084076, study PRJNA167559) | wastewater metagenome | biome: Wastewater | place: Denmark: Ejby Moelle, Odense | collected 2011-11-28 | reverse complement strand
GTTGTGACCATTGCTTTGGTCTTAGCTCTTGGGTCAGCAGCAAACACCTACGGATATCCTTGCAACGTAAATGGATGCCAAGTGTGCTCATTTACCAATTTCTGTGGGTTGTGCCAGAACAATTATGTGCTGAAAATCAACTCTCTGTCTAGTCTGCCGTACTGTCAGCAGCTCAACTGTACGGCTCCTAACTGCGCCACCTGCTATCAGAACAACGTGTGCGCAATCTGCTCATCCGGATTTTACTTGGGTCCTGCTGGGACATGTCTCAGTGGCACTAACCCCTTCACTTGCTCAGCCGGGTGCGCTGCTTGCTCTTCAGCTACTAACTGCACTGTTTGCAACTTCGGATACAATTTGCAGAATGGAGCTTGCTTCTCCAACACAGGAACTCTCGTTAAGAATTGTCAGAGTGGCTTCACAGGATACACCTGCCAATTGTGCGCCACCAACTATATCGTCAATCCTTCTTACCAGTGCGTGGCTAACCCAGGCTTCAATTGCCAGGTCGATAACTGCGCTATATGTGCAAATGCCAACAACCAGTGCCAGACTTGTCTCTCTGGGTATTTCCTGAATGGCGCCACCTGCTCTCAGCTGACTTGCAATATCAATGGATGTGCAACCTGCCTCGATACTACTCACTGCAACACTTGTCTCACAGGCTTCCAGCTCTCGACTGACAAGACTCAATGTCAGCTCCAGATCTACCCTTGCGGAGTCCAAAATTGCTTATACTGCAAAAGTGCCGGAATTTGTGCTCAATGCTCTCCAGGTTACTCAGTCTCGTTACAGACTCAAACAGTGTCAGGAACTACTACAACATACAGCTCTTCCTGCGTGCAGATCACCGCATCCGTCGGTGGCTCTGTACCCGTCACCAACTGTCAACAATTCGGGACCATGATTCCGGGCACATCCGGCTTATCAGTTGGATGCGTAAATTGTCAATCTGGTTACGTGAATGTAGGTGGATACTGTGTGGCTAATCTCACTCAGTCAAACTACCAGTGCAATATTGCCAACTGCGTGTACTGTGTGCAGAACAATATCTGTGGTCAATGTGCCAGTGGATATACTGCTTACTTAGGTAGCAACAATATGTGTGTTCCCAACAACTCCCCTATTCCCAACTGTCTAATTACTCCTATTTTGGATCCAAGCTCGACTCCAATCTGCTCTCTGTGTGCTTCAGGTTATGCCCTTGTTGACAGTATCGCTTGTGTTCAAATTCCTACTAATAACGTCACATGTTCAATCGCCAACTGTGCCTATTGCCTAACCGACGCGACATGCGCTGCTTGTGCTACTGGCTACAACCCTCCTAACAACAATACTTGCACTCCCCTGTGCACTATTGATAACTGTTTCATCTGCCAGAACAATGCAGCTTGTCAAGTGTGTAGTCTAGGTTACTATCTCACAAATGGAACATGCACCAGTGCTGCTAATCAGACTGTCACATACTGCCAGAGCACATTCGGAACAAACTGCCAATCATGCTCTTACTTCGCGTGTACTCAATGCGCAACTGGCAACACAGTCAACCCACTGTCATCACAGTGCTGCCCCTCCCCTGCCAACAACATCAACAACTGCGCTCAGTATTCAGTCACCTGGCAGTCTGCATCCAACTGCAATGTTGTGTTCGCATGCACAGCCTGCAATTTCGGTTCATTTTTGATGTACCCATATGAGGGAGCTCAGCCAATGTGCGCTCAGTTGCCTTGCTCTATTGCTAACTGCTCTTACTGCTATCAATCTAGTGTGTGCATCCTCTGCAATCAAAACTACAATCTTGTAAATGGTACCTGCACATCTTATCAATTGCCTGCCAATTGCTCCAGTCTTGCCAACTGTGTGGCCTGTAACAGTAGCAATCAGTGCACTGCTTGTCTCAGTGGGTACGCCCTTATCAATGGTAACTGTGTCTGTCAATATCAGAATTGTCTAGGCTGCATCAGTAACGCATTCTGTACTCAGTGTGCACTTCCCACTGTCGCAACTATTACTTCATCAGCAGGATGTCTACCTCCTATCGTATCAGGAGTTCTCTGCACTGTGCCAAACTGTCTCAACTGTCTGAATGTTGGCATTTGTGCCCAATGTGACAATGGTTTCAGTCTACAATCCAATGGAGTTTGTGTACAGAATGTGTGCAACAAGGCCAATAACTGTACTCTTTGTAACTTCAACCAAACAGTATGCTACGTATGCAACCCCGGATATATCCAGAGCACTCTATTTGGTCCAACATGCACTGCGATAAACGCTAACTATTCATGCCAGGTGTCAGGCTGCGCATTGTGCTCTAGCACTAATCCTAATCAATGCCAGACATGCTCCCCTTACTACTTCAACAACAACGGTGCATGCCAGGCCTTCTCATGTATCGCTAACTGCATCGTATGTTTATCTAACAACACTTGTCTTGCTTGTCAAGCAGGTTTCTACCTTTCTACAGCCAATACCTGTTTGGTGAATGCGTACTTCCCTAGCGCAGTGGCGTGCCCCACTGGACAAAATGTGATCCCTGGCTGTATTGGATGCCAGACCAACGCCCAAAGTACCACAATCTGCTCCATGTGCATGTATGGTTTACAGCCTGCTTCTAATGGTCTCTCTTGCGTACCACAAACTTGCTCAGTCCCCAACTGTCAAGTTTGCATGGGCAACAAGATGTTCAACAATGGACTACAAATGTGCATGGTTTGTCAACAGGGATATTTCATTAACTCTAACTATCAGTGCGTAAGTTACAATCCCCAGCTCACTACTTCTAACTGCTCTGGCATATTCAATTGTCTATACTGTGCTGCTAATAACTACTGTGACTTCTGTACTACTGGTTGGAATGCCACAAATGGTACTTGCTTGACTTCCAATGTGAACTACTGCACAGGAGTTGCTAACTGTGCCACTTGCTCATCACCATCTTTGTGCTATGCTTGTGCTCCTAGCTATCAATTATCAGCCACCAACAACTTGTGTACTCCTCTGTGCAACATTGCTGGCTGCACAGTATGCGCTAATCTGAACACCTGCCAGACATGTGGTACTAACTTTGTAGCCAATAGCAATAATACACAGTGCAACTGCCCAGCTGGCTTCACTCTGGCCAATAACACATGCACATGCCCCACTGGGTCTACCATCAGCAGTGGAGGCTGCTTCCAGTGCTCATCGACAGCTGTGCCATTCTGCACAGTATGTAATGCCACTAACTCATGCCAGACCTGTGCGACTAACTTCCAGTTACAGGCCAACTTCACTTGCGCCTGCCCTGCTCCTCTAACTGTAACTAACAACAGTTGCTCATGCCCATCCGGTAGCACACAGCCCACTGGCCAATCAACCTGCGTCAACTGTGCTATGGCTAATTGTGTGCAATGCAATGTCGCTGATACCTGCAGCAACTGTTCAGGAAACTTAGTACCCACTAACAGTGGTGCTAGCTGTGGATGCAATGATAACACTTTCACTCAAAATGGCACTAATTGTACCTGCAACTCTGGTCTAGTTTTGAACCCAGTCATGAACTCATGCTTCCAGTGTGGAGTCACTTCTTGCTCGTACTGTAACGCCACTAACGCTTGCGCACAGTGCGTTGGTAACCTACAGGTCATCAGTGCAGGCGCAGACTGCTCATGCCCTGCTAATACAGTATTGTATAATAATTACTGCTACACTTGTACTCCTTCAAACTGTATCACCTGCAATGCTACTAACTTCTGTAATAACTGCAGCAGCGGTTTTGTGGTATCTCCTGGTGGTAACTGTGTGTGCCCGAGTGGAACTACATTATCAAATAACACATGTGTGCCCTGCAATATCGCTAACTGCCAGCTATGTAACACAGCCAACGTGTGTGCCCAATGTGCTCCTTCATATACTCCTTTAGCTAGTCCTTCCAGCTGTTTGGCTTGCAATATCGCTTACTGCACATCTTGCTCAAGCCCTAACTTCTGCTCTGCTTGCTCCAATAGTTTGGTCCCTAACTCACAAGGCAATCTCTGTGTGGCCTGCAGCATCAGCAACTGCAACAAGTGCCTAAATAGTTATACATGTGCGGCATGCTCTTCTGGGTTCCAACTAGCCACCAATGGCAAAGCTTGTTATCAGTGCACTATTCAAGGTTGTGCTGTCTGCTCCGCTACTGGAAACTGTGCATCATGCCTAACTGGATATACTCTTGCTAGTGCTACTTCTTGTGTAGTCTGCACTGCTCCTTGTGCAACATGCTCTGCTTCAGGTGCATGCTTGACATGCTTGGCTCCATATTCACTTAATGCAGTCAATGGCACCTGCTACACCTGCAACGTCGCAAACTGTGCAGTGTGCTCGCAATCTAGTCTCACCACATGCACTGGCTGCAATACAAACTATAACCTTGTAAATGGAACATGTGTATATGCTGGAGCCTGCTCAACAACATGCGCTAACTGTGTGCTTAACCAGTATTGCCAGATGTGTGTGTCAGGATGGACAGTCAGTCCCACCAACAATACTCAATGTATTGTCTGTAATGTCAGCAACTGTGCTACTTGCTCTTCCTCAGATGTCACCACTTGTTTATCATGTGTGGTCGGTTACTATGTGGTAGCTGGTAGCTGCACACCTTGCCCTTCATCGAACTGTCAGACTTGCAATGCCAATGGATGTCTGACATTCCAGCCTAACACTAACCAGATCATGGTGATGGTCCAAAACACAACATACGCTGCCATGTGTGATCCAGGATGTGCGACCTGCTCATCAGTAAATCCCCTTGCTTGCATCACTTGTCAAGCTGGGTATGCACTTTCTACTAGCAATTTGTGCACACCTTGCACATATCCTTGTTTAACTTGCTCAGCCGCTACCCCTTCAACCTGCTTATCATGCTACGGAAATCTAGCCTTGAATGCTGGCACATGCACAACATGCGCATCTTCATCGAACTGTTTGACTTGCTCAGCCACCAACAACACTCAGTGCACTTCATGCGCAATTGGCTCATACGTGAACAGCAATGGAGTATGTGCTTCCGGTTGCCCTACTAACTGTATCGCATGCACATCTGCCTCCACCTGCACTCAATGTGCCTCAGGGTACTCGATTAATCCTCAAGGTGTCTGTCTTCCTTGCTTATCAAACTGTCGAGTCTGCTCTGGAAGTGCTCAGGCTTTCTGTATCCAATGCGGTTCCGGTTTCTACTTGACTGCTGCTAATACTTGTGTTGCTTGCTCAACCTACTGCACCAGCTGCAATTCTCAAGGCTGTCTCACATGTGGACCAGGCTTCTACTTGACATCTGCAGGCACATGCGCTCCCAACTGTGTGGCTCCCTGCTCAACATGCTCGACAACTACACCTACATCATGCACTAGCTGCCTCCTAGGATACCAGCTTAACAACGTGACTAATACTTGCAGTCCATTATCAAGCTGCCCTAATGGAGTCTGCTATGCTTGTCCACTAGGTTTCGCTTTATCTAGTAACACATGCGTGCAATGTGCTACTGGTTCAAATTGCGCAAGATGCAACCCTGCTGCCAACTCCACCTGCTACTCATGCTTGACAGGGTACTATCTCAATACTTCAGCCAGCACATGTGTGAGCTGTCCTACTGGATGCCAGACTTGCTCTAGTCCCTCCAACTGTCTCACTTGCTCCTCAGGTTATGGCTTAGTATCTCAGCCAGTCTCCACTTCAGGCAGCTGCGTTGCTTGTCAATCACCATGTGCTCAGTGCATGGGTTCGCCCACTACCTGTGTCGCTTGTATTTCTGGCTATGCATTAAGTGGATGGAATTGTCAGTCTACTTTCAACTTCGGGTTCTTTGTTTCACTCAACACCGATATTCAGACATTCTATAATAATTATCAGTCCTTCTTAGTTGCTTTAGTTGGATCAAACTCCAACTTCCAGACAGTGACCATGTCTTCAATCGTGTCTGGTTCAGTCAATGTGACTGGTACAATTTCAACAAATCAGCCTTCAGGCTCTAACGCAGCAGGCACTCAATTTTATTCACTCCAATCGACTCTAAGTCAGTCGAGTATCGCAGGAATGCCCATAATAACCGGCAATGTGGCTCCTAATGGAGGAAACGTGCCACCGCAGCCTAACCCCAATCCAGTGCCACCAACACCTACTCCTTCAGGCAACAGCAACCTGGCTTTGATTTTGGGTATCTGTATTCCACTGGGTGTCATAAGTAAATAATATTTTATATGTAGTTCTGGGTGTTATCATATATTTCGTGTTCGTGCGCAAGTGCTGCCACAAACAGGACGAAACCATCGAATACAAGTCCAACAACACGACTGTGCGGGAGACCTTCGAGCTCACCAGCAAGGGAGAGCCTACCTTATGATTTATGCTTTTTATCTTTATCAATATTCTCACTATTATTATATGCACTCTGATAAAAATCATGATTTCCTGTACTCTGCAGCATCTGTGTGCCTCCACTATTATGATATTTATTCACTTACGTAGTTTATCATATTGCTTCTGTTTGAACACTCTGCCTTAAATTGTGTGCTACACTATCTTCTAGAATAGTTTATAGTCACTCTTCATTTGGTCGCCAATCTCGGGTTATAAGGGGTCATCGCCATTAGGGTACATCAGGATGAATATCAAACCGTATATTATAGCCTATAGTGTCACTGTTGGCGACCAGTCTTATCTTACCAATGGCAAGCACACGTTACCGTTGAAGTTAATATTCGGGTGATAGATCTTGCTTAAACACTTTAGTTTTGGAGCTTACATCGGGTAATTATTCGAAAAACTTAAAGTGAATTTAGTCACAGTGTGATTATAAGGAGTCTTACAGTTCTCTAAATCGTCTTTTGTGAGCTCCAAATTTATAATAACAATCATTTCTTGGATAGACTCCTCATTCGGGAACTACAGCTATAGATACTTAATATCGCGAGTTTGCAAATCCTTGAGGTCTTTCTGCAGCCTCAGGATAGCCATTGATTGCTTTTTGGGTTTGCTATCTGGATGTGATGAGTTCGCTCCAATCATTATAAAATAACAATAGATACAAAACATTCAATAAATATCAAAAGTGGATCAGTCAAGTTTGTTATCATACATGAAGCCACTTATTTTATTCTTTAATATCGTTGTTTTCGATTCAACTTTGGGGACGACCTTTTGTTAGTTGTCATTATCGTTGACAAGCTAAAAGAATAATTATCTATTATCTGTTCTACTTTGTGTCAGAGGACTTTCAGAGTTTTCTTTATCATTCTTTTTCATATAAGTCTTCAAAATTGGACTCTTCTCTCGCCCTGCCTCCAACTTGCTGAACATATTTTACTTCACATCTTTACTATTGTTAGGCTCTGAGTTTTTGATGACTTCGATGCATCTAGAAATTATGTTATTCTTCTATCTGATCACATTAAGATTCTGCACAATTTCTGAGAAGTTGCTGAGCATCATACGTTTCACATTAATTGGTCCCACTCGATCAAGCATTATATTACGGCGTAGATTATACCTGATTGCTCTAATTTATTCTTATTTCTGTTATCTTCCTTAGGGTGGGCATCGCATATTTGAGTATATCCACTAATTCTCAATGCGGCACACTCTCGATCTGATCAGGTTTACTTTTTTCTCGAGGGATTCTAGCAAGTAAAGTGACTCCTCTTCTTCTCCACGCAGGTCCATGAGTCGCATAAACAGAATGAGAAGTAAGGCAGTGTTAGTGACTCCAGCCATGATTATAAGCAGAGTGACAACACGACCAAAGATACTAGTGGGCACAATGTCGCCGTACCCGACTGTAGCCTGGGTTACCACTACAAAATACAGACAAGAGTGGAAACAGCTTAGAAATTTATTGATTTATCTAAATAGAAACTAAATTACCCTTAAATTAGCAGCATGGCAAAAGGCAACACGATAAAATTGAAAGAAAATGTCACCTTCACAACTGAGCCAGGTTTCTAGTTAATAAGGAATTTAATAGCATTGAATGTGCCGAATTTGACAGTGTACAGGCGAGATAAGCGGTCGGGTCTGCTACCGTAGAAGAGTTCACTGTGGATCAGAAAGATGATTATGTAAATAAATCGGTTGAAAAGCAGGTAAAATGAAATAAAAGAGTTGTAGTTGAGCTGTTTTGTGTCCAAGTCATAGGTTGTAATCGAGAATGTAGTGTCGGTGTTTTCCATAGGACACGGTAGGTATAATAACACTTAGAGCAGCAACATGATTACTTCCTTGTGAATGTTAATGTTTTTCTGCTTTTTCTCCTGGATCCACCTCATTTCTGATATTTTTTTGAGGATGATACCCAGCACGCCCAACAATGTAAAAATCAGCAGTAAGTTGTACGAACGCTTTAAAATCTATGGAGTCAGAGATGACTTGTACACATAGGACACTAGACTTAACACTACCGAGCACAGGGAAAACGCGGCTATCAAACATTACAATGCCTACTTTAGATAATTTATACGAGTGTTTTGTGGTAGTAGAATGAGGTGATTTCGGAGTCCTCGGGAGCGATGTCCTGGTTGTACAACTTGTTGAGCACGTTCTGGCGAGTGCACTCCTGGTGGTCCTTCATCTTCGAATTCTATTATACAGAATACACCTGTCTGCTATAATACGATCAAATTATTTTAATAACATTAGAGTAAACTGATAATTTACTCATACACTTTTGACCTGTGCTTCCACGTTCACTACTTGTTTTATGACTATATTGAATTATTTACATGCTACCATTTAACTATTGGAAGTATGCTATAAAATATTAGGTATATTAAATCATTTGCCTTACTTGGACTTTGGGTCCAGATTCACAATACTAGCCTCCTTCCTTACCCCCTTCAATGCCATTTAATTATTGTTATTGTTGGCTGCATTGAAGAAAATTTAACTTGTGCCCATACTCTCCTTAGCGATGAAGGCAGATGATCGCTTCGTGAGATTTATTATGCTCGTGTAATGCGGAGTTTCCTACTGTGAGTTAACAATAACCACCTGACTGGTCTGAGGGTATGGCTGGAACCCAACTCCTGAACTTCCAATGTTTACTTTATCTTAGAATACAATATTTTATTCACTTTGTCCATCATGCAGGCCAACAACAAGCTCCCCGCAATCATCATCCTGATTGATGTCATAGTTGGGGGCTTGTAGTCCGCCTACGACACTGCTGCCCATAATTCCCAGGTAGTCCTGTCTCATGTTTTCGCTCTGGCCCAAACCAAACGGATTTACGCCACTCACATACTGATTGTTTTCGCTGTTTATTACTGACGGATGCTGGACCTTAAAACTGGGAGGCATCTGTTGCTGATGTATTGTTATCATGTTCAATATTGCACTCTCTGAGAAAGCTGACTGTTGTGTTACTATTGGGATCTTCTCAACCTTCATATTTACAGGTTCTTCTTTCTTGAATATAACCTAGATTTCTTTCTTATCAACTACTTTCTTCTTGGTTTCCTGAGTTTGCTTCTCCCTCTCAGGGTTATAAGCAGGAGATATTTGAATAATCGCGTCTACCATGATGTTGAAGTCGAGTTGATCCTCCTTTATGTTGGAGTACATTTTCTTGTACACCAGATTTAGAGTACGCGGATTTATTTTGGTAATAATGATGGAGTGCTTCTTGTTCCAGCTCTGGAATATCTGTTTGAAGTTTGGGCATCGCTTCGTCGCCTCCTCCAGAATATCGAGAGTGCTTTAGTTCAGGTAGAACTTTACAGTAAAGGCAGTCACCATCAAATACAGAATGATGCGCTTGTAGTCCAAATTATCAATAGAGTAGTATATAATGTCCTGTACATTTTCAGCATTATGGAATATAGTTTTGTCCCTAATGTCCCAGGTTGTCTATCTGATCAGGTAGGCCAAAAATATGACTTCGATTTAGTTAAGCATGAATATTTTACAGATAGCCCTCAGCAGTTTGCATATGGGATAGAGGGAGCTGAACGAGCAAGTCCTTGAAATTGAGGAAATGAAGGGTACAATTAGTTTTATTTGAGTTCGCGAATAATTGTTGAATGCCTTCGAGTATTTGGAAGGCATGTAAGCCACATCGCCTTGGAAACCAGTCGTGCAGTTTGTATTCGTCACTGGTACATTGTGAGGTTCAGGGTTCGAATTTGCAATCATAAGCTAATTTATAATAAACTTTGCTAATTATGCGAAAGCCATTAAATCTGACAGTAAATAAGCATACTGATAATTTTCATATCACTTTCATCATATCAGTTAAAAACAATATTTTGTTGTTTACTATGTTTTCATATTAACAGAATTAAAGACAGACTAAAATCAACAGCAGGAACCTTCCCCGCATTCTTTTTTACTACAGTCTTAAGATGGTTTTGAACAATCAAATAAGCCACAATGCTGACCTCTTTCGTCGACTTCGAAGTACTTTCCGAACCTGGAGTACTTCAACATCGAAGCCGTATTTCCGCATATAGCAAGACTCTCCCCTTTCTTAAAAGTGTGAGAATTATCAAGCGAAAATTATTCCTCATGTTATTCAATACCGCCTAAATATTTGGCCTTTTGTCCATAGTCTTCACATCGATCCTCCAAGTCATCCAGCTTGAAGCACCTGTAAGTGATTGAGTAGAATTTGATACCAGCCAACTGTTCTTCAACTTTTGGGTTATCAATTGTAATATTTGATTTACTGATGACTCTGCAGTCGCTAAATCCTAGTTAATTCATTATTCTTCTGAAGTCTTCAATGTATAGCGCTCCTGATAAGCATTAACCCCATAATATTTTATCTTTACGGAACTCTTCTTTTATTCTCATGTTTGCATAAACATCCGAAAAATAAAGCTAGCCTCCATGTTTTAGGATTCTCTTAATTTCTGAGAAGACTTCCTTTTTGTTCAGTGCCAAGTTAATAACACAGTTGGAAATTACAACATCTACACTATTATCGGGAAGAGCAATTTTTTAAATTGTTCCCTATATTAACTGTACATTGGGCTTAGCGAACCCATACTTTTTAGTCATTTCATCAATATGGCTTCTTGCAACTTCTAACTGAGCAGGTGTCATGTCAATGCCGATAACTTTTCCTGTCTCCTTGGCAAAGTAACTGGCAATAAAAACATCTACTCCCGTTCCACAGCCTAGGTCAACAATAGTTTTCCCTTATAGACAGGCAGGTACAGGACTCCCGCACCCATAATACTTGGAGATAACCTCAACATTGATCATGCTCCTCACTTTCTTCTGGTTAGGGGTGAGATTGGACTTACCCACACAACAGGCGTTGGTCTTAAGGCTGCTCGTGCCACTTAGAGTCTCACCGTAGTATTCCTTCACTTCTTAGTGAACTTTATTTTAGATGTCCATTCCTATCTGTCTGTAATGTTAAATTACTCAGTAGAATACTCGATATATATTGATTTATGAATGTCTATCTTAGATATGATATTAATATTAGGATGTGTTATATACCACTACTATGTATCAATCAAAATATTCAAGCACCTCTACAATGTCTTCGAATCCGCTCAAAGCCTATGGAACCAGGGACTTAACATATTCATTAGTGAATACTGCTTAGGTTCGCGTGTTAGCTCGACAGCATTCATGGATGCTTTTTAAAATGTAATACACTTTCTCTCTTGGGCTCTGTTTTAGAAGCAGTTCAATTTTTTACATTTTTGGTACTGCTTACTTTTTCTGACAAATTCTTTGCAATGTAAGCAGCAAATCTTCAAAGCCTAATACCTGTTTGGTCTCAGGTTGCTCTTTCAAAGCCTGAATTTAAAGCAAAGCAATATTCTTGCATAAGAAATAGATTCCCTTCACTCCTATTTTGTTATCTGTGTCATAGAGCATGTTCTTGCAGGTGGTCTTTATTTTGCTATAGCACGCAGAAGATAACGTGTCTAAACGTCCTTCACTTATTATTTTGCTCAGCAACAAGTAAACAACTTCAGCTAGAGTTTCACCTTTTGCTTTCTCCATGATGAAGTGCATCAGCAACTATCGGTTTCGATTGTTTGTTTGACTTGTCACCACGAAGAACAGAGTTTCTGTGACTTCTGCACTTATATCACTATCTTTTTTGTTCATAATTTTAGATTCGTTGAGAACTCGAATACATATAGAAACAACTTGATAATTGTAAACTTATAGGGCTCCCTTGTATCCATTTTTGTAAAGATCTCGAATAAATTAAAGAAGTCTTTCTTTCTGTCTTTGATAAAGAGGATAACTGGCCACTCGGATTATAGGACCTAATATCTGCGAGATAAACTGGTCCACCATTTGAGGGTTAGCATTCTTAATTAAGAATTTAGTCATTTCAATATTTTCAGCAATATTTTCGTTATTTCCATAAACCAAACCTTTTACTAAAATACTGACATAGTCTCTGAGAGTGACTTAGTCATTCCAAATTACGAAATTCTTATTATTAAGTTCAGATCCTTGATTTTCCAAAGAAACAATCATTTGCTTGTAGTAAGAACCAGTCTTAAGGTCCTTGTGGTTAGAAATCAGCAGCATAAAAATTTTGTGAGCATTGGTGCGAATGTTGACTGCTTCATCAAAAATATGAGGAGCGATTTCACCGATGAGTTCGTCAAGAGATTCTATTTATTATAGATCAATGGAGTTGAGGAAAAATACAAGCATGTCAAGTAATCTGGCGATAACTCCAGTATACACTTCTCTACTTAATTAATTTTTCTTGTTCTTGTAGACTCTCAAGTAGTTTATCAACATATTAATATAGTGGTTTTTGTATTTGGGCTGTAGTTTGATTGAAACCTGATCTAAGCAATAAATCATAAGTGCAAGTCTATTAGCTTTGCTTGGATTGTTGACGAGAGAGAAAATCTACTATAGCATACCTTGAGTAGCAGGTACCTTAAACGATGTGTAAAGTTTATTAGCGATTTTATCAGTATTGTTGGTTATCACTTCGATTTTGAACTAGGACAGAGGTGGACCGGTTACTTTAGCAATCAATCGCTCTACAACTCTAACAGACGATGTGTTATGTAGCAAATCTCTCAATAAGTGCAACATATTTGTGTATTCGGGAGATTACTCATTTAAATCAGCCATTTTATCAATTTTGGGATATATTAAATTTTCAAAGTAATCCTCTTCGTGCATTTTCTAAATGTAGAGGGACAGGCAGTCAGTCAATGATTTTCTGATAATTCCATCAACAATAAAGATATTGTTATCAAAGAACTTCTGAATCATGTTCTTGAATGAGGGTTTTGAAATAAATTGGAAAGTCATTCTCTTAATGAATTAGCTAAGCACTTTGAAGACTCCATCTTGGTGTTCAGGAATAGCAGAATACTCTTCCAAATACTAAAGTATTTAAGTGAAGAAATTTTCACCATATTTGACAGCAAATCCGCTAATATTTTTCTCCACTACTCCCTCAGCTGCGTGAGTGAACTTAGTCCACATTTTTACAAGAGTGTTCAATCCGCTTCGAATTGTTTTAGGAGTATTTTCAATATAGGTATTCCAGACATAATTAGCAGTGCTTCGTGGCATTTCTAAATCATCGTCTTTCTCGATGTACACAGCCATTAAAGCTTGATAATAATATTCGTTTTTGTCGTAGTTCTTGGTTTGGAACATGTGGAGTTTCAGCACATTTAACAATTCACCTAATAGAGTCAAAGCTGCGTTTCTCTTTCTCCAGTTTGATTAGAATATTCCCTCGCATAGTGGCTCCAGAAGTAAGTCAGTGTGTGAAATACCATAATTGCTAATCAAAACTTTGGAGACCTGCATGGATGAGTTCCTGAGTGCCTCATCCTCGTCGGATACATAACAATAAGTATTTTAGTTGACTTCTTTGATGAATCCTTCGAACTCCTCTCTTCTGATACCTGGAATGTACAAGAAGACTAGAATATACCCTTACTTGGGGATTGACTTTGGAGGCTCAGACAATCTATTAAACACTTCATTGAGAGACTACTCGAAGTACTCAAAATCTTGTGAGCAAAGTACCTCAGCATACGCTTGGGCTGCTCCGGTCTTTTCAGTAGTATTCGAAGCTGTAGAACTGATGAGCTCATAAACGAACGAGAAGTACTGTTTGGCTGCTTGAGCTCCTATTTTGGAAGCAATTTTGCCTATAGCCATTGCTGCAATAGAGCGAATTTCTGGAAGGGGATCACAAAGTGCAGTCTTGATTCCTGGTCCAACAAATTTCAGGTACGGCAACATATCTGATGGATTTAAGATAAGCTCAGAGACACTACCAATAACTTGGCATGCTCCTTATTTAAGTTATGAGACTCTTCCTCTTAGACAATAGTCAATGATAGGGACGATAATCGAAAGTGATGGAGGATCGATATAGTGAGAAAATCTAGTTTTAAGCAAAATGTCAATTGCTTTTGCTGACTTTTCAAAGGGATTTTCAAGAGCCTCGATAAGAACATCAATTGAGTTAGAAATTTCAGGGTTTTTAATTGTCTCACCAATTAAGCTTAAGGCTTCAGATGCTTTATCTCTAATGGCTGGATGAGCATTGCTAAGACAACCTGATAGGGTAGGCACAATAACAGGAAGAGATGTTTGGAGTTGCTTAGCAGAGCAGTTTGCCATAATACCTAAAATCCAAATGTATGATATTTTTATTCTCCAGTTTTGTTCGTTTTCAAGACCAGTCAACAGATGAGGAAGTAACTATCTAATCGAAAAAGAACTCATTTTTGTTACGAATATTTGAACTACAACTTTTGAAGTGTTGCGGACTTCTTCAATCGAGTCAGACATGTAATGGAGCAAAATCTCAATTATTTTGAAACTTTTTAATTCAATGACTCTTCCGAAATTTTCAAGGAATGCCCTAATGAGGTGACATCTTCCTATTTTATCGCCTTTAGTCTTACTCGGATAGTCTTCTGCGATTAATTTTTACAAATAAGTTAACATCTTTCGAGATCCAAGTCCTTTAAGCAGACCAGAGGCTAAATAAGATTGACCAATTTGAGCTTTTTAGTCCATTTTATTAATATCTTAAAAGATCTTAGCGACTATATCATCAGGGTTTTTGAAGAACGACATTAAATCAGGCATTGCCTTCGCAATTGCACTTTGTTACACTTGGTTTTCTCCTTTGAAAAGTTCAGTAATTCTCTTTTCAATCATATTTAAGTTCTTATTTCCCTTGAGATAAGGTGCAAGTACTCCTAAAAATACAATATTACTTATTCCCTTTGCATTAGTCAAGAAAGATTCCATGCTCAACAACATTTTTTATCCAGATTTGTTGGCATGCTGTTTGATAATGTCGATTCCTGTGTCGACTGACATCTTAGAGAGAGTAGCGAAATCTTCGTTTGCTGTGAATTTCATCACTAATATTTCGAAAACTTTGTGAAGATATTTTTATGGAATAATTTCTAAGTTAAGAGACAAAAAGTAAGGCAAAAACTCAAGACCCTCTTGATCAAAGTTTTAATCATAAAGCTCTTATGCAGTCTTTAGTACTAAATCGAAAACGTCATTTATGTTCTGGGGATTAATGGATTCTTTCATGAATTTGCAAAGCTTCTCAATAGTATCTTTTGTATTGTTTTTGATGAAATGTCTCATGTCGAAATGTGCAATTGTGGTAGTAATTGAAGCAGTATTCTTTGATTTTAGTGTCAGCATCTGTTGAGCTAACTTTGAAATTTCATCATCAGTGGAATCATCCAAAGCAAGAATACGAAGCTTAATGTAATCTTCAAAAGTTGGCTCATAATTTGTTTAGGATTTTTCTTCACTAACTTTAAGTAATGTTCTTAGAATAAGTTTTTGTGTCTTTTTAACGTAATTTAATATTTCGGCAAACATTTCTCCATATCTTTTAGTGTCAATTCGCTTTACAACATAAAGTAACACTTTTTCTACACTCTCACATGTCGATATGATGTTCATGTTTTGAACAAGGAATGTATAAAGAGTTTCAATACGTTAGACTTACTGTCCCTTGTTGATGCATGATCCGAAAAAGTTTAGTGCTTGCTCTTTAACGCTCAAGTCAAACTCCATATTTTCAAGCACATACAAAGAAAGATCGTTAATAAATTTGGTAGCAAAGTGATTTTTAGAAAGCATGCTGTCATCAAGGCTCAAAAATTCAGAGAAAAACTTTTGGGCCTTGTTCATAAGCGCAACTGGAGGAGTCATATGGGCACCTCTGATGGAATAGAAGTCAGCGAAAAAGATGCTGTACCTTAGGAATAATTTTTTCAGCTGCAAGTATGATTTCTCCTGTTCTTTAGTATGTTCAGCTGAAAAGTTCTCAAAAGTGGCTTTAATTATTCGATACACAGTGAGTCTATGCTCAGAGTAGGCAACAATGTGGATGAAACCATCGAAATTATTATTCCATATACTTTATTAACGCTGATCATTTAAATTCTTGAAATTAATAAGCAGAACTTTAGAAATTATGTTGTCGAAGTAGTAGAGCATTTTGTCAAAGTGCTCTCTATATTGCTCCTACTTTACCTAAGCTTAACTCATCATTTTAGCGTCCAAAATTGAATTGAGATACACTTTTTTCTTGGGGATTTTGGGCTATGTAAAAATTTACATTTAAGTCATCACTTACTTGCAAGGATCAACCAATTATTCGAAATGTTGGGTTCGAATGCTAGCTAATCTTTGTTCTAACTCCTCAATAAATTCTGTATTTTTCTCGTAATACTCTTTATCAAGCAATTTGTTTAGTAGTTCATTAATCAGTGGCATTCCCAAATTTGCGCTAGAGCTGGCGAAAATATTTCTCATTGTTTTACAGTGAATTTCATGCATGTGTGGGGTAATGTACTATTTCTAGTTGCTTTATTGGAGTTTGATAGGCAACAGTGACAATAACAGGTACTTTTACGAAATTGTTTTTATTGATTAAGGCTCAATTGCCTTCAAAAGTTTATTAAGTGAAATGTTTGCATAACTGGCAACGCAAACTATTTTTTCAACTATTTGACTGTCTAAATCAGCTTAGAGTCCAGTCAAGCTATGTAGCAAATATCTTGACAATGAAAGAAACTCATGGCTTTTATTTCTTTGGAGAATAGGTTCATTTTGCAAGTATACCAAAGGATAAATTCCTTTAGCTAAAATTTAAACTTTGCAAGGATCGCTCAATTAAGATATTAGTTATTTCCACAGACCTTTTGAATTATTATTTTCCAACAAAATGGATACCGTGATACAAACATTGGAACTCAGTTAAACTTTTTATTCTTCAGCATTTTTTTAGATGTATTTTAAATACTTTCGGATGAGTAAGTTTAACACGTCCCTTTGTTGAATAGGTAGTAATGCAAGTACTGATTTCTTAAAAACAGATTAAACATCAGTGATGTCTTAAACGAGATTCAGATCGAAGGTGGATAGAAAATTCATAATAGGCAAGACGAAATGCCAGCTTGACTATTTTTTATTTAAAAACCCAGACAGTAAACCTTTTAGAGTATTAAAGCATTCTTTTACTGACGCGAATTGATCAATATATTCAGGTTTTTGATAACAGAAAGATAAAGTTAAACCTGTACAGATAAGTATAAATTTATTTTGACTTTTTAAGGATTGTTTGCAAGCTTATGCAATCTCAGGTCCAGGCTCACTCACAAGAGGTAGTAGCTCGTTTAACAGCTCAAGAACGAACATAGCTTCAGCCTATTCAGTAAATTTAATCCAGCTAAGGGCCACGCAACTAACAACTTAATTAACAATTTTTTGTGGGTGATTGTACTCTTTCAGTGCGATAACAAGTCCCTCAAGCATTCGGAAGTATAATATTTTCTTTTTAACATTATGCTCATTATTTATGAGCCCTCTAATAAACTAAAAGGCCTGATAAAAATAATTTTATTAATTAAGGCATTGAGTTAAACATTTAACAAATCTTAAAGCGAGTTCTGATTTTGTTTGATACAGATTTTTATACTTTTTCAATAATCCAACAGCCTGTTATCCGATATCTTTAAGTTCACAACCACATGATTCTAAAAATTCAACGAGAACTTCAATATTGTTCTAACTTCGGACCATGAGTCTCTCTAGTTGCGGCACCATAAGTTCGAACTTTTTTGCTATGAATCCAGCGAAAAGCGGAGTAATTTTAATTGAATTAGGATTTTGATTTTTCTTGTCGATCAAAACTTCGTTGTTAATTAACTCGACAAGCTGTGCTCCCCACTCTTCATCCCATTGCCCTTGCAAGTAAAGTGCAATATTTTTCTCATTGGGATTCTGAAGGTCAGGCTTAGGCAAATTGATGCCTTTTCTGAGCTTCAACAATGGTCTATATTTTAAAGAGTTGGCCGAGTGAATATCATTTACGTAAAAGGAGTCGAATCCTTTCTGCAGGTACTGGCCAAGCTTCCCATCAGCATTTACTTTGAGTCTAAAAGCAGTTTTGGTTAGCATCCTTACAAAGTTAGACCAGCTTTGAAAATCAATATGCTCAATAGGGTTAGATGGGTCATTGAGCTCACTCAAAAGCAGAGTAAACTATTCAGTGTTCTTGCTCGCCTATTTCAACAAGTGGCCCATTTAGACAGTGGACTTAGTTCCAATTGAGCTGTAGATGCGTTGGATTTGCTCGGTGTATTTTCTTTATGGCTCCATTCAATTATAATAATCTAATTTATTTATAAAAGTAATTTTAATTTATAAGAATATTCACTATTAACTCATTATCATTAATTGATCGAAAAGCAAGAAGTCTAATAAATGAGCTGAGTCATTATCTATTATTTTATTATATGAGATATTA
>APMI01006786.1_pt1 | contig 18780 bp, 14 predicted proteins | sample 667938 | NCBI WGS metagenome assembly APMI01 (sample SAMN01084076, study PRJNA167559) | wastewater metagenome | biome: Wastewater | place: Denmark: Ejby Moelle, Odense | collected 2011-11-28 | reverse complement strand
ACACCCGAAACCGCTGAAGTGAAACAAGCCAATGGTAACTGGGAAGTGCTTTCCTCCCGCGAAGTGATGCTTGCTGCCGTCGTCAGGGTCAAGCCTGGAGCGCGCATTCCGTTGGATGGCATCGTGAGCGCTGGGAGTAGTGCGGTCAATCAGGCGTCGGTGACCGGCGAGAGCCTGCCGGTGGACAAGACCATCGGTGACACGGTTTTTGCAGGGACGATCAACGAATCAGGGCTGCTGGAATTCAGGGTGACTGCCCGATCCACTGAGACTACGTTGGCCCGGATTATCCACGCGGTTGAAGCAGCCCAAGGCAGCAAGGCGCCTATGCAGCGCTTTGTCGATCGCTTCGCAGCCCTCTACACGCCCGCTGTGTTCGTGTTTGCGGTGGCTGTGGCGCTCCTAGCCCCGTGGTTGTTGGGGTGGAGCTGGTCTCAGGCAATTTACAAGGCACTGGTCCTTCTTGTGATTGCTTGTCCCTGTGCCTTGGTGATTGCAACGCCCGTCACGGTGGTGAGTGGGCTCGCCAGCGCAGCACGTCGGGGGATTTTGATCAAAGGTGGCGTGTATCTGGAAGAAGCCCGTAAGCTCAAGGTCATTGCCCTCGACAAGACGGGGACGATCACGGAAGGCAAGCCGAAGCTGGTCGCAACTGAGATCTTGGACCAGACCCTATCCGAAAAAGTGATTTTGGAATGGGCCGGTAGCCTGGCGGCGCTCTCCAGCCATCCCGTGTCTAAAGCCATTTTAACGACACTGGTACCGACAGCCGCGGTGGTCGATAACTTCATGACGTTACCGGGGCGCGGTGTTCAGGGGCGTATCGGTAGTCAAGACCTGATTCTTGGGAATCATCGATTGATCGAGGAGCGCAAGCTGTGCAGTGCCGCCATCGAAGCTCGTCTTGTCGAGCATGAGGCCCAGGGGCGTACGATGACACTCTTGGCCAACGCGAGCGGAGTATTGGCGATTTTCGCTGTCGCCGACACGATCAAGCCGCATGCCCGGGAGGCTATTGCGGCCTTGCATACTCTGGGAGTTAAGGCGGCTATGCTGTCCGGCGACAACCAAGCAACAGCCAAAGCCGTTGCCATGCAGGCGGGTCTAGACGATGCACGTGGTAACTTGTTGCCTGAGGACAAACTCAAAGCCATTGAGGCTTTGCAGAAGGAATATGGCCCCGCGGCGATGACCGGTGATGGGATCAACGATGCTCCTGCGTTGGCTCGCGCCGATATCGGCATAGCAATGGGGGCCGCTGGAACGGATACTGCCATGGAAGCTGCTGACATCGTGATCATGAACGATGATCTGCGCCGTATCCCTGAAGCCATTCAGCTCTCGAGCACGACGCACCGGGTCCTCTGGCAGAACATCATTCTGGCACTGGGAATCAAGACAGTCTTCCTGGTCCTGGCTCTGCTAGGGAGTGCCACCATGTGGATGGCAGTGTTTGCGGACATGGGAGCCAGCTTATTGGTGGTCGGCAACGGACTGCGACTACTACGCCTTGGGAAATCTGATAGTCAGCCCGCCACAGTTCACGTCTGAGTTGAAACATCTTCCGGTATACTTTTGGACATGCGTTTTTGGGTTGCCCTCCTTCTGGCTGTATTTATGCCGCTTCAGCTTAGCTGGTCGGCGGTGGGGGCTTATTGCCAGCATGAGACTGGGAAAAATGCCGGCCATTTCGGGCATCACAGTCACGAGCACCAAGCATCGAAGGTCGAGGCCTCCAAGCAATCTGATTCTGGCGAGGGGGGCGCCATTGATGGAGACTGTGGGCTGTGCCACTACAGCGCCCTCAAGATTCTCGGTCAGGACACGCTCTGCCTGTCTCGGTGCCCCGTGCCCTCGGCACCGGAATCAACGCCAGCCTTCTTTCGCACCCACATTCCCCCAGGCCCCGAACGGCCCAACTGGCTTGCTGCGCTCTGATTCGGCGCAGCGACCTGCTTTAGTTTCCACTTAGGTTCCACTTAGAGCCCGCCTCCAAGCGGCGCCTGCGCCGGATCTCGTTTGTTTCGTCGTTCTGTCGGTTTCGGCCGACGACTTCACAACAAGGAGATTTCAATGCGCACTCCCGTGCCATTCAGAACCGCATTCCCGCTGTTCGTGGTCCTTTTTGCGACCGCATTCGGTGCCTCGGCTCAGATGCCGACATCACTTTCCACGCAAACCGTCTTACGCAATCAACTCCCCGTCGAAGCCGGTGGCCCGTTGACGCTCGCCGCCGCGCTTGATCTGGCTCTCCAGGCCAACCCTGATATCACCGTCGCCCTTCGTGAACGCGAAGCCAGTGAAGGCGCTGTGATCCAGGGACGTGCCCGGCCCAATCCATCCATTGAGTATCTTGTAGAGGACACCCGCAGCACGACGCGTACTACGACCGTACAGATCAACCAGCCCATTGAGCTCGCAGGCAAGCGCAGCGCCCGGATTGCGATTGCCGAGCGCGGCCGCGACCTCGCTGACATCGAACTGGCCACTCGCCGTGCCGAGATCCGGGCCGCCGTCATCAGCACCTTCTTTGACGTACTTTCGGCACAAGAGCGGACTCGGCTTGCGAAAGAGACCGTCATCCTTGCAGAGCGAGCCACGGAGGCTGTCTCCAAGCGTGTTATTGCCGGAAAGGTCTCTCCTGTGGAGGAGACCAAGGCACGCGTCGCCGAAGCCGGAGTCCGGGTCGAGTTGGCACAGGCTCAAGGCGAGCTGCGGATTGCTCGGCAGCGACTGACGGGGCTTTGGGGCAATCCGATCCCCCTCTTCGAACGTGCGGAGGGTGACGTCGACTCGCTTCCTCCAGTACCGTCGTCTGATGCAGTCGAACAGCGTATTGAGGTGTCACCGATCCTAAAGCGGGCCTCGGTCGAGATCACGCGGCGCACCTCCGTCACTGCGCTGGAGCGTGCCCGGCGTATCCCCGATCCAACAATCAGCGTTGGGATGAAACGCGCTGAGGAACTTGGCCGAGATCAACTCATAGTGGGCGTGTCCATCCCAATACCTGTTCTTGACAGCAACCGCGGCAACCTCCTCGAGGCCCTCAAGCGGGAGGACAAGGCGCGGGATGAATATACCGCCCTGCGGGTTCGGCTGACTGGTGATGTCCTGCAGGCCCGTGAGCGGCTGAGCAACAGCCGACTTGAACTCGAATCCCTGCAGCGCGACGTGCTGCCCGGGGCACAACTGGCCTACGAGAACGCAACAAAGGGCTTTGAGCTGGGCAAATTCAGCTTTCTCGATGTCCTTGATGCCCAGCGGACGCTGTTTCAGGCACGCAGCCAATATCTGCGCGCCCTGACCGACACCCATCGAGCCTCGGCCGAAATCGATCGCCTTCTGGCTGATCGTATCTCTGAATAACGCAAGGAGGATTCCAGGATGAATCTGAAAAACATGACGACCCGGATCAGCCGAAAACAGCTGATCGCCGTAGCCCTGATCATCGCTTTTGGCGGTGCGGCAGGTGGCTTCATTCTGCATAGTGGGAGAGGTGCTTCGGAGCGCGAGAGCCATGCCCACGCGGATGAACATGGTGATGCCGAGCATCACGGCACAAAGGCAGAAAAGGCACATGCCGACAATGCCTCTCATGGCGATGCCGAGCACCATTCCGAAGCCGCTCTCTCGGGAGAGCACGGCGGAACGCTCATTACGGACGGTACCACCAGTGCCGAGATCAAGCTGGATGAAAGTGCTGGCGAGCCTGTCATGCGCGTCTGGCTTCTCGATAATGGCAAACCCATTGCACCGGGCGTCGTCAAAGCCCACCTTACGCTCACTCGACCGACGGGTGAAGTGGAGCGGATGGAGTTTGTTGGCGACAAGGACAGCCTGAAAACGCGGGCGACGATCGCCGAGCCCCACGTCTTCGACGCTGTTGTCGTCGTCGAGACCGGATCTCAAACCCGGCGCTTTACGCTGAACCGGGAGGAAGGCAAGGTCGAACTCAGTAACGAACAGATCAAGGCTGCAGGTATGGAGATCGACAAAGCCGGTTCCGCCCGGATTCGATCGTCTCTGCAACTCCCAGGTGAGATTCGTTTCAATGAGGATCGTACGGCACACGTCGTTCCCCGGGTTCCCGGGGTGGTTGAGAGTGTCTCGGCGAATCTGGGACAGCTCGTCAAGAAGGGGCAGGTGCTGGCCGTGGTGGTCAGCCCGGCGCTCTCTGAACAACGTAGCGAGTTGATGGCGGCTCAGAAGCGGTTGAGCTTTGCCAGAACAGCCTATGAGAGGGAGCAGAAGCTGTGGGAGCAAAAAATCTCCGCCGAGCAGGACTACCTGCAGGCGCGGCAGGTGCTGCGCGAGGCCGAAATTGCCGTTGCCAACGTGCAGCAGAAGCTTGCCGCCATCGGTGCAAGTGTGGATTCGGATGGCGGCCTCAACCGCTATGTGCTGCGTGCGCCTTTCGATGGCATGGTTGTCGAAAAGCATATTGCCCTAGGTGAAGCGGTCAAGGAAGACGGCCAGGTGTTCACGATCTCCGACCTGACCACTGTATGGGCGGAAATCAGTGTGCCGGCCAAGGATCTGGTCCGAGTCAGGGTTGGAGAGAAAGTCACCATTAGAGCATCGTCTTTCGACTCTACAGCGACCGGCACGGTGGCCTACGTGGGTGCGCTTATCGGTGAGCAGACCCGTACGGCACGCGCCCGGGTACTCCTGTCGAATCCCCAGGGAAGCTGGCGCCCTGGACTCTTCGTCAATGTGGAAGTGATCTCGAACGAAACCGAAGTGCCGGTCGCCGTGCTTTCTGAAGCCATTCAAAGTATGGATGGAAAAAGTGTTGTGTTCGTCCGGGTCGGCGATGGTTTTGTGACGCAGCCCGTTCAGACCGGGCGCAGTGATGAGACGCGCACCGAGATTCTGTCTGGCCTCAAGGCCGGCACGCCCTACGCCGCAGCCGGCAGCTTCGTGCTGAAGGCGGAAATCGGCAAGGGCTCCGCTGAGCATGCGCACTGAGGGAAGGGGACGATCATGTTTGAACGCATCATCCGCTTCTCCATCGAGCAGCGTTGGCTCATCCTGCTGGCCGTCTTCGGGATGGCTGCACTGGGTATATTCAGCTACCAGAAGCTGCCCATCGATGCCGTGCCCGACATCACCAATGTCCAGGTCCAGATCAACACCCATGCCCCGGGCTACTCCCCGCTGGAAACCGAGCAGCGCGTGACCTATCCCATCGAGACTGTGATGGCGGGTCTGCCCAACTTGGTCCAGACGCGCTCCCTGTCCCGCTATGGTCTATCCCAGGTGACGGTGATCTTCAAGGACGGAACCGACATCTACTTCGCCCGGCAGCTGGTGAATGAGCGGATCCAGGGCGCGCGGGACAAGCTGCCTGCCGGCATCTCGCCGGCCCTGGGGCCGATCTCGACTGGGCTTGGTGAGATCTACCTGTGGACGGTGGAGGCCAGGGAAGGCGCCAGGAAGCCGGACGGTAGCCCGTATACCGCCACCGACCTGCGCGAGATCCAAGACTGGATCATCAAGCCGCAACTGCGCAATGTGCCGGGCGTGACGGAGATCAACTCGATCGGCGGGTTTGCCAAGGAGTATCAGGTGGCTCCCCTGCCGGAGCGTCTGGCCGCCTACGGGATGACGCTGCAGGAGATCGTCACGGCGCTGGAGCGCAACAACGGCAACGTCGGCGCCGGTTATATCGAGAAGCGGGGGGAGCAGTACCTGGTTCGCGCTCCCGGCCAGGTGAAGACTGAAGAGGACATCCGCAACGTCATCATCGGTACTGCCCAGGGGCTGCCGATCCGCATCCGCGATGTGGCAGAGGTGGGGATCGGTCGCGAGCTGCGCACTGGGGCCGCCACCGACAACGGCCGGGAGGTGGTGCTCGGCACAGTCTTCATGTTGATCGGCCAGAACAGTCGGACGGTCTCCCAGGCGGTGGACAGGAAGATGGAGGAGATAAACCGCAACCTGCCGACCGGAGTGGAGGCGGTCACTGTCTACGACCGGACCACGCTGGTGGACAAGGCGATTGCCACGGTGAAAAAGAACCTTCTCGAAGGTGCCATTCTCGTCATCACGATCCTGTTCCTGTTCCTTGGCAACATTCGGGCCGCGCTGATCACCGCCTGCATCATCCCGTTGGCAATGCTGTTTACGTTCTCGGGTATGGTAGTCAACAAGGTTAGCGCTAACCTGATGAGTCTCGGGGCACTTGATTTCGGCATCATCATCGACGGCGCCGTGGTGATCGTCGAGAACTGCGTCCGCAGGCTTGCGCACACCCGGGCATCCCTCGGCCGTCCCCTCAATCGGACAGAGCGCTTCCACGAGGTCTTCAAGGCTTCCCGCGAGTCGCGGCGGGCCCTGCTTTTCGGGCAGTTGATCATCATGGTGGTTTATCTGCCGATCTTTGCCCTGACCGGCGTAGAGGGCAAGATGTTCCATCCAATGGCCTTCACCGTCGTTATTGCCCTGCTGGGCGCGATGATCCTGTCGGTGAGCTTCATACCGGCTGCGGTGGCCCTCTTCATCGGCGACAACGTCTCCGAGAAGGAGAACCGCTTGATGCAGCTAGCTAAGGAAACCTATGCGCCCGTCCTCCAATGGGCTATGAACGCCAAGCCTGTTGTGCTCACGTTTGCCCTCGTGACGGTCATTTTTAGTGGCCTGATCACCACGCGGATGGGCAGCGAGTTCATCCCGAACCTCAATGAAGGGGATTTCGCCATCCAGGCCCTGCGCATCCCTGGCACCAGCCTGACCCAGTCGGTGGCCATGCAGCGGCAGCTGGAGAGCCGGCTGAAGGAGAAGTTTCCGGAGGTCGAGCGCGTCTTTGCGCGGACCGGGACGGCGGAGATCGCTTCGGACCCGATGCCGCCCAACATCTCGGATGGCTACATCATGCTCAAGCCTGAGAGAGACTGGCCTGAGCCCAGGCGAACGCGAGACGCCCTGCTCGAAGCGATCCAGGCTGAGGTGGCCAGCCTGCCCGGCAACAGCTACGAGTTCTCCCAGCCCATCCAGCTGCGTTTCAACGAGCTGATCTCCGGGGTGCGCAGCGACGTGGCCATCAAGATCTTTGGCGACGACATGGAGGTGCTGAACGGAAGCGCCGCGGAGATCGCCGCCATGCTGCAGAAGATCGATGGGGCCTCGGAAGTGAAGGTCGAGCAGACCACCGGCCTGCCGGTGTTGACCGTTCAGATCGACCGGGAGAAGAGCTCCCGCTACGGGCTGAATGTCGGGGATGTGCAGGATGCCGTGGCGACCGCCATCGGGGGGCGAGAGGCTGGAACCGTCTTCGAGGGCGATCGTCGTTTCGACATTCAGGTTCGTCTTCCCGATAACCTGAGAAGTGATCTGGAGGCGATCAAGCGACTGCCGATCCCGCTGCCACGTGGTGGTGCCACAGGAGACTCACGGGCGAACTTCATCCCGCTGGCCGAGATCGCCAGCCTGGACCTGTCACCCGGCCCCAACCAGGTGAGCCGGGAGAACGGCAAGCGCCGGATCGTGGTGAGTGCGAATGTACGCGGGCGGGACATTGGTTCCTTCGTTGCGGAGGCAGAGCAGGGCCTGGCGCAGATCAAGGTGCCGACGGGCTACTGGACCAGTTGGGGCGGGACCTTCGAGAACCTGCAATCTGCGGCTGCGCGCCTGCAGATTGTGGTGCCTGTCGCGCTGCTTCTCGTCTTCGTGCTGCTGTTCGCGATGTTCGGCAACATCAAGGACGGATTGCTGGTGTTCTCGGGCATTCCCTTCGCGCTGACCGGGGGCATCATCGCCCTATGGCTACGCGGCATCCCGCTGTCGATCTCGGCCGCCGTGGGCTTCATTGCCCTGTGCGGCGTTGCGGTGCTCAATGGCTTGGTGATGATTGCCTATATCCGCAGTCTGCGCGAGGAAGGCCAAGCGCTTGATCCGGCGATCCACGAGGGGGCCTTGACCCGCTTGCGCCCCGTCCTGATGACCGCCCTGGTGGCATCGCTGGGTTTTGTGCCGATGGCGATCGCTACAGGGACGGGGGCGGAGGTTCAGCGCCCCCTGGCCACCGTCGTGATTGGTGGCATCCTTTCATCGACCATTCTCACCTTGCTTGTACTGCCGCTGCTGTATCGGTTGGCACACGGCTCGGATGATGACAACCGAAAGGATGATTTCGCGTCCGAGAAGAGCTGATTCCAGCCTAAAAGGACATCTTCTCTGCGATAGGCCTGTCTATCACCAAACTCAACAGGTGGTTGACAGGCTTGTCGCATAACTTCAGCTTCAACATGCGTGTGTGTATCCCGCTACGTGAGATTCGCAAACGTACAATGCTAATTCGGGCTGCGTAAAGCACATTACGCAGCCAGTAGTGTGGATCGATAGCTGGGGATTAAGGCAATGAGACTGACGACGCCGGTATCCATTCCATCCGTGGTTCCCTGTTCTGCCACTGAACATAGAGAAGCACACAAACCCGGATTGCCGGCCGTTCACACCAGGGAAATGACACCTCCATCGCCCACCCGCTGCCACGGCAGCCCCAGCACCAGCGCGTCAAACTGGGCTCACGAGAGCACTAGACGGCCCTCCGCGGTGGGCGCCGGCCAGACGAAACGCCCTTGGTGAAGACGCCGGGCGACGAGCCACAGCCCGAACCCGTCATTGACCAGCACCTTCATGCGCGAGCCCCGGGCGTTGGCGAAGCGATAGGCATGGTGGGGCTGGGCGCTGCCGAAGATCTGGACCACCCGCGCGAGCAGCGTATCGGTGGCTCGACCTATGCACATGTAACGCGAAGTTATCGCATACTGAGCAGTTAGGAATCCGCTGCCGTGGAGCCATCCTTCGTGGGTCATTTTATCCTGCTGGGCCCGGTAGCTTCCGATTTTCGGCTTCTCTTGCGACTTAGTCATGCGAGGGGGCATCCCTTGAAAACCACGAGAGGGTGTTTGCGTGACCAACGGAAAATAACGATGCACAAACGAGAATCTGACGCTGCCGTAGAGGCCCTTGATGACCGCGCTCTTCTGGCTAGGCTGGCGCGCACGGACTGGGGGCATGACCCACTGTTCATCCCCGATGAGCAGGTCTTTCGAATATTCGGACGCGCTCGTGAGGCTGGAAACACCAGCCGTGTCGGGATGCTTTCAAGGGTGCTGTCGCGGCGCTTGCTCAGCCTCGCCAAGGGCTTCGCAGTGCGTAGCGGCATCTACCCTGGAAACATCGGGAACCTCGACCAGGCCGCCGAGGAGCTGTCGCAGTACGTCTGGGAGTGCTTAGTCACGCGCCCAGGTGACGCAGCGCATGCCGAAAAGCTGTTTGGGCAGCTGTTCAAACGCCGTGCTCTCGATTTTCAGCGCCGTCTGCTGGCCAAAAAGCGCAACCTCCAGGACAGCCTCGATGCCATGGAACGCTCGGACGAAGACGATGACCCTGACAAGACCATTCGACAAGTCTCCGCGCTTCGCCAGCACGCTACACCGGCCGACGCCCTGGCCAGCAAACAAGAGCATGCTCAGATCGTCGCCCATCTCCAGGCTGTCCTCACTAAGCAAGAGTTTTTCGTCTACACGATGCTGTTCGTAGACGAGATGTCCGTCAAGGACATTGCGGCTGCGCTTGGAGTCAGCACTCGAACCATCAATACCTATAAGAACACAGCCCTCGATAAGGTCGCAGAGATGCGGAAGGAGTTCAAGCAATGACATCGCCCATTCGTAGGCTGTCGCTCGATGAAGTTCTGGACGAGTTCTTCTTCTCCGCCGACAAGCCGTCGCCCGCCCTGGTTCTTCGCGCCTGCGAAGCCCACCCTGAATACAGTGAGGACATCCTCGAGTTCGCCGCTCTTTGGTCGGCTTACGAGGCTTCGCCTGAGGTGCCGGCGGCGGACATTGCCGACGTCTCTGAAGAGTCCGTCTCTCTCCTTCAGAGCTACGTACTGAATCAGCTTCACAAAATCGACGGGAAATCGGTGCCAACCTCGGACATCGAAGCCACGAAGCGCGCGGTCGCCACGTTGGTCGGCGCCAAGCTGGCCCGGGCTGCAGCCGCTGTCGGGTTCGGCAGCAACGCACTGCTCCTGGTCAAAGTTCTCACGACCATCACCAACGTGCCCGCGAAGGTCGTCCGGGATTTGGCGCAGCATCTGAACGTGTTGTCAGAAGACCTTATCCAATGCCTGGGTCCACAGCTCGTGGGCTCCAGAAGCTACAGTTCCGCCCGTCCACCGGATGTGCCCGGCGTGGAGACCTGGGAGAGCGCTGTTCGCTCCTTGACTGTGAGCGAAGACGAGAAGAAGCGACTTCTGGCACTCCAAACGGAGGAGGACGCCTCGTGACCCCCTTCCATCGCGCTCGCGAGGCGGCGAGGCGGCTGCGACAGCACATTTTCAAAGAAACTGCCGCATCGGGCATTGTCTCCCATGTCGTCGTTACTGCTGTTGCCCACGAAGATGCTGAGAATTTCCTGATTTCGGACGCCCCCCCCTCGGACAGAGCCCTCGGGGGAGCTGATGCGATGCTGGACCACGATTTCCAACATATCGTTGTCCGCAACGACGTTTCAACGGGAGAGCGGGCCTTCCTTGTGGCGCATGAATTCGGGCACTGGAAGCTGCATCACGAGACGCATGATGGCTGTCACAAGGTCGTCGACACCACACTGAAGCCGGAGGACGGCGAGACATCCGGTACCCAGAAGGTCGAGGCCTATGGGGCGCGCGAGCGCGCGGAGCTGCAAGCCAACATCTTTGCGCGCGAGTTGCTGCTACCAAGAGATGTGGCCCGCAACCTGTTCCTCTCAGGGAGGACGGCAGACCAACTCGCGAGGGAGCTCGAACTTCCCTTAGAACTTGTCAGGCAGCAGCTGCTGGATGGCTTGCTGCTACCCGAGCCGGTTGAAGAGGCCTCTGAACCTCCTAAGGCCTTCGTACCGACGGCTGAGCAGATAGCCGCCGCCGAATCCAAGGCTACGACATCGCTGGTAAAGGCAGGCCCCGGCACCGGCAAGACAGCAACACTGCTGATGCGGGTACAGCATCTCTTGGAAAACGGCGCGAAGCCAGAAGAGTTGCTGCTGCTAACCTTCTCGAATCGAGCGGCGAGAGAAATCGTGGACCGTCTACAGCAGCTGGGTGTGGAGAACGCACATCAGATGTGGGTCGGCACCTTCCATGCGTTCGGGCTAGAGTTCCTGCGAAAAAACTGCCAGAAGTTCAGCCTTCAGTCTCGCTTTGGGGTCGCGGACAAGATGGCCGAGATTGCGGTACTCGAGCCGCATATCTACAGTCTGGACCTGCAGGCGTTCAACCCCTTGGGCGACCCGCTCGACTGGCTGAAAACCGTCGTTGAGGCCATTCAACGAGCGAAAGACGAACTCGCAGATGCCGCCACGTACGCAGCAGCGGTGGAGGCTTCGGCAGCGGAAACGCCGGCCGACTTACTTGCTCGGCAACGCGATGTGGCGAAACTTTACAACTGCTACGAGGCAAACACTAAGGACAACCCCCATCTCGTCGACATGGGCGACTTGGTGATGCTGCCAGCGCTCGCGCTGACCGACAACTATGAGAGCTTCAAACCCAGCGTGGGTCGTTTCAAGCACATTCTGGTCGACGAGTATCAGGACGTCAATCGAGCAAGCGCCCAGTTGGTGAAGGCCCTGGCCGCCCATGCGGAAACGCTCTGGGTGGTCGGCGACGCCCGTCAAGCCATTTACCGCTTCCGCGGCGCCTCTATGCGCAGCATCGTGAAATTCGGCGACGACTACCCCGACCACGTGCCCTTTCCGCTAAACGAGAACCGACGAAGCTACGAGGAAGTCGTTCGAGTTTTTGAGTACACAGGACGCGAAAGCCACCCACTGCAACACCTTCTCCCACTCGATTACGTAGAACCCGCTCGAGGCGCGAGCGGCGTGACGCCGCTTCATGTCAAGTGCCCAACCACGGACATCGTACAAGGTGAAGTGGCAGCCAATGTTGCCCGCATCCACAAACTCGGAGTGGCTTACAGGGATCAGGTGGTCTTGGCGAGCAGGCACGATACGTGTGGCGAGACGGCCAATGCTTTGAATGCTTCGGGGATACACGCCCTGCACCTTGGTGACATTTTCCAGCGCCCCGAAACCAAAGACCTGCTGGCATTACTTCAGCTTTTTATTGACCGCTCAGGGAGCGGCTTGCTGCGCCTCTCGCGTCTGCCTGGGCTAGAAATGCCTACGGCGGACGTGGACCTCATCCTCACCTGGCTTGATAGTTCACGACCGGAAGCGCTGTCGTGGTTCGATGCCCCACCAGCAGGCCTGTCTAAGAATGGCATCGCTGCCTTGCAGCGCTGGAAATCCATCTTCAAAGGCCTTTCGTCGAAAGACTCGCCTTGGGACATCATCTGCTCGCTGCTGCTCGACCGCACGCACATCCTCGCCCCGCACTTGGCCGGCAACACCATCCTCGATATCACGCGACGCATCGCCCTGTGGCAGCTCATCTATTTCCTGCGCGTGCCTGATGGCGGCCACGCGTATCAGACCGTCGGAAGCTTTATTTCTCGACTGCGCCGCCGCCTACGTATCGGTGATGACCGCGAACTTCGCGTGCCACCGCCCGAGGCAGACAGCCTCGACGCAGTTGCAGTCATGACCATCCATGGCAGCAAGGGGCTGGAGTTCGAGGCAGTTCACGTTGTCGACATTGACGCGAAGCACTTCGTCATGGCTACAGCCCCAGACCTCATGCCAGAGTCTCTGCTGCAGTCGCTTGACGAGGAAGAAAACCTCGAGGAAAGAACTGAGGCGTCGAACAAGCTTTACGTCGCGCTTTCCAGGGCCCGCGAGCATCTCGTCCTATACGAGAACCAGGCCGGAACCAAGGCCAAGTGTGTGAGCGCAATCTCTAACGCCGCCCATCTTCTCCGGCCCGTCCAGGGAGTCGCCACCGCGGCCAAACCTGCGGAACCCAAAGCCGCCACGATTGGGGCTGACCATCATGCTGGACAGTGCGAGTTTCAGGGCTTTATGACCTACATGGTCTGCCCAAGGCGCTACTACTACGACTTCGTCAAGAACCTCAAGCCAGCAGTGGGTCTCCACCCTGCAGCCTTGATTGAGGGTGCGGTGATGCGTGAGCTCTTCGTCCCCTACGGCGCTGACCCTTCAATTGTTGCCAACGACGTAGATAACACATTGTCATCTATTGGACATACCTTCAAGGACTCACTTCCTCACCTGCGCGTCTATGCAAACAGCCTTCTATCGGCAGGCCGCCGCCTTATACGCGTACCACGCGCAGCCATGGCAAAACCCTTTCAGGTCAAGTGTGCAGGGCTGCTAATCAACATAGCGGCGCACAACATCTTGAGTACCGGTAAGAACGCATACACGATTGACTTCGTGCGCACTAAGCCACCGGGCAAGCTCGGCCGGCAAAGGTCTTCAATCCGGTGGATGCTGAAGCACCTGGCTGCGACGAACCAGAATCTCTCGTTCAACGCACGCATCCATGTGCTAAGCACCGGAGACGTGGAAACCATGGGGCCCGATAGCCCAAGGTGGGACAACAAGTTCACCGTGTCGGCGGCCGAGGGCCTGCTAGCCGGCAACTTCGAGGCACGCCCCAACCAATGGGAGTGCCCGAAGTGCCGACACTTCTTGCATTGCCCAGCTTAGGTCAAGCACGTCTTCACTCACTTCCGATTTGAAGGTCTTCCTGCGACTTATCCAGCATGAGCAGCGCATCCCGCGCAGCTCACAAGCTGTAAAGGAGCAGCAATGCCTATCCGCGTTTACATCCAGTCGGAGTTCTTCTCTGACATCAAATTCGTCGAAATCAGCGACGAGGCCACCGTCGCCGAACTGAAGCACGCCGTCCAGGCGCTGCTGCGTCCTGGCACCGACGCGTCCGACCTGACCCTCTCGGTCGAGGACGATGACGACGACGCCCATGGCCACGCGACCCACGTCAAGCACCTGAAGAAGGAGCATGGCGTCCGCCTGCATCTCCACCGCTGCAAGAAGGTGGAAGTGCAGGTTCGCTTCGGCGTCGAGGTGGTGCACCACACGTTCCGCCCGGCAACCACCGTCGGCCGCGTGCGCCTGTGGGCCGGCGAGAAGTTCGGCATGGCGCCGGGCGACATCGCCGAACACGTCCTGCAGATTGCCGGCACTACCGATCAGCCCGACGTGGACATCCACATCGGCACGCTGGCCAAGTGTCCTCAGTACACGGTGATCTTCGACTTGGTGCCCGCGCACCGCATCAACGGCTAAGAGGCGAGGTATGGCACCGGACGAGCAATCTCTGCGTGCCGACCTCGCGTCGGCGCGCTTTCTCTCGGGCGAAGACCGCAACCGCTGGCAGTTCAAGAAATTGGAGTGGCCCTTCGCCTACATCAATGTTATTGCCCGCGACCGGCGCGAGTACACGTTGCGCCTGGACTGCGGTGGCTTTCCGACAACGCCACCCACGGGCACATTCTGGGATCTGTCGACGAATACCAGGCTGACCTTCGACAAGTGGCCCCAGGGCGGCGAGCGCCTACAGCTGGCTTTCAGACCTAACTGGAAGAACGGCGATGCACTCTACATCCCCTGCGACCGCGAGAGCATCGTCGGCCACGACGGCTGGTTCGCTCAGTACCCGCAGCTCATCTGGAAGCCCGCCAAAGGCATCAGCCACTATCTGGAGATAGTCCATGCACTTCTTCAAAGCCGCGACTACGCCTGTGCCCCTGCTTGAAATGTCGGACGCGCTTTGGGGGGAACTGATGACCCATCTTCGTGACCAAGGCGCCGGCGTTCGCGAAAGCGGCGCCTTCCTCCTTGGACGTAAGACCGACGCCGGCCGCGTAGCCCTTAGCTTCTTAGCCTACGAGCAGCTTCAACCCGACGCGTTTAGCAACGATTACGTGTCCCTGAAGGCCGACAGCTTCGCCAAGCTCTGGGAGGTCTGCCGCACCACCGGCATGACCGTCGTAGCCGACGTGCACACGCACCCCTTCGGCCCCGGCCAGAGCCGTTCGGACCGCACGAACCCCATGGTCGCGCTGAAGGGACACATCGCCCTCATCGTACCCAGGTTCGCCAAGGGCAATCCGCGCCCGCGCGACCTCGGTCTCTATGTCTACCAGGGCAACCATCAATGGGCGTCGTATTCGGGCTCCGATGTCGGTCGCCTCCTGAGACTTACTGTTACTGGAGTTTTTCAATGACCACCTTGAACGCTGATTCCATGCACCGGCTGGCTAAAATGGCCTTGGACACCGGTGAGGTCGCGTCGCCCGAGGAGGCTGTGGCGCTGTTCTCTCGCTACCGGCTGCGCATCCACCTCGGCCACGGCTGGGCTAACACGCTGGCAGGCCAAGCCTGTTTCTTGACCGCGCTAAACACGGCAGTGCGCGCCTTCCTAGGCGGAGTCGAGGTCTACGGCGACTTGAGCTTCAAGCTCGACGTCCCGCTGTACCAAGGTCGCAGCGCCTTCGGCGTCGCAGAGGAGCTCGGCGCGGCGGTGGTCACCAATGCCGCCACCGAGCTGCCGACGCTCGTGCTCGGAGCTACCCCCGAAAGCGATTTACCCGCCTTCTGCGTTCAGCTTAGCTGGGATCACTGGTGCTTCGAGATTACGCCCGTCGTTGCCGGCGGCGGGCTGACCTGCTCCGACGACAACCCCCTAGCCGGCATTGGCGCCGCGGCGCTGGGAGTCAACGAGGCATTCATGTACGTCCGCGGAGACCTGGCGGAGGCCGGCCACCGCAGCGTCGGCATGTCCCTTTGGAACCCGCTGGCCGTCGCCGACTGGAGTGACAACGCACACAAGGGCTGCGAGCTCACTTACTTGCCGAAATCTCTGTGGCTCGTCGGTCTGGGCCACCTCGGCCAGGCCTATGCGTGGGCGCTGGGTATGCTGCCCTACGCAGCCGACTGTCGCCCACACTTGGTGCTCCAAGATTTCGACATGGCGGCCAAGTCCAATCTCAGCACCTGCTTGCTGCTTTGGTCGACCGACCTGCTCAAGCCGAAGGTCAGGGCGGTGGCGAGCCGTCTCGAGGCAGCCGGCTTCATCACTGCGTTGGTCGAGCGCCGATTCGGCTCCAGTCATCGAATCATGGTCGACGAGCCAACCACGGCGCTCTTTGGCGTCGACAACATCGCCGCCCGCCGCGACCTCGATACGGCCGAGTTCTCGCTGATCGTCGAGGCCGGGCTGGGCAGCGGTTATCGCGACTTCCGGAACATTCGCCTGCACACGTTCCCGGGCCCGCGCCTGCCGTCCCAAATCTGGACGGCCGAATCTACCGCTCAGGCTGCCGCCGAGCTGAACAACACCTACAGGAAGCTAGCGGACGAACGCAAAGACATCTGCGGGATGACCCTGCTAGCTTCGCGCGCCGTGGCCACACCGTTCGTCGGGGCGCTGGCAGGGGTACTGGTCTTAGCTGAGGTAGTGCGTCCGCTCCACGGCGGCCTGGTCTATGCCACCCTGGATGTACAGATGAAAAGCCTGCGCCACCGCACAGGCGCAACACCCATGGCGTACCAAGGGCTGCAGACGGCCTTCGTTCAAGTCGAGAAGCGGTCGGCCGGCCAAACAAGGGAGGTCGAATGAGCTGCCACCGCTACAGCCGTCGCCGGCGAGACGGCCTTTCCTCGGCTGTGGACGATGCAGCACACATCGCCGCAAAGTTCGGCCCCGTTGGTGCCCTATTGACCGGCGCGATTGGTTATTCCCTCTTCTATGCAGCACTGCCGGCCTGCATGATGGCCTGGGCTGTAGAGCGCAAGGGCGATCTCAAGGGACCTGCAGCAGTGGTCTTCGCGACCTTGTTGGACCAGGTTATGTGGCACCGCTTCATCATCCCCTGTCAGTGGGGCGGCATCGCCATCCTGCTGGTCTGCACCACCATTGCGCTTTGGAAATATTTCGATCAGGTCGACATTGATTTTGAAGGTGTGACTTTCCTCAGCGCTGTCTCAAAAGCTATTGGCTGGTTGATTGGGCGCTGAGTTTGTCGGCAGGTTGCTGTCGCATGTCTGGACAGACTGCATGTCGACAGGATAGTCGAAGCGTTGGCCACTTTCAGCCATTGTCGGCATTGACGCTCAGGCGACTAAAGTCTGACATACATGATCGAGTTGTGCGGTCATTACTGCGTACCGTTGCAGGAGTTCCAGCAAGCATGCCAAACCCAAAGCGAGTGCTATCCGCTTTGGATCATGAGCTCCGTCAAGATAACTAGTCGGTCCTGAAATATTCAATTAGCAACTTCCAGCCGCCGGCCCACCGGCCAGGAGCGGTCGTCGCTGAGCACCCGCCGAAGCATTCCAAGCAGAAGCCAGAGCGAACAAAGGGCCCTCAGCCCCAAGCGGGCAATAGCCCGCATCAACCAGCGCAGGTTGTACCCGGCAGCACACAGCACCGGGTGCAGCACATCCCCTTCCGATCCCTTCAGCCAGTTCCGCCGTAGTCCGCAGTCGTCCTTCAGATGCCCGATCACCGGCTCAACCGCCTGACGGCGTTTGAGTAGTCGGCGCGCCTTGATGCTCAGGCTCTTGATCCGGCCGCGGTGGATGATCTCGACCCCCGGCACTTCAACACCCCGATAGCCCAGATCGACGATGGCGGTGCGGGGCTTCGGGGCGCCTTTGACGTCCTGCATCAGGATCGTCGCCTGCTCGATCTGCTCGGCGAGAGTATGGCCGTCGTAGGGATTGCCGGGAAAGGCCCGGGCGCCGACGATCAGGTTGCCTCTCTCGGTGGTGGCAATGCCCACCTTGACCCCGAATTCATAGGGCTGACGGGCTTTGCCCTTGCCGATGCACTCGACTTCCGGTGCGTGCAGGGCGTAGAGCTTGTTCTTGTCCTTGGGCTGCTGGGTGTGGATGCGCCGGGCTCGTTCGAGCCACAGGGTGGCCATCTCCTTGATGCCGTCGGCCATCTGCGGCAGGCGACGCTCCAGGTCCCGCATGACCCGGCCCAGGACCGTGCGTTGGCGCTTGAGCACCCGGCGCAGGCGCCGGTACTGTCTGGCGTGGGCGTAGCCACCGGCCCGCCGCCTGAGGCTGCGACCTTCCTTCTCAAAGGTCTGGCGCAGCACCACGCCAGACCGTTTGGCGATCAGCACCAGCTTGCGCCGGGCCACCTCGAGCAGCCGGCTGTCGGTGGGAAAGGCAATGGCCTTCTCCTGCACCGTGGTATCGACGATGACCCGCTCCAGGTCCTTCGGGGCGATGGCCTTCATCGAGACGGCGGCCTCGATGGTCTTGGCCAGGAGTTCCTCCACCCCCGCGTCCCCCAGCGCACGACGGAAGCGTGTCAGGCCACTCGGGTCGCAGGGCAGTCGGGTCTCGAAGTACTCGCCGCCGCAAAAGAACTGCCAATAGGGATTCTCCGCCCATCGTTGCACAACGCTCTCGTCGCTCTCGCCGAAGGCGTGCTTGAGGTACAGCAGCCCAACCATCAGCCGGATCGGAAGGCGTCGCCGCCCTGCCGGGCTCGTACCCGCTCCGGCCATCTGCAAGCTCGGGCCAAACAGATCCAGGCCTTCGATAGGACGCCCTTGGCGATCCTGACGGGCAAAGCACGGTGCCAGTGCCGATTCGATCTCGGCCCACGGCATGCGGGTTGCCAATACGGCCAGCGGGTGACGTAGGTCGATCATCGCATCGAGCCGGGCGCGGAAAAAGTCCGGAGTCGTCATCGCGAACCTGCACTCCCAATCTTCCAGAAAGTGAATGTGATTGCACTGGAAACTGGAGGATTCGGCAAGCCCTCAGAGGCCCTCAGCCCGCGTGGGGAAAGGGACGGCCTGATTGTTCAGGGCCGACTAA
>APMI01057936.1_pt1 | contig 18797 bp, 8 predicted proteins | sample 667938 | NCBI WGS metagenome assembly APMI01 (sample SAMN01084076, study PRJNA167559) | wastewater metagenome | biome: Wastewater | place: Denmark: Ejby Moelle, Odense | collected 2011-11-28 | reverse complement strand
TAAATAAGTCTATAATCAGGACTATAAGTGTATGGCAAAATTAAACATTTATAATTACTTAAAACTCCAACAAAATAGAATTTGAAGTCATTATAGGCTCTATTATAAGATGAAATACGTAAGAAAGTTCAAGGTTTAAACGCTAATGAAATATAAGTTAAAAAGGTATAAAAACTAAAGAATGGAATTAGAAAATGCAAGGTAATATACAAGAACTAATAAAAACTAAATAACACAATAGTGCAAATGAATTAAAAGCCAAATATTATGGGCGTTGGTAGAATCCACATTAAATCTTGGTTTGTGTATCCTATCAAAATTGCACATGGTTATTTCTCACTGTATTAGTAATTGGTTAATGTTGTCTTAAGCAAGATGCCCAACAACAGAATGAAAATATAGACCTCGATTTTTAATGAGCAATAATATATCATAGGCAAATCGAATTTGAAGCAAGAAATTGATGTTTTCAAGCAAAATGTTAACCAGTAACTACAAGGGTATAGTGTGCCTTTAACTGGACTATAAACTAATATTTTGTTGACTGAAGTCGGCATTAGAAATTTAATTGATTTGGAGGATAAGTATAATTGTAGACTGATCCCTGATTTTAGTAAAAAGACACTCACAGTCCAAACACTATTCGACAATTTAAAAGGAATCAAACAAGAAATTAAAGCTAAAGTTCAAGACAATTTCTTCTATCGCATACCTCTTAATCAAAAATCATTCAAGCACTTTAAGTAGAACCCTGAGGCAAGCTAAACTTTAAAGAAACAGTATCATTTGACTGAATTTGAGTTATAATAAGTCGGTCGTAATTTATTACTATAAGGCAATGCTAACAATGTGGAGAAGGCTTTCAATTATCTTATGCATGTGATTTAATCTGTGAGCAAACCCACATAATAATAAATGTTGAATGGCGATGTATGCGGAATATGCTGTGAGTAGCCATTTAGACCATATAGGCTTCAGCAATGCTGTCATAAATTCTGCATGAACTGCCTACTTGATTCTGTGAACACTGCTCTTGGTGATGTCAGTATGTTCCCTATCAAATGCCCACAATGTCTCGTATAAATCGCAATGGTTGACTTGAATGAATTGTTGACAACTTAGACATGGCTTAAATTAAAAAATATAGCTTTGAACCAATACGTGGGTAGAAACCCATAAATTATATCTAGTTGTTATACGGCAGGCTGCAAACAAGTAAATTTCCTGATTACCAACTTTTTCAACTGCGATGAATGCCAGCAAGTGTACTGCACAGGCTGTAAGCTAAACTATCACCCTGGCTTAACTTGTTAGTAAGCTAAATAAGGCGGTAATGCAGCATTTGAGAAATACATGAAGTAAAATGGTATCAGAAAATGTCCTAATCAGAGCTGTAAAATGCCAATAATGAGAACGGACGGATGCTATCGAGTGACTTGCTCTCGCTGTAATAAGAGTATGTGTTTCAAGTGCTAGCCGTAAAAAATGATACCATATTAGCATTACAATGATTGTTATAAGCATCTGACCGATGTGCATGGCGGATATTGGTGAGCTAGATTGTGGAATATCGTCATTTTGAGTGATTTTGCATATTTTGTCAATATTATTGTTTCTCCTGTTATTTGTGTATTCAATATTTCAGTTTGCATGATCATATAACTTCAGACTAGAAATCCTTACACTTTCGCTCATAATCCGCTCCAAAATACGAACATACGTAGACAGTTGACTGATGTACACAAATCGAAGAGTCCATCAATCACAATGCGCAAGGGTAATATAATTCGTATATCTATTTAATCATCATCATCGACTAGAAAGCACAGTCCAAACATAAAGTCAAAGCATCATAATCACAATTCCAAATATTACACTAATAAAAATTTGAATTCCGGAGAGAATATGAATTGGGAAGAGGACTGGCGAGATATTGTTAATAATAACAGCAGTAGCTTTAAGCCTATCTTGTAGCCCAGGCGCACGTACGGTAGTCTGAAATATTTCCTCGAAGTTGTACAGAAAAAAGTTAGGGCTCGCTCCATCGAGGACACTTTCGAACACTGCAACTATCAGCTTGATGTTGGGTAATTTAATAAAAGAGGCTTCAGGGGTAGTAAATTGTCGGCATACTCACAGTTTTATGGAGCAGCACAACTTAAATAATAGAGTTAAGTCAGAAAAAACAAGAATATTAACTGGAAAGAAAAAAGTAAGTCCAAAATGCTAGATGAGGCAAAACAATAAAATTAAATCGATCCAGTCTTAAAATTACACTCATAAAATTTGAAGACTTAATAATTGAGGAAGTAGCAGAAAGCGACTGTTCAAACATAACCAACGTCTTAGAGTGTGTTATCAAATTTCCAATCATACTTAAATTAGTATCAGGAAGGGTATAACATAAACTCTGATCCAAGACGTAGACAGAATAAAATACAAGCTAAAACAAGTATAAAATCTAAAGCAAGAATAACAAACAGTCAAACAACGCCCTCGAGCCCATAGGCAGTGACTTTGATGATTAAGTAATAAAAAAAGATTTTGACTCAAACTCAACAGCTAGGACAATGCAGAAATAAATTTCGACATTTAAAACAAGCCGTACCATGAAACGAATCAAAAATTAAATTATGATTATATTTCTTTTTGCCTTTCTGTCTTTATGTTCTATTGTCTTTATGTGTTATATGTGCGCATTATTATAAAATGACAAATTTAATAATATCAATTAAATATTAATTTATTCCTAGCCATATGGATTCCAAACCAAAACCATCGACAATTTTCGCCCGATCAAAGACCAGCAAAAACGCTCAATATTCCGCCATCGAACAGCAAACTGGAACCGCTCTCCAAGAAATAATCTCGCAGCTTGAAGGTGAAAACAAGAAGTTCGGATCATTCCTTGAAATTAATAAAGTTGTGGAAATCCCCAACGGCAAGGAAAAACCTATTGCTCTAGTTTACTTATCTCACCGCAGTCACAAAGTCTTACTTACCGGTCTGTACAAGAAACTCGTTGGCGATCTTGAAAAGAAACTTAAAACCACCGTGCTTTTGATTGCCAACAGAAATATCCAGTCCAGGTGGGTGAAGAAGAACAGAACTCAAAAGAGACCATACAGCAGAACATTGACCAACGTTCAGGAATCAATTCTTACTGAACTCTTACTTCCAGGAGTCATCATCAGTGACAGAGTTAGAGTCCGATTGGATGGCAGTCAAGTTAGAAAACTCACTCTAGACAAGACTGAACAACACTTCTTGGAAGAAAGAACCAATGCTATCAAGAATGTTTACAAAAAATTGACCACTAGAGATATTGAAATTGAGTTCGATAAGGATGCCACTTACTATACTCTCAAGCAAGGCGAGAGACAAAAATGAGCATATCTTATGATCATTAATTATTTAATTATTCCTATTCTTTATATAATATCATATACTTTAATCAAATTAATACTAGATACTATTATTCATACACCTGATAATATATTAAATTAAGTATATAATAGATTTATTAACTGGTCAAACATTATTCTTTAAGGCTTAATCTGTCATGTTGTAGAACAATTCATCAATGTTCATGTTGTCTTTGGCTGATACTTCCATATACTTGTACCCGTATGCTTGTGCAAAATTAAGCCCTTCTTCATAACTGACCTATCTATTTAAGTCTAGTTTATTTCCAATTATGAACTTCGTCACTTTGTTTGGATCATAGCTAAACTTGTCCACTAGCTCAATTTGTTACATCATGTTTGTAAATGATTCTCTATTTGATAGATCGAAGACGATATTTATTACCTGACAGCCTTTTATATAGGCTGAGGTTATTGTTTGGAATTTTTTAACGCCTGCAGTGTCCCAGATCTGTAATTTGACAATTACTCCGTTGACTTATAATGTTTTTATTGCAAAATCCACACCAATCGTAAGCTGGTATTCATCTACGAATTTTTTATGCGCAAATTGGTTAATTATGGCAGATTTGCCCACTTTTTCATCACCCATCAGTAAAACTTTGAACAACTTGTTGTATTATACAGGCGGAGGCGGAGGAATAGGATTAGCAACTACGGGCTTCACATATTCTGATGGAGCAGCTTACTGTGGGTTTATTAACTCATTTAGTTCAGCAATAGTACGAACTTGAGGGTCTTTCAATATTGAATAGCTGGCTTTACATATTTTCTAGATTGCGGACTTGCCATCACTTTTGGCAGACACTTCCAAATAATTTTAAGTTCCACACTACGCTCCCCTAAGAATATCGCCAGCCTGAAACCCCTAATTATAGTCGACTTCCCGATTGAGATCACTTTTACAGCCAAGAAGTATAAATTTGGCATTATATTTGAGTAAATCTTCCTTGACTAGTCTCTAGGCTAGTACTTGCAGATCATTGAAACTATTTTTGTCATTGAGTGCAAAAGTAAGTGCCACAACATCGCCCTTCTTGCAGTACTCTAGGTTTGTCTACTTGAATGTCACAGAACCGGAGATATCCCACAACATAAATTATATCTATTTGTTGTCTATCTGCAATTATTGCTTATGAGCGTCCACACCGATTGTCGTAATGTAAGATTATGAGTAACCATTCACCAGGCAGGACTTACCAGAGTTTGCTGCACCAACAAATACGATATTTACTTTCTACTTTTGGACACTTTGCTTCATGGGAGTTGTTTACTTTAATTAGATCATTTACCACTGTGGAAATATTATATTTAAATAATCAATTCCGATGGAACCCATTAAAGATGAAGAAGTAAATAAAACTAACTATAAAACAGTCAGCTTATAAAATCATGCAGGTATTACTCATAAAAAGTTTATGAATAGCCCCAAAGATCTAAAGTCCGTGTTTGATTTCGGATCTGTTTTGAAAATTTAGATCCTAATTTACGCCCTAGTGACACTCGTTCAGCCTAACTGATTAGGTTTATTTGGCATTCGAGCTCAAATATATAATGAGTGAGAAAAATTTGTCTTATTATTTTCTGTGAATTTGTAAGCTCTAGCATATGTAAGAAAGATTTAACTGTCTGTGGAATTCTTTACGCAGTCTAGGTCTCAATTGAACCCCTCTCGAACTATATTTTCTATTTGGATTTGAGTATAAATTTACGATCATGGTAGTAATCTTCAACTGTTTTTCTACAATGGCACAAAATCTCTAACAATTATTTTCTTGTGCAGTTGAAGCCTTTAAGCATATCTTATGTTATTTCCTTGAGTCCTCCGATGACAAAAACGGCCTACTTCGTCGACTGATCACTCAATGACTATTTTGTTGTAAGTTTAAGCATTTTTCTGCCCATTGAATAATTGCGATCAACGAATATTTTGTCGTACATGTAAGTGGAAGTGGCTTATAGTGAATAAATATCTTGCTGGTATTCTGAAGAAGTCTCAAAATCATTATCCGATATATCATCTTTCCTCAATTCAGGCACTTTAGCTGGATTTTTGTCAATCCATGCAAATAACTGCCTCACTTATTCGAATTATTTGTCATTAGGCAAATTAGGATTATCTTTCAGTTTGCGAATACTAACTTTTCTTACACTTTTGTATTATTGGGTTTTGACAGTTAGCAAATATCGGCATGGTGATCTTAATGAGAGAATATTTACTTGGAAGACAGTATAAATTTGAGTCTGTCAATTAAAGTCAGTTTCACGAGCATAATTTTGCCTGGAAACACTTCGGTAGTTTTGAACCCTCTAATCTATATTGACTGAGTGTACTTGCTGTTAAAGATCTATTTGAAATGAGCGAGCAGAGTGGTGACTGGAAATTTGATATGATACTCTCTAAAGAGTCCCTTGGATTAGAATCCCTCACTGTTCTCGCTCATACTATGCGAAGTTTCGTGTCGTTCTGAATGGAAGCCTTCCTGTGTTTATCGAAAACTAACATAGGATTGTCGAATGTCTCGTTCTTTCATGCTAGTAAATGATGACTAGTTTAAAATCATAGATTTACATAATCTTAATCCCAAATTCATAATAATATTGATGTATAATGCTAAGGATAGTAATTGTTAAAGTACACATAATCATAATGAACTAACAGATTCACCGTACTTCTTAAACTTTCTGTGATTCAATATTCATTTATTTTTTCTTCTATAGTTATTGCGCTTACTTGATTTTCTCTACAATTTGTTTGAGTTTCTTCTTGAACATATGACTCTTGACATCTATTTTTTACTTATCAATTTTGGCTGTAGTGTTACTTGCGTTATCTTCACAGAACTTAATTAATTCCTAGATAGTATTGAACATTAATCGTGTGCCTTATGTGACTCCACTGTACTGCCTGAACCCCTTGTCTTACTATACTGCGTTTATGAAAAAACACAATTAATATAATAATTATTGTGTGATTGTGCCTGTGTTCTGTTTCTATACATGCGAGTTTATGTATGCTGTGATGTTGCTGTTTATTGTGTTGAAATTATTCGCGATCTATTAACGATCAGCTTCATGCTTCTGGGTTGCAGTCAGTAATTTCTTAAATAATTTTATATAATTTTTAAGTACTGTTTTAGCTGTTTATGCCGATTTCTATGAATTGACAATCGAAGAAGGATGTATACCTAGTAATAATAGTACCATTTGATGATAGTACTTAGTAATGATGGCAATAACAAAATCAAATGGTAATAATTATAATATTTCTCCCATAATCTGAGTGGTCGTATGGATGGCTGACTGTTTAGTCTAGCACTACTTTGAACTCTAGCATATCACCCATAGACATTTGAATAGGGATTACCAAAGCTATATGTACTAATTAGATATGTTTTAGTGAGGGGTTATGTTTTTGAAGTAATCGCTTATTGCCCATAATAAATTTATCAGTCTGTATTATTAGTTTTTCTATGAGGCCTTTATTTGGATACCCTACACTATTAACTTGAGGTATTTTATCTCTGTTATTCTGTGTAAGCATTATTTTATTAATATTTATTGCAGTTAATGGATACTGGTTATAATATCAGCAATTTTATTACTATTATTAACAGTATTGTTTTCATTACTAATATTAATATTGGGATGATGATCTGACAATATTTTAACAATCCTAAACCCATCCATAACTGCATTTTGTTTCCTAATTCTCGGCATCATCGATTTCAACTGTTAAATTAGTGCTAATTCTAATTATTTATTTTGTAGTTTAGATTTCGACAGTTACTAATACAATGCTAAAATATCGACTTATTTCTTAGCATCTATTTATTAGCCTAGCTCAGTCTTCAATAATTTAGAGACTAATATGCCGATACATTTGATCCCTAATTCCCTTATTCTCATATTTTTGTTAATGCACAAAGTTATTAGAAATCCCGTGATGAAATTCCATTACATTACTGATCTACTTAGATTATTGCCTACTACTACTATTAATTTTTATAGTAAAAACTATATCATCTTGTATGATCTCTTGCTTGAATGCTGACTATTTGCTGATGATGATGATGCTGATTTCTATTTAGGTTACTCGATATCTGCGATTAGACTGCTCACACACTGCACTAATGCCTGTATTGTCATTAGGAAACTAGCTTCAGTCTTAACCAGTGACTATTAGGTGAATATAGCAGACACTAGATTGTACACTTAGTCGAGTTATTAAAAACTTTTGCCTTACTCCCAGTCAGCTTTGATCCCTGCCATCATTTTGAGTATAATAGTTAAGCCCATGCTGTCTAAATCATCGTAGTAGCCATACAGAATATTGCAGCCGATTTGCACTGATTGGCTCACTTTGATGGCCTGCATCTTGTTGTTCAACACGTTCGCTGTGATTAGTAGCTATTGTAAAATCATGTTTTTAGCTTTAGATATCGGGCACAGTAAAAACCAGTATTGCAGCTACAAAATTATTTTACGAGTCGGGTCCTATTATGTCTATTATGTGATAAAATTTAATGAAGAAAGGTATCGGATTATTCTGACTAAATTTTTAATAAACACCTCCCACTTCTTAGAATTACCTATGTTTTATGGCAAATTCATGTTTCGAGGAGTATCTTTACCACTTCCACTGCCATTACTGTGATTATTACGATGATGACCATCCTATTTATTTAATTTCTTATTTTTCTTAGCATTGATCAAATCTTAATCTTTCTAGTACTTAATTCTCAGCTGAGTGATTGTATTTTTGATAAGCCTAACAAAATCTCCATCATTGATTTTGGGTTATTAGTTGACTACTTTATCTAGGTAACTTTATTGATGATCCCAGTTTACTTTGATGCCTCCCTTAATAACACTATTATTGTTATTATTGGTTGATTGAGTCTGATTATTATTGCCTTATATATCACAGTTACACCAGCACAGTTACTAGCTAATTTTGCTGAGTATTTATATGAAGAGTATGCCTTTGTCCATGGCTACCGACAGTGGCATATCCTATATATAATATAATATTATGTACATATTGTTGCAGGAGTAGGAAACAGATGGCTTCCATAAATATATACATGCGTGAATTTCTCTACAAATCGCATACTAGTATAAGCTTAGGAATCGACACCTGAAACCCTACTAACTATTTCTATATCTGTTTCATTGAATTTATCGATAGTGAAGTCGATAACCAAATATAGGCTTTGAAGCATCGTGTGAAATCTGATATCTATGTCGATTGGTATAACGGAGACTACGATAAATGGTTACTATTATTATTATTAGGGCGGGTTTGTGCATGCGTGGGTAATATTGGGTTATAAAATGTTTTTGATTTCTTTAAGAATATGCTCTATAGCACTATATCGTACATTTTAGTCAATAATTTATGACACTCAGGGTACTTCTCTAATGCTCTGATATGTTAGATATTGAAATTCTTGACAGCAACTACAGTGAGATCCCAGATAAGCCCTTTAACATCTTTGCCTTTGGCCCAAACATATTTCTTATTTTAAAACAGATACTGCAGTAACATAGTTAACACTTAGAACCCATCTTTGATATTTCCAAACTGAAATATGGCTTAAACCAATGCAAAAAGTGCACTGACACTGATATTCTGCAGAATTGAGTACCCGTTGCAGAACTAGAACATTATGGCGAACAATTTAGTTATTATTGTTGTACTGAACATTGGCACCAGCACATGATCTATCAAACTGAATGCCGATTGCAATATACGCAAGGATATTTATTGCGGTTGGGATTGCTGAGTACTCACTGCCATCAAAATATCCACTATCTGATTCACAATGTAGATAAATGTGTCAATTCTAGCTGCAGACAGCTCACTAGTATTCACTGTCTTAATGCAGATTATGGTTTTATTCAAAATGGCAAGCACATGCACCAGTAATGTTTTGTATTGTGCAACTTGTAGAGTATGAGTGAGCACTTTTATGACCATATCAAATAGCTGGTCATCCTTGGCGACTAGCAACTCATTCAGTATGCGGTTATTACTCTGCTTAATTCTAGATGTACCTCGTAGATGTTCTTGTTTATGGGCTTCAGTGTATTCGACAGGATCTTCATATCTGTGATCAAGTTATTCGCGTATTATGATATTGGCATTTGTTTGTTTGATTTTTTGTCATCCATTGCTTTATATATTTGCGATTAATTATGTTCCAGTCTATCTTATTTGATTATCATATATCATCAATATTATAAACGGTATCTTGTTATCATAAGATAAGCATCTAAATGGTCTTATTTATATCATTTTAAATAGTTTAGATGTTTTAACTAACTATTAAGAATGATTATGTTAAAGATTTATTCATACAATGACATTAACTCCAAAAAATATGACTAAAAAAGTTTGATCAATTAAAGTACTAATATATTAATAGGATGTACATGGGTCTCGAATAATCGATAAAATTAACTTAAACAATAAAATAATAAGTCAGATGTCGAGTGCCCAAGGAAGTCGTGTCGATGTGTTCAACTTGACCTTAGCCAATGGGTTTTAAAAACGAGTCTCAGTGACTGCAGCTGATACCAGAGCGCCTGTTAAACTATTCAGTCCTGAGGAAATGTAAAACATCAAGCTGAGCAATCTTAGGGAAAAACGACGATAGCTTGAAGACAAACTAAAAGTACAATTTATATTTAATGCAGGCGGTCTCTAATAGACTAAATTTTAGGAAAAAGAAGTAAGAAGCCGAGCTTAGAAAATTTATTCGTTCATAGTAAAAATCAATGACTTTAATGGAAGTGCAGAACTATAAGAAATTCAACTAAATGCTGAAATAATAGTTAGAGCAGCGCAAATAATTCGAATGCAAGAAGAAAGCCAAATAGGTATAATAAGCAAAGACCAGCAATCAGAGAAGACTAAGTTTAATATATCAGTCAGTAAAGTAAAGAAGACTGGAGTAATGTTAAAAAATGCGACACACTAAGAAGGTAAATATCAAATCATATGTAGTTGGATCAACAAAATATTAAATACGATAGGGAGATGGCTTACTCTCTGAAAAAATAGCAGTGTGTAGTCATAACTAAAATGAAAGAACGACAAAGTACTAAGAAAAGATGTTACTGGTTTGAGAAAAGGATGAGTTTCCAGCAGAAATTGTTAGAGTAAGCGCAAGTCTATGAAAAATATATTGAGAGCTATTACAAAAAGATACAGAGTTTAAAGGAAAGTGAAGACCAACTAAGACAGCAATAAGCACAGGCTCAGTAGATACTAAAGTGTGCATAACAAAATTTTCAGTTGCTTAAACAATCATGATCTTTAATTCTCTAATATTTAACAAATTTCATCAATATTGAAAGTATGATATAAATATAAAATTGTAATAACACTCTATTTCTTCAGATATTCATTTTTGTTAGTAATTAATATCACTGTTGTTGTTGCTATTTTAAGAATTGCTGCTATTGTTATCGTTGCTAGTATTATTGGATGTTGTCTGTGGGTACTTTCTAAAAATCCACCCATAATTATGTGATGGGCTCCTAATTTAAGCGATACTCTATTATAGGAGTGATTGGACGGTTTAAGATTACTACTACTATTTTTACAATTAATCTACATGTGTGGATAATATTAATGCTTTAATTGTTTCCATAATTTACTTCCAGCTATATTTACGTTTTATTCTATAACAGCATGCAACAATTTCCAGTATGATACTGATGAATGACTATAATTGTACAGTGCCAAACATAGCATTGATATTGGTCTTATCTTTGATGCTGTTATCATTCAATATGGTATTAATGTGATGAATGGGTGAGTCCATGACTAGACTATAGTCCAATATCTTTAATACATGGATTTATACTCGCACATAGACAGTAAAACATACCCAGTTCTTGATGATATTCTGCACTTGCTATAGGGATGGCGGGTACACTTACTAATACTTGATGGCTATCATGAAACAGGCCAAAACAATATCACTCAGTTACTATTTTAATTAAGATAGTATTAAGTTAGGAGTGGCTAAAGCTATGTATCTGTCAAATATGTCGATGGCCAAGAATAGGGATTATGCTCTAAGGCATAGCTTGTAGTGCATTTTAGAGTATGTGCGGAATATCTTATATCTTATATTACCATAGTTTGCAGTATTCTCTTATCGTATAGATAACTGTGTAGTATCATGACTATGTTAAGACTATGTTTTTATACGTCCTTGCTTCAATGCAGACGTATCAGTGTTATGCTGACATCTCACACATGCACTGGTCTATTTATTATTCCCACATGGTTAATATAGCAGAGCAATAGGAGTGTAGACAGTTGGTCTATGCCTATGACGTTGACGGCGTTGTTATTTTAGTTCTATCAAAAACGAAGCGTAGCCAGCGTACATCTCGATATACTTTTATTTTATATTATTAATGTGGCCGTTGTCAATTCTAAATTATTGTCTATATCTAAAGCCGCATTTATTTACTTCATCTTAAGAATTATATAAATATAATCTATAATTAAAACTATTTTAGATCCCTATGTATGTGGATGCAATTAAATAATTAGAGCATATTATAGATTTTTATTACTTCTATACTTCAATAGTACTGTACAGTGTATGTATTTTATTATATTGCATTTTATAAATTTATACGATGTCCTATGCTCGCAACCCAGACCCGCAAATCCTCAGCATCGAGGCCATAATCCAGAAAAGCGAGTTCAAAAGTAAAATCCTTAACAATATTCCGACGGACCTGAAAAAGTTATTTATGGAGCAAGCATCTACCACATCGAAGCCTAGACAGTATCACCACGATAACCGTCGTATATCAACAGGGTACTAGCCGCATTACTTCAACACAATATAGAATATTCCCAGTGCATCCTTATACCGCACTAAGAAGATGCTGATGATTCCACCCTTGCCAACAGGTTAAAAGCAGACAAAATCGCAGTCTCTAAACAGTTCAAAAGTGAAAATAAGCACCAATAGTAATACAAATAGTAATAGTAATAGTAACAGTAATAGTAATGTACTGTCTCAGCACTTGATTGCCAGTAGTTACAGCAAGAACAAAACAATAACAATACAGACTACACGCACAATTAACAGAAATACAATACACTCAAGATAGAGATCACGATAAAAATAATAGCACTTTGATGATCGGGTTTAGTAATATCTCACTGGCAATAATATCAACAACAATACTATAAAATTTACATTAACCAACAGTAATAGTAATAATAACAACAGCAATAATAATAATAGTAAAAATAGGAAAATTAGGCAGACTAATAGTCTCAAAGAAAGAGCAACAGATACGGAAGAGGGGTCTGGCCATATTTAAGACAATAATATTAATAATAATAATAATATCAATGGGGAGCATATAGATGATAATGCTGAAAATGACATCAACAAAAATAATATTAATAATATCAATATCAATAATAAGGATAAGGATAATTTGGGTGATACACCTGATAGTGACAGTAAACAAATATTGTTTAACAGATTTTAGTATTAACTGGTATTACCTGATAAATAAAAAGATAGGAAAGGTGTAGGATTGAAGAAAGTAGTTAAATAGAAAACAAACACAAATACTAATTTAAATACTGTGAATTTATTGCTATGCCCATGTCCATAAGACAACAACCATTATGAACATAATAATAATAATGATGAGATATAGACTGAATTATTATAAAAGAAGCAAGTCAGTTAATAGGCTTTCCAGTATAATAATAATAAAATAGGAATGAAATAAACAAAAAGTGGATTCTTAGCCAAAAGACGGGAAGGCAATGCTGAGGTAATTCCTGACTTTGTTATGGCTGCCATTAATTAAGAGGGAACTAAGAAGATATCGCCAATGAAAAATTTCCAACCTCCTTCCACTTTAGGCATGGGAGAGTAATCTAAAAGTTAACAAAAATTATCAAGATACGCTAAACCTCCTGTCTGCGTAATGAACATGAAGAAGAAAATAAGCTATAACAGAGTCCGTCGATCAGAGTAATCATGTTAAAATGATGAACTTCTTTAGCCCAAAGTAAATTTAATAAAGATTATTTAAAAGTAACGATAAAGAGCAAAATAAAAATAGTAAAAGATACTGGGAGTGGCCAGAAAAAACTCAGATATTGTCAGTTCATAGAAGAAGTTTAGAAAGTAAAAAGTACCGACTTTGGATCGAGTAAAACGAAAGAAAAATAATGTTTAATAAGATTTAAAGGGATGGGATGTCGTAGAAGGGGGACCACAATTTTTTGACTATTGATTTTAATATTTTATTATCAGCAGCACTAGTGTATGAAATTTGATAAAAATACTGAATGATCATTGGCTTATCAATTATTTTAAGGATCGAGACTAACCGCTGAAGTCTAATTAATGAGTAATCTTCTCCTTTTATCCAAGCATAGCCAATAGATAGCATCAATAATTAGCCCAATAATGAGTTCGCCAGCCAACAGAATTTCAGGAATAATTCCAAAAATATTGACATACTTGCCGGATGAAAAGTAACTCTTGATAATACTTCCATGTGCAGCATCCTGAATTGCATTAGGGTAGAAATATCCATCGATAACTCCAACGCGCATGATAAGCCATTGCACAATTAACAGTGGACAAAATATTACTATTGGGTTTAGCAATTTGTTGTACTTTATTTTGTACGTTAAACCAATAAATATGCAGAAAATGACCACCACACCTAGTTGTAGAGCTGCGGTTGTCAAATATACTAAATTAAACTATATTATTAACAGTAAATTACTTTGGCTGTGTTATTGAAGAATGCATCAGTGGAAGCATAGAAGTTAAGACCACCTACACATGGTTCAGTATAGCCAGTGAATACAAAATTGAAGAAATAGTAATGCCCAAAAATAAGACAGCAGTACATTAAATTGAACACAATCCAGTTCGTGATATTAAAATCGGCCTTAGCATGTTCCCGATTGTAGATGGCTCTGATTATATCAAAATTATAGATCTGCCACATTTTGATGACAATAATGGCGATGAAGGATATAAGTGAGGCAGCTAGGAACCCGCTCCAGACTGGCGAATTCGAGTACACAAACGCACTGTAGTCAGGATTGCCACTATAGTTGCAGATCAAACAGCCCATGCCTTGCAGACTAGATAAAGTTTTGCTTGTCTGGTTGAATGTTGTCTGGAATCTATTTGCGTCCGTTGTTATTATCGGGTAGTTTATTGTTGCGATTGTCACATTGTAGTTCGTTAAAATGTTCTGGTTTGCCAGTAAGAGAGTGTTAGATTGCAAGAATGCGAAATAGAACAAAAATATGTAGAATATTGATATTAAGAGAATTTTTGTACATATTCGGTATATTTTATATGGAGATTCTTATAATGCGACCACACTTAGAGTCTTATTTGCAGATTATTCACTATGGTCAAGTTTCAACTTAGCACAGCAAACATGAACACAATTAACGCCATCGTCCTAAGAATCATCTTCAGATTCTTAAGACTTCATGGTTGGGTCTTTCTCAGATTCATGATCAAGGATAGGTCTTTTACTAGTTTCCACTGTAGCTTTATCTTTATTTGCAGCCTATTTCTTAGGAGCTGCAATTAATTTTTACTTATTTTACTTTACTTGTTTAGCCACATTCTCGCTGACTTAAATTCTGCTTTAAATATTTTTGAGAGTGCCTCCTTAGTTCAGAAAAATCTCAAGAGTGTTTTTTAGTCGCTTGTTGTAATTGGGAGCAGATGGAATATGGACTTTACCGTTAGGGAATATTGGATACTCTGTGTACATCAATTTGTATAACAGGACTCCCAATGAGTAAGTATCATATGTTTAGTTGCGAGAGTTCGGATCTTTCTTAAATTCAGTATGATAAAAATCAGGCACTTATGCTCGATCCTTTAGAATGTCCATGGTGGCATCGCTTAAAGGAACAGGCTCGCCGATCTTCGGGATTCCATTTTCAATGTAAATATTACGAATGTGCAGGGTCGATATTGATTTAACTGCTGATTATTGAACTTGTTTGAGAGGCTCGAACAAAGAATAGAAAAAGAATTATATGTGCTCTTAGGTTAGTGCTGTGCTTGATGATTTAAGCCTGGTAACATAAGCCTGCAAATTACCATCATTGCTATACTATGAAACGATTATGGTTTTATTTAGATCATCGTAGCAATCCAACACTTTTGTAAAACTGCGTTTAGTTTTGTTTAAAGCAAGTATTTGAGGATCTACTTTAGCTTTATCATATACTTTAACTCTTAGAAAACCAGATTATTCATTTACTGCAAGATAAACGTATTAGTCAAAATATTAATTTTTGTTTCTGTACTATTTGAGACCTAACCAATTCTTTCCTTTCTTTTTCGCAAATTTTTATTTCTTTTTCATTTGAGGGTTTAATGAAATTTATGAAGCATTTTATTTACTAATTTTAATCAATTACTGAATAGATTTACTCTTAGGAAAAGGTAATAAATTTTGATCCCCAGCTTTATCTTATGGTCGAGTTGAAATTTTCTACAATATTTTTGGAATAGGATTAACCAAATTGAAGCTAATTGAGTTATTCCATGATAATTTAATTCCTGTATCAGTGAATTCGATATCTTCATCGGTGCCAAACCAATTGCAGTCACTTCGTAGCATATCAATATGGCCATTGAGTATCATTTTGGCCATGAACAGTGAGTCATTATCATCGAGTCTCTCACATTTTTGTAACGCTTTACCCAGATTACCATACGATACTCGCTCAGTAATAAAGACAAGCATGGCAGCATCGGAGACAGTTTATATAACTTTGATGACATTGTCCGATTTGCAGTCCTTGATTTTCTTAAGATATTTCGGCAGTTATAAATGGTATCCCTTTATTGTCTTTATAGTCACCGGCAAGTTCGTCTATTTCTGGGTTGCCGTAAACACCTGGTAATTGCCCTTGGAAAATGCAGGTTTGTCTACTGAATAGTTGTAGCCTTGGAGGGCCAGACTTGTTATGCTATCGTTTGACATCTGATTAAAATATATATAATAGATTACTTTGAACTATATATGATAAAGATGAATCAGCTTGCATGAAGAGAGTAAAGATGGCAAATAATGTAATAAATTGCAATATGATATGCAATAACGATAATAATATGAGAAAAATATTATGCATTTAATATTTATTATAAGTGAATAAAATATATTAATAGTTTATACATTTTTAACCTCATCTGTGTGAAGCTTAAACTTGATGACATATATAATTAATTAATAACAAAATATTTTTGAATATGTATTATAATTTATTCATCTAAAAAATGCAAATTATTCCAACATCGTATATTTATAATTTGGGACTTGTTTGTAAATTAGTCAATATAGATCATCTCAACATAAGTATGACAAATATATCAATAGGTTACAACAAGAAAATAACTTCAATAGACAACATTAAAATGCGATAAATTAACTGTAAAACAGAGTTTAATGAATACTAATATAAAATTCAACATAATCCACCAAAAATTAATGTTATACAAATCATATGTAACATTTCTTATCTAAAAATATATTCATCATATTAAAATCGAGTCTAAGTTCTTGCGTTGAAACTATCAACAGGCTTTATAATTCTATACCATATTTTGAGTGCAGTTTTAATATTTTAAATTTGTTCTGTACTGATTTGTATATTTATTTTTAGACTCTGCTATCAAATTTGTATAAATAACCAGCTTTACTGTCTAAATTTTATATTTATTATACCGGTGTCCTTGCTTTGGCGTTATATTTGTGTATGTTAATGTGTGGGATGTCAATGATTGCGAACATTTGTGGATCGGGTTTCAATAATTTATATTAAAAAATGGAGAAAAAGCTAAAAATATGTTCTCCTTTCAAACCTAAAGTGGATCCGCCTACACTCCAAAGCACAAATCCACCTGACTTGTTTATTAGTTTAACCAATCACGTACTGCCAGCCCACAGGAGCAGACTTTCCCATTGTGAAGCCGTGTCTATGTTGCCCTCAACTCAAAGAATACTGATTTTCGTATAGCCTATCAGTGTACTTATGATTTTATTCAGCATTAATCTACGACCTGTCTGATTAATTTTTGCTATGGCTGGGATCTCGAAATAGCAACTCTAGGCTAACTTACAAACATGGTCAAGGCAATTTCAGTCATGAAAATAAACAAAGTAAAGAGCATTCTCTAAACTGAAATCATAAAACAAATTAAACAGTTTGACACTTTCGAAATATTAAAATTAGCCTATTGTGAAGGGCTGACAAAAGTCGCGGAAACAATCTTCAAATATTTGGAAATATAACAATTTTAACAAATTAAGTACTCGCAGTACAGCCTACTCAGCTGTGATTTCAGACTGTTCCAAATTATTTTGAGAAGACATCATTTATTAAAATAACAGCATAAGATAGAGGGTATCAGTGACAATATTATCTATGAATTACTGCAGAATTATTGCAGAAGGAATAACTATGATCAATATACACTTTAAACACTTAACGAGAAATATGTTTTAGGCCATAATCACCACCATATCAATAAGATTAATAAATGTGATAAAAAGTAAGATTAAAATAATAGTGGGGTATGTAAATAATCGTTAAGGCTACATAAGCTGTCATATAAGAACATTGGCCAATCTACTACAATATACGGTAATGAGTCTTAGAAAAGACTTAAAGAAGAGTAACTGCAATCACCATAGATAAAAATCAGAATAAATCCTACCCGAACCCTAAATTAATAAAGAAGTCAATAAAATTTCCAACGCATCAGAAAGTACAGCATGGAAGTCGATAAATAATTATACGAGTTGGGTTATATTAGGACAAAAATGCGAAGTAACATCCTACCTGAAATTTAATAACTTAACATTTAAGCTGAGGCAACTAAGTACTTAAATAAAAGAAGAAGCTGTATGCAGGCATTCGGTTAAAATGATACCGGAGAGGTGATTTAAGTTGATCAGTTTCTTGATGATGTCTCTGAAATCGGAATGCAAGGCAGTGCTGATTTAAGATCTCATGAAATTGATTATTAGAAAATTAAGAAAAAGGAAAGTAGTCGATCCATGCTTTTTAGAGAAGTTATTGAAGAATCATTGGAGTAATCCATTGATCAGAAGTATAGAAATTTGAGTAAAAAGCCTAGACTTAGTATGATGCCTGACATGCATCATTTTTGATTCCATTATATAATAATTATTTTTGACCAAATTTCTATCTACTGATAAATTATTGATAATAACTACATTTTTGATTGATTTATTGGACAAGACTACACTAATACTGTTTTACAAATCACATTGATTTTCTTGAAC
>APMI01013722.1_pt1 | contig 18801 bp, 25 predicted proteins | sample 667938 | NCBI WGS metagenome assembly APMI01 (sample SAMN01084076, study PRJNA167559) | wastewater metagenome | biome: Wastewater | place: Denmark: Ejby Moelle, Odense | collected 2011-11-28 | reverse complement strand
GCACATCAAAAAAATATCGTTTTAGAAACCCAACTTGATGATGCTATTGATTTTGTACATTCTGATAAAGAAAAAACAATTTGGGTTTTGTCAAACCTTATTTCCAATGCCATTCGATATTCCTATGAAAATTCAAGAATTTTAATATCGGTTAAAAAGTCAAACGGCAAAATAGAATTTTCAGTTACCGATTCTGGACAAGGAATTCCTCAAGAATATCAATCTAAAATTTTCGATAAGTATTTCCGTATTCCTGGTTCTAAAAAAGAAGGAACTGGTCTGGGGCTGAGCATCAGCAAGGAATTCATAGAAGCACAAGGCGGAAAAATAACTGTAGAAAGTGAATTAGGAAAAGGAAGTAAATTTTCATTTTTCATCCCATTAATTATTATCAAATAGCTCCTTCGAAAAGATAACAAATGATTTAAGTCCGTCGTGAAAAATTGATATTAATTGTAAATTATATAATATATTTCTTTTTCAAATACATCTTACTTAAGTAAAGATTTTGAAAAAAAATTAGCATAAAATATTGCAATCATTGAAAAAAAAATAAATTAATATAAAAATTTACATATTAAATAAGGGCCTAACAAAAACCAAATGAAAAAATTACTGATTCTATCTGCAATATCAATTACAATACTAGGATACAGCCAATCAAACTGTGAAAATCTAAAAAAGAAAATGAAGCACTTCACTCAACGAATAAAGTTTTGACTTCGGAAAATGAATATTTAAAGAAAATACTTGAAATTAATAAACCAGTTTTAGAAACGAAACAAGACAATTCTTTATTCGAAATAACAAAAGTAATTGGAAACAAAACGGAAAAAACTATTGTTATTACCTTTCTTATGGAAGCAAAAGATGAGAACAAAAAGATGACAATTGGGGATATTTCCATTGTTGACATTGAAGGAGTAGAATATGAAATTGATTTTTACAAATCCAGCAAACCATATCCTGAATTGGCATTGAATACCCCTATTAAATTAACTTTTTTTTAAGAATATAGAAAACAAACCTCTTTTTATAAAACTGTTTAGATTTGGAATTACTTCACAGCATAAAAGAAACTTGTTTGAAGACTCAAAATCAAATTTAGAATTTAAAGATTTAAAAATTATTTGGAATTAATTTTTTTTATTTAAAATTTATTATCAAAAACTCAGCAACCTCTTTTCAAAAACATCAGAGGCTACAGAAAGGAATGTTTTAGAAATGTGGTTGCTCCTATTTTTCGCAAAAATGCGTTTCCAACCAAAGGAAGGAATTGCATTTTTGCCACCCACCCCGATTTTCGGGATTTTATTGGGCGGTTTTTACAATTTTATCGGTTGGGACTGAAAATTTTTCAAATTAAGGAAAAAGCCTCTATTCTCAGTCAATCCATTGCGGAATAAGTTCCAAAGCAAAGAACATCCCATTTGTGCCAAACTAGAATTAATAAACAAATCTTGTTTCTCCAATGCTTCCGCCAGACTGCAACTCGGTGTGTCATCTTCGATTTCGGATTGCTTTAAAAGTTCTCCAAATTCTTCGGTAATAAAAGAAAGATTTTCAACGGTTTCATATTTCTCGGAATTGGGTTGTTTAATATTTCCGATAGTAGAAAGTAAAACCTGTCCTGTACATTGACTATTCCCAAAATCTATCCAATATTTGCATTGATTTCTGTAATAACCCTTATCAATTTTTAATTCATTCAAAATTTCAGCTATTTCAAAACGTGACTTTACACTATCCACACAAGAAATATAAATTTCAGATTTCATATTGCTTTGAATTTTTCCCAAATCATCTTTCTCAAATTTTCGAGTTTCAGCTTTCCAATCTGTTCCGAAAAATCGATTGATACGATTGATTAATGCTACAGACTTAGACAATCCCAATTCGCATTCTGCAAATAGCTGTCTGCCAAGATTAGCTTCTGTAACCATATCATCGTCCCACAATCGAACGGATAATCCTGCGTGATTGAGTTCAGACAAAGCGTGGTTCATTCTTGCCAATGCAGTTAAGACCTGCGAACCTGTTCCACCTGCTCCGATTAAGTTTACCAAGATAGGATTGGTTGGGTTGATTAAATTGTTATCTGTGAAATGGACTTTGGTTTTAATTAATTCGTTTTCGATTTTGGCTATATTTTTTGTCTTCATTTTAATAAGGCTTTTAAAATTTTATTTGCTTTTTTTAGGGTTTCCTTCGGGAAATTTTTATCCGCATTAATAAGACCTTTCCAAAGGTTTACACAATTTCCGTTGATAGGGTTATGTTCATTCATCAAATGACTGAAATATGAATTAAAAAAATAGTCTTCCCATTTTTCAGTAAATTCTTCTACCGAAGCAGATTTTTGAATATTAACATCCACCGTTCCCATACATACATTTCCATTTTCATAGACATTGAAAAAAGGAGCGTAATACAAAGTTGTTTTTTCTGTTGGTCTTCGGTTGTTTGCAAGGGCGAAAATCTTAAGACTTCGTTGAGTTGCCAACCATAGCATTGCTGGAATTTCTGCCATTCCGTTCGGAATTTCCAGATTTTCGGTAAAAAACATTTGTCGTTTCATTGATTTGGTGTACCACATCACATATCCATTCTCTGCATTTGGATTGATATGCAGAATAGTCGTGGGTAAAATTCCTTTTGGTTTTAAAAATTCTTGGCTTTTCTCCTTTTTGGTTTGGGTGCTAAATGCTTTTATTAGAGTATTCGCTTCGTATTCTGTCAAAGGATGTGCATTGATTGGATTTCCATTTTTATCCATATCAAAATGCTCTACATAGGTTTCTCTGTTTCTTTCATCGGTTTGGTAAAATACCAATGCGTTTGTTGGGTGGTAAAGTGTTCCGAAGGCTTGAGTAATATTTTTCATTTTTAATTCATATTTAGGTTTTAATATTGTTTAAATGCTTTGATTTTCTTTAAATATTTGAATTTGTTATGGTTACATATTTTTTTTAGCGTAAATCAATTTGCCAATTGCTAAAAGCTATTCAAAACATAAATCAGTTCTTCAATCAAGGGAAAGATGCGATTTTCAAAATCGAGGTTGTTGTTTGTGATATTGCTTCCGTCAAATTTTTTAATAACAATTGGTTCTTCCATTGTAGTATATTCTTGAAATTCTGCATTTACCGTTTCAAAAAGCGTTTGAAATAGTAAGCCTTTATCATCAGCACAAAAGGAAATATATTTGTCCATCGATACGATGGTATCTCTTTCATACTCATCCACTTCTCCGTTGGTTTGTGCATTTCGGTAAATGCTAGCATTGGGATATTGCTGATAAAGAGAAAATATTTTTCTTGCCAACGAAAAGCAATCATTGTCAAAATGGTCTTTGACTTTGAAATTTCTCAGACGCTCTTTAAATCGGGTTAAATTATGATGGCTGTATATCTTTTGTTCCATAAAATCACCGATTTGTTTCGCTTGCTTAATTTCTGATAAGTAAATGGGAGTTTCTTCGCTTTCATCATCAGAAATAAGCCATTCCGCAACCATTTCGTACATCCAAAACAAATAGCTGCTTTGCTTTCTGTAGTACGGAATTTCTACGATGTGATAGAGATATGAACAAACGGATTGCAAAAGCTGTACGGATTGTTTCCGCTTTGGATTTTTGTATAATTGATATAATGGAAGTATGGGAATATAATACAATGTTGCTCTTGTATTATATCTTTCCTCACTTACGAAGTAAGTTTTCCCTTTTTCCTCTATCAATCGAACTTCTTCCCAATCTCTTACTTTGTTTTTCAGTTGTTTCTGAATATCATCTAAAGCCAATGCAATATTGTAAGGATAGCCAAAATGCATTGTTGATATTGGATTTAATCCATAATGTTCCGCTAATTGTGAAAGAGATTGATAAAAATTTCTTTCTCTTTTGTTGTTTTTTCTTTGATTTTGAATTGAATCTTGCTCTGATGATATTGAATTTTGTATATCATTCTCTTTGAGTTTAGGTAAAAAAGTAGTTCTCAAAAAACCATCGGCAATTGGTTTATCGGAACGGAATTCCTCTTGTCTTTTTGTATTTCGGAAACATCTTTTGGTCGTTTCATCCACTCTGCGAACTCGCCCAATTGTTGGTGCAGTTGCCTTTGTTTTTTTCCTTTGGGAATTTTTATTCTTCCCGATATGTTTTTTCGGTGCATTCATCTATAATTATTAATGGTTAATGGTTGTCGGTTGTTGGCTTGAATTGGTAAAATTTCTATCAACTATCAACCAACAACTGTCAACTAATTTTATCCTTTCGTTCCCATTACACTTTCAAACTTGTACTGAACGGTATCATCTTTGATTTGCGGTGCGGAAACTTTGGCGGTGGTTAATATGGGATAAGTATTGGCGTAAAAATTCATTACGGCTTCTACACTCCATTTTGGTTCGGGGTCAGAAAGTTTGATTTCCTGTCCATTATCTTTGAGAATAAAAACTCTTTCTAATTGGGTTGCTAATAACATAATTTGGTGTTTAGTATTTGGTGTTTAGTATTTAGTATCTTGGTCATTTGTGACATTGTCCGTTGGATTTTCCGTAAAAAGACTTGGTGCAAAATGTCTTTCATATTCATCCTGTTTTTTACGAATAGTTTCGGCAAATTCAGGAAACTCGGAAATTTTAGGAAGCGCAGACCACGCTTCTTTATATTTACCCGCTTTTTCGAGCTCTTCTGCTTTTTGAAAGGCTTCTTTGTACTTCTTTTCTTTGGCTTCTTTTTCCTTTTTTTCCTTATCTGATTTTTCCTTTTCCATAGCTGATTGTTTTTTGGCTTCTTCTAGCTGTTTCATAAAACTTTCCATATCCACCATTAATTCCGAAGCAGTTTGTAATGGTGTTCCAAGAGTCTCAAAAAAACCGTTGTCTAGTTCTTCGGCAGTTCCTCTGAAATTTAAAGGAGGAATTAGTTTTCTTGCTTCGTCTCCGCATTGCTCGTTATTGAGCAATACAGAAAGGACAAAACTATTTTCTTCTGTTGGTCTAAGTGTCATTTGCAAATCACCTGTAAGGTTAAGTTTTGCGAGTTGTCTAAAAAAATTGGTTTGCATAATTGTTTTAATTTTATTTTATGGTTGTTGGCTAATTGTTTTTATATAATTACAGTATCGTTCCGTTATATCCTTACCTAATCGAAAAGTATCTTTTGTATAATCGTAATGTTCTTCAAAAAATCTTACTTCTTTAGTTGTGAGGTCTATGGTATAGCGGTATGTTGCATTTGCTCGTCTTTCGTCCATTGTACAATGTTCAGAAAGCAAAGCCAATTCTTGTTCGCTGTTATCAAGTGACAAAAGAGGCAATAGTAGTTGCTCTACTATATAGCCCTGTTCGGGTGCAGAACTACTATCCGCTACACATATCAATGATTTTCCATTGCTCAATTTGATATGGAGATTTGAACGTGTCATTACTGTTGGTTTTTAATAACATTAAACTGATTTTTGACTTTTCGTTCCAAAAGGATTTCCAAGATTTCGCTATCGTTGTCATATTCTTTGTCTTCGAAATGATAACTATCTTTTTCTTCATCATACTCGTACTGTTCAAAATCTTCATCTTCGAGATAGATGTCTTGAAGTATTCCGTTTTGATATATTGCCTGTCCGTAAATAAGATTTCCCATTTCTTCATAATTCTGTACAAAATCTACTTTGTAGTACTTTGCTATTTCTTGGATAATTTCAATATTGGGTGACCATCTGGTCTGATACTGAAATACTCCTGTTCCTTCATTATCAAAATACAAATCGAAGAAAAACCCTCCATTGTATTGATTAACAAATTCGGGAAGTTGTCCTTTTTGTTCTTCTTGTTCTTTTTCAGCCATTGCTTGAAATAGCCATTTTATCTGTTCAATCGTTTCGGAATTCCCTTCGAAAACGACTGTATTAGTACACCAATTTGCCATAATTTTTGATTTTTAAAGGTTAGGTTCTGCGTTTTCATAAATGTAAATACCGCTTGTTTTGAATGGATTTACGCCCTGTGTCATTCTGATTTCTGAATTAAATATTTTGGAAAATTCCCTTGCATAGCGTATTGCTGTGGTTCTGTCACAATAGGTTTGGTAATAAACCTCGATTTCTTCCCATTCTCTTTTATCGTTTTGTTGTCTTAACTGAAAATTAAATTGTGCTTCCATAAATTTTTGAGATTGGGTTAAAATGGTAAATCATCATCTGCATCATCAAAAGGATTATCATTGACATTCTGTTGATTGGTTGTTGGAGGGCTATTGGGCTCAGATTTTTGAGCGCCACCGTGTAATTTAATATTTGAGGTATGGAAGTTCAGTCCAGACTTTATTTCTCCATCTTTTCCTATCCAAGCACTACTGCTTATTCTACCCGATAATTCCACCAAAGTACCTTTGGTAAGATATTCAGCAATTTTGGCATTTATCCAATAAGAACAGTTGTAATAAGTGGTTTGTTCTTTTCTTTCTCCTTGTTTGGTTTTGTAGCTGTCATTAATGGCTACTGAAAAATTCACGACTTTTTTATCGTTTTTTAAAGTGTTGATTTCTGCGTTTTTGGTAATTCTACCGATAATTGTGTTCATAATGTTAAAGTGTTAATTGTTAATTTTTTAATTGATTTTTGTCTGTTATTGGTTGAAATTTTCGAGTAAATTGATTGGGTATCGAGGACACTCGGCTTTTTTCTTTTTTTATTTTTAATTTTTAATTTTACCTGATTGGAAAACCAGTGCTTTTGTTGTTGTCTATTTTTTCCGATGATTTCAAAGAACGTATGCGTTTGAATTGATTCGTATAACTGAGGTTCCGGCTTTTTCTTTGCCGATGATTATAGGACGGTATCAGGCACACAAAACCCGATTCAATTCCTATAATTGCTTACAAGTCTTGAATCGGGCTTGAAATCTTTTTGTCCGAAGGATTTAGGAGTGTCTGGAAAAATTGTTGGAACTTGTGGAAAAAATTTTTGTAGAAACCCAAAAAGATTTTTTTGAGTGAATGATGCTGTCCTACATTTGCAAACGTAAAAAGCCAAACCATAGTTGGAAACGATTTGGCAATTTTTTTTGATTCGAAAAAATTAAAAGAATATTCAAAGGTTTAGCTTTAATTCAATTGAATAAAAGTTTCTATAAAGTTGAAAAGTATGGTATATGGTTTGATATCATAAAAATACCTATATTTGTATTGTGAAACAGCATGTTAACATAGCAACTATTTTCCCTAAATATCTTTTTTGGGATATGGATTATACAAAACTTAATCTTAATAAAGATAAAGACATTATAATCCCAAGAGCGATGTATGCCACAACTGCTGATTCATTTGAAAGCGACATTCAAAGATTGGAAAAGTTGTATTCTAAAGATGATATTCTTTTTTATCTTAAAAACACTAAAGAACTTATAAGTAATCAAGTATGTTTAATGGTTTCCAAAAGATATAAGTCTGCTTCATTTATGCGATTCAAAAAAGTATGAGTGCAGTAAGTTCTCTATTACTAAATACTATTTTAGATTTTCAAAAACTGCCTTCAGTCTCAAAATTTTCTTTGGGAGGAGGGACAAATTTGGCTTTACGTTACGGTCATAGAATCTCTATTGACATTGATTTTATTTCTTCAAAAATCATAGAAAAGAAAGAATTTGAAACGATTATAGAAGAATCTAAAACTAAATTCGGTAAGAATCTGATGACATCAATACTCATCAATGAGGATTTAGGGGAACAGTTTATGTTTTTAAGAATGTTTGTTAATGTAAACACTGAAGTGATAAAAGTAGAGTTTTTACAAAATATGAAATGTTTGTTCGAACCAGAAATTATCGATGAAATCAAAATGATTCAAAAAAATGACATTGGTCTTTTCAAATTGATGAGTGCTACCAATCGTTTTGCGAAGAAAGACATCTATGATTTGGATTTTATTACCGATGAAATCCCATTATTACATTTGTACAATCAACTCCACAAAAAGAGAAGTATTTATAATCTTCCTGAACATCAAAGTTTATTTGATTTAGACATTGAAAAAGATATTTTTGATTATCCTGAATTGCTATTAGAATTTGATGAATCACAAAACAAATCTCACCGCCCTTCTCATACTCACGACAGAATTGATGTTGTTGAGGGAAGCAAAACTTGGATGGAGTCAAGACTAAGCTGGCGAATGAAGGTAAGGAAATTATTCACAGAATTGGGGAAAAATTTTCCTAATCCCCAAGGAAGATCTAGATAAGTGATTTTATAGAACTCATTGGCTACATTTTTTACAACCCCACTCATTAAAATCCTTAAAATCAACATACAACAAAGAACAATCTTCCACATTTTTATATTGATTTTGAATCTTTTCTTTAACTGATTTTCCATTGGTATCATTATCCAAAAAAAGTGAAATTTTATTATATTTTTTCAATACTTCCTCAACTTTAAAAAGCATTGCCGTAGAATTAAGAATCAGATAATCTGAATTAGAATTTTCTTTCTTTTCCAAATTTCTAAAAGTCAAATAATCAAAAAAACCTTCAAAAACAAGAATTTCATTAGAAATATTTAACTCATTTTTTATTAAAGTCACATCCTTTTTACCTAAACAAATTTTGGAATATTTATTTCGGATTTCAACTCCTCCAGAATTATTGAAAAACCCAATTCCGAAATATTTTTTACCGCTCATTTCATACTCAATTTCTTTCACCAAATTTTTTAGCCCATACACTTTTCGGGATTTTAAATACTGAATTAAAGCAGGATGGTGAATTTCACGAACGTTGAGAATTTTATACTCTTTTTTTTGCTTTGTTTCTTCATTTTGAAATTCATTTTGCATAGAAAAATCAAAGCTCTCCAAATATTTCAGTGCTTCTGAAACAGAACAATGATTCATTTGCTGAACAATTGAAATCACATCATAGCTTTTCCCTGTTCCAAAATCAAACGCTTTGTTTTTGACAAAATCGACCGATAAACTCGGTATTTTTTCTTCTCTATCCAATGCAAAATAAAAAGCCGTTTTCCTGTTTTCTTTGACTGGGAAAAGATTGAATGATTCCAAAACCGTTCTTATACTTATTTTTTCTTTTACTTCTTCGCAGTTCATTTTTTTTCTTTTTTAAAGCAAATTTTTTATCCGCATTTTCCTTTTAAATAAAAAAAGACTTTTAATTACTTTTATAATACTTTTAATTAAGCACCGAATCGACTTGCAGAAAAGGGTTTGACCTACTTTTTCGGTGAGTGCAATTCCGAATTGGAGATGAGCGGAAATCCGAAATTAAAATGAGTGGAAATCCGAAAAACCAACTGTATTTAGATGAGTGGAAATCCGAATTGAGATTTTAATTTTAAGTCAAAATTCATAGCATTTCACAATTTCTTATGATTATCCCTATTTTTGAGGCTATTAATTATTTGAAATGAGCGGAATTCCGAATTCTCTGTCAAAAAATCTGATATTTTAACATTCCTTTAACTTCAGCCACCGCAATTCCGAATTTCAAGTGAGCGCAATTCCGAAATCAGACAATCATTGGGTAACCATTCGGAAATAATTCTCCCATTTTTGTACATTGGTATATCTGTATGATTAACCTCTGAATTTCATTTAAAAAATCCTTTCCCTGAAATATGGTTGATTTAATTCCTTGCAGCCTATTGTTTCTGATAAATTCCTTGAACGCTTTTTCTATCAAAGCTCTTGTTTGTGGAATATTTCGGTATTGGTGAAAAAACTGAGTCATTTCATTTTCCTGCAAACCATATCTTTTTCGGAAATAGCTCAATCTTTCGGTAATTTTCCTTTCTTGCTTAAGATACGCTTCGTTTGATTTCGATACTTTTTGTGGGTTTTCGGACGTAGCATTATCTGTGATCATTTTTATTTCATATGGAAGAATGAAAATCAAATCTCTTTTATATTTGTAAGTGAAAGACTGATTGTTATATTTGCTTAAGCTTAATCTTGCAGGCTTTAGAAATTTGAAGCAAAAATCATTAGCTGTTTTATAATTCAAACCAAATTTTTTATTGAGTGTAGAAAGCTTCAGAACCGTACCATTTTCAGGCAATTTTGAAAGCCATATCGCAAAAATAATATGCTTGTTGTTTCGTATATTATACACCAAATGATACAAAACATAGTTATATTCTGGGATTACTAATAACTTTTTGAGCCAATAACTACTGACTAAAAAAATTGTGTAACCTCTTTTATCGTAACTAGGCGTAGAAATCAATCCTCCGAAAGTTTTTATTTCTTTTCCTTTGGAATTCACCGATTTATACCAACCCATTTTAAATTTGGCAAGAAACTCATACGCATCTATCACTTGTTTGGTAGATCCGCTCGGAGAAATTTTACTATTTCTAATTTTGATGGAAGCAAAAATATTGTTTTCGGTTTCAAATTCTTCATCGAAAAGAGAAAGTTGCTTCGGGCGATCCTGCGGTCGAAATTGTTCATTGCTAATAATGGAAATGATGTTAAAAATCACTCTAAGCGCATTAATCGGAATATCTACAGCTTCAGAATCATCAAAAATAAAATCATCTACAAAATGATTTCCAATGCGAATTTTATCAATGGTTTTATCGGTTTTGTCTTCAAATCCTTTGCGGATAAGTCGTAAATCCTTTTCAGAAATAGCCATAATTTGTTAAGCTTTTTAGGGAAATGATATTGATCAGAACTTTTTTAAACATTGAAGATCATTTCAGCAATCTGATTTTCTCGTTTTTCAACATTTTTGATCCTTCATTGAGACTGTAATATTTATAATTATTTATGCCTTCATATTGGAAAACTCTTTTTTCGACTTTTCCGAAATTGATAATTCTTATTTTTTGAATCCCTTTATATTCTGCCATCATTCCATTGATGCTTACTTTTTGACCAGGTTTTAAATCAGATATTCTCATTGTATTGTGTTTTATCTTTTTGCCATTCATATTTTTTGAATTTTTTTATTAATTCTTACTTTAAGATTCTGGACGTTTTATGTTTGGAATGTCTTGCAATGAAATAAAATGTTCCTCATTACTATTTTTCAAATAAGGTAAGGTACTTTTTAAGGTAGATTTCCAATTGCGAATGGGACGATTAGAGGTATTTTTCCAACCGTTATTTACCCAATTTTCATATTTTCTAGTGAGACTCAAATCCAATTCGGGGTCATAGTCTTTCAATGATTTTGCATACTTCATAAATTCTTCCAAAGAGGGAATATCTACAATATGAATAGAATGCCTTGGTGAATGAATATGGAGTATTTCATCTTTCAGGTTTGGATTTTGGATAGTACTTTTAACTGGTAAATGATGTAGTTCTAAATGATTCATATTTTCTGTTACCAGAATTTGTAATGCGTCTTTAGTTTTTGCTTTTCTTTCATTTTTATTTTCTTGGACTTGTAAAGGATAGTTCAATATTAATCTGTAGGTGCAGGGAAAACCGTTTGCATTTTCATACTTTATTAATCCTAACTCTCGCAACCTTTCTTTGGAAGCCTTTACCGTTTTTCGTGTTATTCTCAGTATCTTGCTTATTGTAACATCGGAAACTGTAATGTCATATCCTTTGTTCTCGTTTGCTAAGTTCAGAAGATATAGATATGTTGCAATGATCGTGGGATTGAGCTGTGTTTTTTGATTAAACTCCCAAAACCGTTGTATTAATTCGAGGTAATACATCTTATTTTTTGGCAAAAAGTTGTAATGCCTTTTCTTTGTTGATGATAATGATATTACCATTTTGGATAATGGCTTTGTCCAATATTCCAGAAGATTTTATTTCAGATGCTTTAGAAACTGAACATCCTAGAATTTTTGCCAAACCTTTCAGCCCATATTCATATTTGTTTTCTGAATTTAATTTCTTTGAAATATCCAAAAATTCTTCAACCGTCAGTTTCCAAATAGGTGTTTTGGGGTCTATTTGTTTCATTTGTTATTACTTTATTCGATTATCAAATTACTGATCTTCTTTTTCAGACCTCCATTCTTTGCAGCTTGAAAATCCAATTTCTTGCTGCTGCCTGCCAGCTTTTCATTAAAGTCTTGTCATTCCGTTTCCAATGTTGTGATTCATAGAAAGAATAAAACTCATTTGCTTCAATAGAGGACAAATCCCGTTCATTAAAATATAATTCTACTTCATGAAATTTTGGTGCAGAAAATTTATTTTCTCTTTCTGGTAAACATTTTTGCTCTTGAAATGACTGTGTTTTGGATATTTTTACATGTTCTACCTCTTTAATTTCAATTAAGCTTCCCTTATATGAATCATAGCTGGGTAAGTAAATAATAAAACCTGCTTGGTGAAGCTCTCGAATACATTTATGATAAGTAGCAAAGGATCTAATCTTACTTAATTCCATTACTTCTTCTCGACAAATACGGAAAGGATTTCTAAATTCGTTTATGCTCCATAATTGAAAAAGCGAAATATACATGCTTATGTGGGATGGGAGCAGCCACTCTTCCTGAATAATGCGGTCAAAAAAGCTATTGATACTTTTGGAATTCTTCATAATTATTGATAAGTATTACTGCTTTTGCTCGGTCAATAGTTTTTGGATGTCTTTATAATTGTAATACAAAGTCCCTCCTATCTTGCTGTAAGATAATGTCCCGTTAATCCTTAAATTTTGTAATGTCCCAGAAGATATCTTGAGCAACGTCTTAACCTCGGAAGTCCGAAGCCACAATTTTTGTTCACTTGCCTTGTTTTTAATTAATTGTTCAATCCCTTCCAACAGTTCATTCTTAAACTGCTGAAGGTCATCTTTGGTAAGAATTGATATTTCCATGATTTTAAAAATTATTTGTAGGACAAATTTTCAAAATCGCACAAGAAATCTTTCGGTAGTTTTTCGGTACTACCGAAAGATTTATTTCTATCACCTATTAATAAGCAGATTTACAATGAAAGATTATTTGAATTATTCATAAAAGGCTGAAGAAAAACAGGAAAAGCGGATATAATAAAATAAATGGTTGCTTTTCATCTTAAAACTCCGTCTAAAAACATCATCACTCATCATTATACATCCAAATCATTCAGAAATTGATCCATATTTTGGATGAGTAATGATAAAAACTTTGTTCTGTCCGTTTTTCTAAGTCGTATTTCGCCTAAAGTCTTATGATAGTTACCTAAATTAATATGTAAAGCGTTTTCCGCCCATCTGAAAATTTCTGCCAAATCTGAATGTCCCCCATTAAAACATTTCGTCTGATGAAGCGAGTATAATAACTCAATCAAGGCAACTTTTGGAGCTGTCCATTCCAGATGCTGAATATGAGCTATTGAGCTTTGCTGACTATCTTTTGAATCGATTTTATTGGTTAAGTATTGATCTAAAAGGTCGTTTGCCAGAATTTGAGAAACGATATGATCGTGGGATGTTGAAAATCCTTCATCATAGCTGTATAGTTCCGGACTAAGCTTTAATTTAAAATCAAACTTAAACCTTACAAAATATTTTTTGTCCAGATAGGTTGATTTTCTACGATAGTAGCTGATAAATTCTTTTTGTTCGTTATAAAAATACAGCAGATTGGATCTTTCGTTTTGATAATAAGATTTTAATGCCTGAGGATCAGCATAAGGTCTTGAGGATTCTATTGCCAAAACTTTGGAATAGTAAACATAAACCGCAATAAATTGCGGTTTGGTATGTTTGAAAAAATAAATCTCATCGCTCCAGTCAGAAAATTGGTATTGTTTCAAAATATCCTTCAGATGCCTGATAGCCATATCTGTTTCCATCAGAATTTCTTCAGACTTAAGAATGATATCATTTTCACTTCTGTTAATTTGATCTATGGTGGTTATAAGGTTTTTCCAAAGTTGGTCAATTTTTTTCTTAAAATTTTCTCGATTCATACGTTTATTTTTTTGTTAATGTTATTTTTAACGTAAAACCGGGCTAATGATAGAAAATTAGAATTCATTCAATTCCTCTTTTCTCTTCCTGATAAAGTCAACAGGTCTCATACCAGTGATTTCCATAAAATGTGTTGAAAAAATTTGTCTGTGCGACATTCCACATTCCTCAGCCAGACTGTCAATAGAATAATTAAGATATTTACTGTTTTCTAAGAGTAAATTGGTGATGTATTTAATACGCAAAATTTTTAGGTACATTGTAAATGTCATCTGATAATGTTCATTAAGAACATAGGATACATGAGTCCGATTACTTCCGATCATTTTAGCAACGGTTGAAAGCGTTAGGTTTTTCTTTAGAAACAGTTTTTTCTTTTCAAAAAGTTCAAGCTTGGCTCTGACTTCATTAATAATTTCTGGACTGTATATGTTTTTCTCTTGTATAGAAATATTGGATGTGTCCTTAAAAGTATCATTTTTCTGAGGACTACTCATTTTATTTAGTAATTCCTGATATTTCAGACTAATTTCATTTTCTCTCTTTCTTGAATTCCATGATTTCCAAATTGAAAAGCCTAATAATAAGAAGCCAATACCGATTGAAAAATACAAAAGCAAAAGACCATTTCTATGTTCATATTCCAATCGCTTCTTTTCTTTCAATAAAGTACTGGTGTCATATTCACGGTGAATTTTTGACGACAGCATAGCAAAATCCGCATTAATGATGGAGTCTGCTTTTAACAACTGATTGGTATAGTATAGTTGTTTTTCTGGATTTTGTTGCTGCTTTGCATCTCTAATCAGATATTCATAACCTTCCCTAATCTCAGGATTAATAAACCGAAACTTATTCACCAGTGAATCTACTTTATTTAGATAATGTAATGATTCTGTTCTATTACCTCTCTGCTTGTAAAGCTTTCCCAAATAAAAATACACCGTATTCAATGATGCATAGTCCTGATCACGGCTCAAAATATCCTGTGCAAGTTTAAAATGCTTTAGTGCTTCGTCTAATCTTCCTTGTCTTAAAAGCTGAATACCTTTCCCCTTTTGAAAATAACCATACTCTATCGAAAACTCACTGGTATTTTTTAGTCTTTTCAAACCGATCGTAATCAGAGAATCTTCTTTGCGAAATAAACGAAGATTTTTATAACAGGTACTTAAGCGATAAATACTGTTGAAATATCCAGATTCATTATTGAGTTTCAGGTTCGGGTGAAGGTTTTCCGATATATTATTCTCAAAATAACGAGCTGTATTCTCAAAATGCTTGGCAGCTTCCTTATAATATCCCAAATAGCATTTAACCATCCCTAAATGGTAGATTATTTTATTTTTGAGATACTCATCTTTTGAATCTTCTGAAAATTCAAATGCCTTCAGGTATTGATTCAAAGCAGATTTATACTGTCTTCGATTGTAATAGTAAATGATCCCTTTTCCAAGATAAGCTCTCGAAATTTGATCCTTATCATTGAACTTTATAGCCGTGACAATACAACTGTCTGCATAAGATAATTTCTGGTCAATGCTTTTTGTATAGTAGATTGCTTCCTCATACCCTTCAATCTGCTTTTTTAAATTATGTTCTCTCTTGGCTTTTTCAATATACCTATTGACAAAAACCATTGCCCTATTGTCATTTTCAGGATAGGATTCAAACAAGCCATAAATATTTTCGTAAGATTCTTTATCATATTTTCCCTGCTGTTCCTGACCTTGTACCGAAAACAACATCAAATTAAAAATAATCAACAATATTTTATTATTACAGAACATAATGGAAAAATATATTCAAATTTAATAAAAATCATTAATTAAACACTTGTTTTAATATTCATCTGCTATACGATGTTTTTTTCGATTGATTTTCAATACAATAGCTGTTTTTTTTGACAGGACGAATGTATCAATCATTCCCACTGTATTGATACATCAGTCCTATTAACACTTTTTTCAGTCTCCAAAGCCCTCTAATTTAGCCATCAGAATTCTAAACAAAATCCGGCCGGGATAACTTTTAAAACCATTAACTAAAAATTATGAAAAAGTATATCTCACTTTTAAGCATAGCTACTGCATTCCTTATGCAGTCATGTGAAAGATCTGATTCTGATGTTAATTCTGATGCTAATGCTAATACACATATCACAGAACCAAAGAATCAAAATATAAAAATCCTGAGTCATCAAAAATCTGTTAAAACGGCGAATAATAATTCCACAGCAAAAAACGAAACAGATACTAAGGATGAACCTAAAAGGGACAAACAGCACTGGAGAAGCATAAAAGACACCATCTTATAGCTTAAGGTAAACTTATTAAATCTTTAAAAGCAACGGGAATGGAAAATCAAAAAGTAGTTCTCATCACTGGACGAAAATGTACTATAAGTGGAGAATGGGAAATTGAAGGAAGAATCAGTACTGTTGTTTACATCTCAAAAGGAGAAACAATGCCTGCATATTGTGGGAAGAGTGTAAAATGGATTTTAATCAGAAAAGGATAAATAAAACCGATGAAGACCATGAAAGTAACAATCACAGCATTCATTAGCTATTTCTTTATACTGTTATTCTGCTATGCATCCATAAGCAAAATAATAGATTTTGAAAAATTTCAGATTCAGATATCTGAATCTCCATTATTGAATGGGTTTTCAGAAATTCTACCCTATGCTCTTGTTATTTCAGAATTGCTGATTGCAGGATTATTATGTTATCGAAAAACCCAACAGATAGGACTCATAGGAAGTTTTCTACTAATGTTCATTTTCACGGGATATATTGCGATAATGCTCCTTACCTCTGAAAATCTACCTTGTTCCTGTGGCGGAATTTTAGAAAAAATGAATTGGACGCAACATCTGTATTTTAACATCGGATGTGCTGTTCTTGCGATCATTGCCTTAGCACTCAACAGAAAATACAGCAGGTCTGCTGATGAAGATAGTTACCATAGTTGATGACTATGGAAGAACACGATTGGAATTTTGTTTTTTAGTTTAACCTTAAAATTAGACCGTCGAAAGCGGTTTAACCATCCGAGAATTTTAATGTATCTATTAACAAGACTTTGTTTGAGAATACAATTTCTCAGACAGGTTTCTAAAGTTTTTAAGGGAATCTTTTTTGATGTATAAAAAGACCAGTATCATGAAAATGCAAACATTTTTAAAAACCAATGCATTGGCCATTATGGCATTGCTATTTGCAGGAAGCATCATGTCATTTAAAATCGCTGAGGACAATGCCGATTCTACAACCTATTTCTATAATAGCGAAGATGTATCTACAGGAGCTTTTGCCAATGTATCTCATTGGCAAACTACAAATGATGGGGTAAGTTGTGAAGATGACGGAGAAAGACCTTGTAGTATTGTTGTTCCTGACGGACAGACCTTAAGTGGTGTATTGGCAGGAAAAAATAACGTTCAGGTTCTCTCAATGAGTCCGAATCGTAAACCTTAACAATTATTGAGCGATAAGTAATCGTAAGATAAAAGGAGGGCTGACCATTACAGGTCAGCCTTTTCTTTTTTTACTCTTTTTACACTTAGTTTTTTATCCTGTTTTTCCTCCGTTAGTTTTATGATTTACTATTATCTCGGATTCTGAGGCATTCCCGTTAAAGCAATAATATCTTCTGGAATGGCAATCGCATATTTAAGATCATTGGGTAGCAACGTGTACGTTTGTCCGCCTATTGTTCTTGTGAGGGTTATTGCATCACCATCACGGTTATAACGTTTCAAATCTGCCCATCGAATTCCTCTGAACAAAAGTTCCTTTCGTCTTTCCTCTTTGATGATTTGCAAAGCTTCTTCTTTTGTACTTGCTGAAAAAGGAACGAAAGTTCCCGTTTTCCATCTTGTGATGAGTAAACTGTTGAGCATATCCATTGCATGAGCAATATCATTTGTTCTGGCATACGATTCTGCTGCAATTAAGTACAGTTCATCCATAGTTATCCCTGTCATCTTTCCCGAGGAGCTTCCAGTGTAATTTCCTTTGAATGTAATATCTCCATTAGTGCTGACTCTAAAAAAGGCTGCTTTTCTCAAATCATTGGCTTGGTAAGACTGATACAAACTCAAAGGTACTTTTGCAACCGCAAAACGGATGGGACCAGAATTTCGCATGATAGCTCTGAGCAATACTTCCACATTCATATTACTTATAGGATAAGAAGCTGATACATTGAGGGTATTAAAATTGATGAGACTATTTTGCAAACTCAAAGCCTCTAAGGCGTAGGTTAAAGCCTTTTCATTATCTCCCATATATTGGTAGGTTCTTGCCAAATATCCTAAAGCAACAACTTTTGAAGGTCTTGAGGTAGCAATTTGCTTAACAGGAAGAAGATTTACCGCTTCGTGCAGGTCTTTCAAAATTTGCTCAAAAGTTTGTTGTACCGAAGACCTTACAGAAGGAATATTCATATCAGGATCTAAGCGAATGGGCATCCCTAAGTCTTTCTCAGCAGTAGCTTTATTGTACACAGGACACCAAACTTGCGCAGCATCCAGATAACGAATAGCCCTTATTACCAAAGCTTGTCCTCTTACATTTTCAGCTCCCGAAATAGCATAAGTATCCAGATTATTCAATACCGCATTAGAAATATAAATAGCTCTGTAAGCATAAGACCAATCATTCCCTACTCCCTGATTGGTGGATAGATAATCATTTTGCCATGTATATAGTCGCCTATCTTCCTGATACATCATAGCGTTATAGTCTGCATCTGATAAATAAAAATCGTCACTGGAAGCCATACCACTCGATGCAAAGTTGGTAAGTACATCTGTAAATCGGTCTAATAATGCCTGGTTATCTTCAAGAGTCATAGGAACAGCAAGCGTAGTGTCTGATTTTTCATCTAAAAAACGGTTACAGCC
>APMI01007270.1_pt1 | contig 18816 bp, 15 predicted proteins | sample 667938 | NCBI WGS metagenome assembly APMI01 (sample SAMN01084076, study PRJNA167559) | wastewater metagenome | biome: Wastewater | place: Denmark: Ejby Moelle, Odense | collected 2011-11-28 | reverse complement strand
GATGATAATGCTCATTTCAACCTGACATAGAACATGAAATCGATGATCCGCAAGATACTGGAAGAGGGCGAGGCGGAAAACGATGTCGTCAATACGGATAAGCCCATTGACAAAAATAAAGGCAAAAACAATGAGCAGGACTTACAGAAAACTATTCGGTTGAACAAGGTGCACTGTAAAAGAAGTAGAGTCATCCTTCTGAAGGAGTTTAATCATATGTTGAAAATGAAGAACCAGCTTGTGTTGGCACAAACCATGCCCATCAGTTTGAAAAGGTGACAAGCACCGAAACATTTTTATATTTAGCTTGATATTTATATAGAATCTTTATGCTAATGATGTCTCATCATTTAACCAACACTTACGTAGTGCCTCACTCTTCACACTGCAGTGTTTTGGCGCCTGCTACTCCTGAACAAGGCTTATTGCTTGGCCATGATCCTCCGTCCATATGCCGATGGTTGCCTGGGTGCTTAGAGTACCACAAGCTCATCGTCTTATCACAGGTGTTCCCAGACCCCATCGGGATCTCGAAGTTCTTGTTGTTGTATGTCCCAAATGTGTAGCAGTGGTCCACACACACCGGAGCCCAGCACCCGTTCTCAGCTCGCGAAGTTATGTCCGTGAGTACTCTGGACGTGTTCTTATGGTACTCCTCAATGTAAGCCATCTCCTGAGTGTTGCATGCCTTCAGGGAACTGTCTTTGGCGCAACCGATCCCGAGGATGTTCGGCAGTGACCAAGAGTCATAAAGTGACTGCAATGGGAAGAGAGGGGTCTTGATAAACCTTTACATATTTTCAGCAAACATGCACCTGAATGGCTCCTTGGCGAAGGCTTTCACACATTCCGGCACTGGAGGATTTGACTCCGAGTTAGAGAAGTGGAATAAGTTCTCAAACCAGTTTCTGTACTCGTGCACTTTCGAGTGATAATTGGCCGAGTCCAAGAAGATACCCGAGTCTGGAGCTGCCACTACATTTTTGTGAGATGATCTGTTACGAATATAGTCAGCCCATGTGAAGGTTGCCAATCCGCCTGCAGAGCAGCCAGATACTAGTACTTATGTCGATTTTGAAAATAGTCCGTACGATTTTTCCAAATGATCCAGTTTAGAAATTGTTAAATTGCTGCCTCTGAAGTAAAGTTTGGCATCCTTAAAGGCCACGGGTTATGAGCGAGTTCCTTGATGTCCCGAACCGTCACAGTATTTCATATAAACCTTTGTGAAGTCTTTGAAGCTATTAAGAGGGCTATTAGACAATAAACCGTCTCCAACTTATAAACTATTAGGGTACTTTTTTGAGCTTCCAAGGTCAGTTAAACTCCTCTGGTAACAGTTTTGAGCTGTAGACTGAATATCTTTGTCCCCGCACCACCCTCCTCCCTCAAAGTAGATCATGAACTTGGTGGGTGCAGTGCCCTCTGAGATGTAATAGGCCCCGGGGCTGCCATCCAGACAGAGAGCATCTTTGTCGTCAACTACGACTTTCTTATAGACTGCAGCCTGGCACGCGGCGAGGGCGAGTCCCAAAAGCAGTAATATCTTATGTAATCTTAATATAATACACACTGTATGTAATTATATGCTTGCATTTAGGGACAGTCAAAATCAATAGGTCATACAAAGCGCGATATCAATATTTACATGCTCTTGAATGACTTGCGTTTATGTTTGTTGTAGTACTAACATGGCGGATACAACCTTTAATACACTTTTGTATTTATGCATCTCCTGTTGCGAATTAGTATGAACTCCAACATTTTAAAAACTGGCGTGACTTCCAGGTGTTTTAATTTTAATAGTTTTATTTTATAATGTACTTGTACTTTTAGGCACTAGCTCTGATATCAATACTAAATATTTCCACAGCAGACTAATTAAATAATGAATTTAACAGAAAATAAAATGGTTCGAGCATTGAGAATACTCAAATGCCAAAGTTCATTGAATTATCATCAAATATTCTATTGTGTTTGTCTGATCATAAGTCGCCTGGATGTCAAGCGCGGCCCAATATCTGCAGTGATCCTAAAATAGACTGGTGAGTCATCATCGTGAGCCTAGAAGTGTTATATTATTATGCAGGCCAATAATAATAATTGGCAGCAACTGTAGATCAGCAGTTTCATATGAACTTCGTGTTCCAGCCCTACAACGACAAAGTGCCGGAGTGGGATGAGTGCTACTACGATCAGGCCTTGGTGTTAAATATGCTTCACCAACTCAAAAGTAGCATCAATTTGTTAGCGAGCATCAAGATCAACTTCACTAACAAGACATGTCAGAATTCTTCGGCCATAATGATCCCTGAAGCTAGTCTGAGCTCGCACTCTATCCCGCAGCCGAACTCCAGTATCAGGTTGAGAGAGAGCTCCAAAAAGGCAAAGTACGAGAGGATACTGGAGAAACTGATATATGAGCAGTATGAGCTGTTCACTAGATACGCCCGTCACGAGGAGAAAATCGTGGCCATTTTTATGCAGTATAAGACATTTCAGTTAGAGGAAAAGCTTGTTAACTATGTAAAGCTGATAGACAAACTCAAGTACCAATCCAATTAGATGCTTTTGCTGCTTTAGAATCTGCTAATTGAGAGCTACTACATGAAAAATGCAATCCTAAGCAACTTTGATGCTAAGAACACCGTATGGACGCTGTTCAATTCGATGGTATTTCCGCCTGGTCTACTGTTGTAACAAGAACACAAGAACAGCTACACGTTCCATCGCATGGGTAGGAGCAGTCAGCTGCTGCAGGAGAAAATTGAAAGCGCTTATGTGTCCTACGCTTATTTCAACAAACGACGTGGGTTGCTCTACGATTACTTAAAGAAAGAGTATCATAAGGAAAGCACCACAAAAATGTATGAGTCCCTTGAAATCGGAATCACCACAGGAGGACTGATATCATTTATAGTTGTCATTGTTATGCTAGTAGTTGAAGAAAATAGTGGTCTTGGGTACAATTCCACTTTCACCGACCACTTTCCAACGTGGAGAGGAGCTAGTGAAGTCATCTTCTATTTCTGGATCCTGGGCTTATGTGTGCTCTTCTATGAGCAAACTAATATCAGCTATAAGCAAATTTTCTACTTTGAAACCTTCAGTCTGCCTCACTCTAAGTTCTTCTTCATGGCTGCATCTACTTTTTCTCTGCTGTATCTCATCTTTCTGCTCTTTTTCGTCCTTGAAATTCTAAAATTTCTCAAATCCGACTTCATATTTTACGGACAAGTGTTCTGGCTCATCCTCATCCTTTACATCTTCAATCCTTTGCCCGTCTTTCATCACAAAGGTCGCTTCCAAACTCTGAAAATGCTTGGAAAAATTGTGCTTTATCCATGCTTTCCAATGAATTTCCTAATCATTTGGATGACCGAGCAGCTTGTCAGCTTAACCCAACCACTTTCTGATTTTTGCTACGCTGTGTACATATTTATCTCGAGAGACCCTGTTCTCACTCGAATAGCAATTCCTAATTTCAATTCTGCGATTGTCATCACAGTATTTTTCTACAGGATGCTGCAAAATCTGAAGTTTTGGCATCAGCTTTCTCAGGCCAAGGCAGACAAGAAATATGATCCGTGGGCCCCACCCTTCCTTGGATTTTTCAGAGCCCTCTTTGGATTTTTAACAGCCATTGCTGCAATGATCTACCGATTAAAACTCTTCGCCAAAGCCTTCGAGATGTGGCTGGTGATCTCAATTTGCTCCACGCTGGTTGCTTGGTACGTCGATGTGAAGGGAGACTGGGGCCTGCTCAACATTGAGAACAACACAATATTCAGGCCTCGGCTACTCATTTCACCATTCGTGATATACAGCGAAGGAGTGTGGCCAGTGCTCTTCGTCCTGCTAATTTCGTTTATTTAGATTTTCAGGCGGGGCATCTGGAATGTGCTCAGAATCGAAAATGAACACATCCGAAATTGCTAGCAATACCAAGCTACAGTGCGTGATAAGCACATACTTGATATAGCCGAGCAGAAAGCTAAGGAAATCGGTGACAATAGCGGCACAAGTAGATTTCCAGGCTCTTCGATGACAATAATAACGAAGTACTTCAACTAACAGTCTTTGAAAATCAGTACCTCTACAGAATTAGCCAAACAGAGAATCAAATAGCAGCTCATTAATCTAAAGTAATATCTAAGCTAGAGAAAGGATATGCGTTAGATTTATAAAGAAAAAGCAAAAATAAATGCGGGGACAATCAATAATATTATCAGATAGTTGACATTCGTTAATTTTTTTGATAAGTCACAATAAAATTTTTGATATTCATACTCTCTGTAATAGTATAACATGGATGATTAAATTGTCTCCGTTTTTAAACAATAACTGCGCTCTAATTTAATAAAAACAAGTAAGCTCATTGCTTTGATGAATAATATAAATGAAGTTGCTAGGACTCTATTGGAAGTAGTAAAACAGGTTGGGCTTTCAGAGATGCTAGCCTGCTTTGAGCTATAAGAGATTGCAAAAGCACTCAATCACAACAGCAAGCTCAGAGAATTCTTACTACGAATCCCTCCAAGAGAGCTGAGGGAAGCTGCCGATGAGATCGAGACCAGGGAGAAGGAAGCGAGCGAAAGGCAAAGAATGGACAGAGCTATGAGATACAATGTGCTTGACCTCACACTTAAAGAATTAGCCAAGCATTGCAGAAGGTACGGCTATCTACCTCCGCTCTAGTTCGGGGAATTCGACGCTTTCACTCTGGAGTAGGATCACCATAGACTGGGTAGGTATTTAGTCGATTATCACCCTGAATTGTATTATGTGGGCGATAGATCAAAACACTTTAATCACTCTGCTCAGATTTAACGGATATATGGAATACGACGGAGTCTTCAACCTCTAAATGAAGATGCCAATAAAAATCAGCAGTAAGGGAAGCGTAGTTCTCTTAAGAATGGTAAAATTTTATTGTCCATAGTGTCTCCGCATAAGAAAGCTCAGATAGGGAAGACAGCTATAATTTTATCGAGGAGCAGCCAGAGGAGTCTAACTATAGTATTCATTAGCAAGAGTTAGAATCAGAATTAGCTCCCAGTTCATTGAACAAAAGTATATAAAACAACAGAAGCAAGAACTATAAGATTATAAAAAAAAACTTAAGAAGAATGAGAAAAAACAAATTCGGACAAAAAATAAAATACCATCGAATAAAAAGGAATAATAGGATTAAGAAATTGATATAACGAAATATCTGTTAGCAACAGACTACAAATCAACCCAAAAGTAAAAACCAAAAAAGAGTATGAGAAATAACAGAACTTTGGAATCTGATGATGATCGTTGATGAGATCATGCTTTTTTACTGTAGCATTTTTAATTTTTTGAATTAAAAGATAAATATAATTCAATCAATGCTTTAATACAATTAGATATCTATTATACATTATTGAAAGAAATCTTGTGTATATTTAACATATTATTGTACTTTATTCAGCTGGACAGCTTTTATTACGATTGAAATATAATAATACTAGTATGAGTTATAACGGACGACATGCAACGGCAGGGCTAATTCCTGCTGTAGAGTATAGCAGACCCAGAAAAGGTTCATATTGTGACTATAAACAATAAAAGACAGGGAAATTCAGTATTGACAAAATAAATGAGAGTCAAAATTTATACACGAGCTATAAATCAAGACCTATCAGCAGGGAAGCGCCTGCTGAAGCCATCAGCAGGGGAGTACTTACTGGGATGGGTCGTGATGGACTGCCAAATAACAGGGGATTCGACAGAATCCCAATGGGAGTCGGGCGAGCTTCTGTGAATGGCTACTAAAATAGTACTCATCAAGAGCGAAGAGTTGACTATGCTTCTCACAAAGGAGAGGACTGTGATTTCGGCATTCAAAGCTACGCATCTAGAGACCTAAACAGGTTAATTAATAACAGGATCAACTGTGAGGTCGCTTATAAGCCAACAGGAGCAAATAAGACGATCTATAATAACTTCCTGTAGTAAAATTACTCTACCAGAGTATAAGATTACACGACAAAAAGCACTTTTGCTTTCTCCCGTCCCTGTTCAAATCATCAAAATGATAGCGAAATTTCGATGCTGATTTAAAAAAAACAAGAGTAAATTTACCAAAATGCAGCAGAGAAAAAAAATAGGTGCTTAGGGTATTAATAATTGCATCGGCCAAAAGATTTACGAAACTTTGAGGATAAATATAAAATTTAATCAATATACTAAAGAAAACGGATGTCAAAAAATCCAGTTACAGAAAATCATGCAAATGTCGTATGCGATAGAATTTAAGAAAGGAATGTCATAAAAGGAGGGGAACATAGTATTGGTTCGTACAGAGAAGTGCAAAGTAGATCATACAATGATGGAGGAGATCTAAATCTTGATCAACGCAACAATGCAAGTCCGGTTCGAATTGCCTATGATCGCTTTCCAACTAAGACAGATAGATAATTGGCATTCTGTTCAACCCAACCTAAAAGGTTAGCAACAGGATACGAATCACAGTAGCAAGATCTTTAATTTTAAAGAAGCTCAAAGCAAACACAATCACAAAATATAACTCCTATCCGGTGTGACTATGGCAGAGAAGATCTGATTAACCCAGCAATGGCGCAGAGTCGAAAACAATTACTCATAGACAAATCGAAAGCACTTTATACTAAAATGAGTTAGTTGTCGGGCGGAAAAGGCTTCGCGAGCAGAAACAACCTCCAAGACAACACAAACATAAATAGGTTTTAGGATTCCATCACCCTAGACAATTAAAATCGAGCCTAGACACATGAGCAGAGACTGAACAGGATCAGAAACAATAAAGAAAGAGTATATGATAGTCCCTTTAAAGATAAAATTAATTCTACTTCGGATATAAGGTCGAGGTACCAACTCCCATAGTCTGAAAAGCGAGCTTCCGAAAATTAAGAACCAGTGTTTAAAAAATCAGGCACAAGCAAATTGAAGAAAAGCATCGATCGAAGTTAAGAGCTTTCTGGTAAGTGTTTCATTATGCAAAACAATAAAAATGAGTATGAAAATACACTTTCTTTAAAAAGTACCAGCAATGGGCAATAAAATAATCGACCAGACTTGCCACTTGAGAATAGCAACAGTTGCATGAATCGGATTAATGCCCTCAACAGTAAGATCAACGAAAAGATCTCAACGTTGATCAGAGCCTATGAGAAGAAGTGATGGCCTGTAATAATTATTTAAGTCTAGATAAATTACTGTGACTGATATATATCACAATAATATAAAATGCAAATAAATAATCAAAGTTCATTTTGGGTAGATGCCTCCATCAGGTTTGCGACTATATCCTGCATTACTGGAACTTGAATGGTAGTCATTGTGTACTGTGGGGATCTTTATATGTCCCTCATACTTCACCTGCTTCAAGGAGATACCTCCTAACAGTCTCATGTTTCGGATTAATTCAACCTGCTTATTTAATTTCCTAGTTGCCATTTCCTTTTCGGGGTTCAGGTCCATGTTAGAACTCATGCTGGTCTCAGTGGCAAATTTGGGCATGTGCATTTTTAATGGACGCGAACTCTTCCTATCTCTGTGCTAGTTGATAATAGAGTCTACGAGTCTGCTGGTGTGCACATTTTTTAAAGTACCACTGTGACAGTTCAAGGAATTATAGCGTTGACTATTGCTCAGTGCCATTCTGCCGACTGTGGATTGAGTATAAAGTTACAATTATTGAGTCGGCTATGACAACTGGACTGCTCGAACTCGTATCTTTTCTTGTCGTTTGACAGTCGCAGCATGCCAATAAATTTAATCTCCACTTATATATTTTATGTAAGTATTGTCTGAATAAGAAATAATAGATATAAGGCAGAATCAATTATTATAATAACACTGAAAGATGACTAACTCAGCTCATTCATTGCGAGTCCTGCTTCTGCTCACTATGGTCGTGTACTCTATTCGAGCCATCACCCTCTCACTTGAGGGCAACCTGCGCCGTCAGCTTAATGAAATAACTCATTAGGAGCTCATTGAGTTTGGTTCATTTTAGTTTTGGATGTTCGCACTCTTCTCGTGCGGCCTTTCTGTCTTCGCGGGTATCTGTTCTGGACTGACTGTCGGTTACATGTCCATCAGCAAGAGCGAAATGGAACTATGGGTGAACTCGGGCGACTAGACGAAAAAGAAAATGGCAACGTCCATACTGTAAATTCTCAACAACCATCACTTCCTACTGTCAACTTTATTGCTGTCAAATGCGCTGGCTCTGTGTGCGTTACCTATTTTTTTGGATCGTATCGTCCCCGCTTACTTGGCCATCTTTATTTCGACCGCCGCAGTTGTCATATTTGGAGAGGTAATTCCTCAAGCATACTGCACGGGTCCCCAAAAGACGACTGTGGGGTACTATTTTAGCCCATTTATTAAGGTACTACAATGTATTCTGTACCCGTTTGTAAAGCCGATCGTGCTGCTGCTGGACAAATTCATTGAGCATGATGAGGGCAAATTGATCCTTAATCACGACAAAATTAAGAGTCTGCTATATTTGCACAATAAAAAGTAGTACGGGTATCGACCTGAGGAAATCTAAATGCTTCAGAACTGCTTAGATCTCAGGCTTGTACAACTCAGCGCCGTGATGATTCCACTTGACAAAGTTTACATGGTAGAAGCTGATGAGAAAGTCGACGACAAGCTTGTGCAAAATATGCTTGAGCACAACTATTCTAAGTTCCCTGTCTACGAGAAAAGTAAGGAAAATATTATCGGGTTCGTAAAAACTAAAAATTTCATGGAGTTCGATCTCTCTAATCCAACGACAATTCGGGAAGGTAAAATCATAAACGAAGCGACTTTCATGAGTATGAGATAAACATTGCTGGACACGATCGATATTTTAAAGAACAAGAAGATAAATTTCGGTGTAGTTATCGACGATAGTGGCAAAGATAGCGGGAATTTCAAGAAGTGCGTTGGTATAATCACATTCAAATAAATCTTTGAGAAAATCGTACTAAAGAAGTTTAAAGACAACGACATTCGAGTTCACATTCATCTCAACAAACAAGTTAGAATTGACAGTGTTATGGAGGCTAAAGAGCAGGATTGATTAAGACAATTTACAATAGCTTTGCTATTTATAGGGTTTTATTATTATTTCAATATGAATATCAAAATTGCTCTCGTAATTTTGCTCATTCTCACCCTTGTTACGTGCGGAATATGGATGACGGAAGAGTAGGCTATCAAAGAGGAACTTAGCTACAAACAGTCTCGTCGATTTGTTTTTAGAAACCAGTGCCAACAAAGAATTTGGATTGGTGGATTTGGAGTGCCTCAACTTACGAGGACAGGCTGGGAAATGGCACCTGGAACAGAGGAAACGTTAATGGTAAACGCGAACACAGTTGCCATCCGATTTTGGGCAAGGACAGGCTGCCAGTGGAGGGACAACAAATTTGTATGTTAGACTGGGGACTGTGGTGCTCCCTTAAATAACTTTGGTGTCTAATGTAAAGGTATTACTGGTCAGTCACCTTCCACTTTGGTTGAGCTAACTCTATCCAGTACCGGCTCGCCTGATTTCTACGATTTGAGCAATGTGGATGGAAATAATTTGGGTGTCAAGTTTGGCCCCATACCTGGCACATTCATTAAAGTGGACAACCCAGACTTGGGTAAATTCAACTGCGGTAGTCCGGGATGTACAATAAATCAACAGAAATGCCCCAAATAACTAAGGCTTGAGAAATCAACTGGATCATATTGCATGAGTATTTGTGCGGCAGTCTTCAATAACGAGCAGGTGAGCAAGTACCCAACAATTTTAGGACCCATTGCCGCCGACCCAATGAAAAAAGATCTGGTTTGCTGTGCGTGCGGGGAGGGGACTGGAGGTTGCACTGACCCCAGATCGCACTTCTGCTGTTCCCCGTTGGACCCTCGCTCAGGGATAGGAGGAAGATGCTATGTTGAGAATTGGCCCAAGCCTTCGTAGTTCTTTGATCGCTACGATAAAGTGTTTAAAAATCAATGCCAGTAGGCCTATAGCTGGCAATTCGACGATATGTCAAGCACTTACCAATGCATAGATGGAGATTATGAAATTATATTTTGTCCTTGATTTAACTTCTTCTTGTTCAAATTATTATCGTTTTTATATTATCAATCTGCCGGAGCTACTCATTTTGAAGCCGATTTCAATGTAATTAAATTTAATAATTAAATTATCTATCAAAGGAAGCGAAGTATTTAATAGGTCTTTGAGTTTTCGGAAATTGTATCAAAATATACTTAAAATAGTAGCTTTTAAGCTTGAAGATTAATAATGGTTAATTAAATATGATGAAACACAATTATTGAGAATAAATATCAGTTCTAGAGATAGGCTGATATATCAGGACAGGCACACACTAGGTTCTTATCGCCGTAGGGGTTAGAGATACGGCGCACAGTTGGCCAGTACTTTCCTCTCTTGCGGACCCACGGTAGGGGATAGGCTGCCTCCTCTCGAGTGAAGGGATACTTCCAATCAGCTCGTACTAAGCAATCGGCCGTGTATGGAGCATTCTTAACTAAGTCAGGTTTACTATGAATTTATTTGTGAATGTTGATTAGCGCATCAGCAAATCGATCTAGCTATCCTCTATAATATAAACTAAAATTACTTATCCTAGGATTCAGTTGGTTCTACCATTAGGGAACCAGGAACTGGGAACGACATAGTTGGAGCGTGGAAGCCATAATCCATCAATCTCTTAGCCACATCTTCTTCGGAGACTCCAGTCTTCTTCTTGAGGCCAGTCAAATCGATGATGAACTCATGACTGCATCGGTCGCCTTCCTTCAAGTACATGATGTCATAGTATGGCCTCAGTCTGGCCATCAGATAGTTGGCGTTAAGGATCGCGTAGGCAGTCCCCTTCCTGATCCCCTCCTTGCCCAACAGTGCAACATAGGCATAGGAAATACTTAAAATTGAAGCCGAGCCGAACTCAGATACCGCAATCGTGCCAGCTGACTTATCGGTAAAGTTGGGCGAAAAAGGATGAGAAGGTAGGAAAGGTGCTAGATGCTTCTTAACTCCGATTGGACCCATGCCTGGTCCTCCACCACCATGAGGAATAGCGAATGTTTTATGCAAATTCAAGTGACAAACGTCGGCACCTAAGAAGCCAGGAGAAGTGTAGCCAACTTGAGCGTTCATGTTAGCTCCGTCCATGTAGACTTGCCCACCATAATGGTGCACGATATCATTAATTTAGTGAATAGTGCTTTCATAACGACCTGCGGTCGATGGGAACGTCACCATCAAAGCTCCTAAGTCGTGCTTGTGCTTTTCGGCTTTTTCTTTGAAATCTTTGAGATCGATACGACCATCCTCCACTTAAATTGGGATAACTTTCATTCCGGCTAGGATTGCACTCGCAGGGTTCGTACCGTGCGCAGATTTGGGGATGAGGCACAGTCTGCGATTAGACTGGCCGATTGATCGCAAATACTTGTTGATAGTCAACAGACCAGCATATTCGCCAGTTGCTCCGCTGTTTGGCTGGAAAGAGATCTAATCGAACTTGGTGACGCTCTTCAGCCAGCCCCTCAACGACTAGATTACGTGCATGTATCCCTGAGCCTGGTCTTTAGGGACGAATGGGTGTACGTTAAGTTAAGGCCATGTTAGTGGTAGCATCTCAGATGAAGCATTCAGCTTCATAGTGCAGCTTCCTAGCGGAATCATCGATCGATCTAGACTAATATCTTTTTACTGCAGAAATCTTAAATATCGCAGCATCTGATGTTCACTATGAATTTCATTGAAAATATGCTGCTTCATAAAGTTTTGAGGTCTCGCCATTTCAGTATTGTACTGCTTGATTGCTAAAAAAGAATCTAGTTTTTTAGTTTGCTTTTTCGTAAATTTAGATAACACTTTGATGATCTATTATAGATCTGTTTTTCCACTGATTTCACTGAAAGACAAACTTATTTAGCGATCTCCGTTTACTCTAATATTTATTTTTTATTCTAGAAATGCTTTGTTCAATGCCTTTGCGTCACAGTTGATAATAGATATCGTATCAAAGTATTGACAGTGCTCATCCTTCTGTGTCAATGTTTCAAATCCAAATTCATTAAAAATTCGTTATGCAATTTGAGTAACATTGTTAATTCTTTGTGATATTTCTCGAAGACCTTTTGGACCATGATAAATTGCATACATAGCTGAAATATTAGCCAGAAGAGCCTGAGCTGTACAAATATTCGACGTTGCCTTCTCTCTGCGAATGTGCTGTTAACGAGTTTGGAGTGCCATTCTGTAACCGAGATTACCTTCAGCATCCTTGGAAATACCGATAATTCGACCTGGCATTTTACGGACATTATTTTTCTTAGTCGCAAAAAAGCCTGAATAAGGCCCACCGTATCCCATTGGAACACCGAATCTTTGAGAAGAACCAAAGCAAATATCAGCGCCCATAGAGCCAGGAGATTTTGTTATGGTCAAAGCCAGTAAATCTGAGGCAACAACCTTGACAGTGTTGTGCTTCAGTTCGTCAAGTTGTTTAAAAAATTTACTAAAGTCTGTGAGGAGACCATTTTTATCAGGAGTTTGAACTAAAATGCCACAGAAGTCTTCTGCTTTATACTTTTGGCCAATAAATTACTTGTAGCAGCCCACAACAACCTAGATGTCCAAGTAGAGGGCTCGAGTTTTTATGACTGAAATAGTTGTTGGGAACACATTCTGATCGATAAAGAATTTTTTCTTTTCGCCGTCGTTAATGTTATAGGCCATATAGAAGGCTTCTCCGCCGGCGCTGGCTTCATCTAGGAGTGAAGCATTACTGAAATCTAGGTTAGTCAGTTCTTGCACTATGGTTTGATAGTTGATGAGCGACTCGAGTCGACCTTGACTGATCTCTGCTTGGTAAGGGGTGTATGCGGTGTACCAGCCTGGGTTCTCCAGCAAATTACGCTGGATGACAGCAGGCAATATATTCGGATAGAACCCACATCCGATGTATGACTTGTACAGCTTGTTCTGCGCAAACTGCGATTTTAGCTGCTCAATGAACTAGTGCTCACTGACTGCACCACCAATTACATTGTCCTCTAGTGCCTTGGGGTCGATTATGTTTTAGGGAATAGCTTGCTTGATTAAATCCTCGACTGAATTGGCCTTTACCACTTTCAGCATTTCGGTCGTTTACGATTAACTAGGTCCAATATGCCTAGATAGCTGAATTATACCAAAATTACCAAATAATCTGTGCTAGAAATGTTGATGTGATTCTTCTGCTTGGAACACCAATGAAGTGTTTGGAAAGTTCGTGATAAGATCCCGGTCGAACGCCAAGTGTTGAGGTTCATAATTATTAATAAAATACACTCGCGATTTACATATCGTTCATTTAATGAAATGCAGTCCTAATTTAGTATTTTAAGAGTTTAAAATAAGCACAAATAAGTAACCTGAATACTACACGAGCATTTATCATATATCGAAAATAAATTAAAACCAATACATTATTTTTGCAGTAGAGATCTGAGAAAGAAGTACTGTACTTTTCATATGATCTTTTTATATATTATTAGAATTCTAGATTAAACAATTTAAGTGGCAACTTAGCGATTTGTATTATTTGAATCGCGATAACTTATTTTTAATTCGAGGTCTGATGGATTATAAGGTCATCCAGGACTACGTAATCACCCCAGTTGTATTAGGCAAAGGATGTTTCGGTACTGTGTACCGCGGATACATGAAGAATAATAAAAGTCAGCTTCTGGCAGTCAAAGCAATTCCTCTGAGCTCAATCAAGAACTAGGATATTATTCGCCGCGAAATCGAAATATTGCTTAAACTTGACAGTCCAAACATCGTGAAGTATACATTACATAATTGTTATAGATTTTATAAGCCTAGTCGCACTAAAAATCATCTCTACTTTTTCCTAGAGTACTGCAAAGAAGATCTCAAGTCTTATGTTGCCAGTAAGGGAGGAAGACTCAGTGAGACTGAAGTTAGGGAAATCTTGAAGCAGATTTGCAACGGATTCAAGGAAGTGATTCAAAAAAATATTATTCATCGGGATGTCAAACCTGCCAACTTTCTCATCCACAACGGTATTGTCAAAATCGCAGACTTTGGATTTGCACGAGTCGTTGACAGCGTTGACGAGAGTGCAGTTTTAACATTCTTAGGATCTCCCCTTTATATGGCCCCACAGGTTTTGGCCAAGCAGAAATTTAGTTCGAAATGCGATGTCTGGTCACTGGGAGTCACAATTTATGAAATACTTTATGGCCGTACTCCCTTCACAGCAAAAAGTCCCAAGGAATTGTTGGATAGAATTTTAAGTGATCCATTAACTTTCCCCGAAAATATAAAGCGCAGTGAGGAAATAAAAGACCTATTGAGGAGAATGCTGAAGGTGAATTAAGAGGATCGCATATCTTGGAATGAGTTGTTTAACCACCCAGTTATAAATCCAACGTAAGAGGTATTTTAGGCCAGCACGGACAGCTTGCTTCAGTCTTATCGCGAGAACTAATACTACATGAAGAACAACAAAGTGGCATCCAAGACTTCGAGCGTGTCTATGGAATCTGACACAAAGAAGTACAAGTCAGAGGAACTCAACACTAAGGTAAAATAGATTAGTATATAAAAATAAAAACAAGAAGACATGGGCACGGATTTTTCAAAAGATGTAAAAATTCAAGATGAAAAAATCAATTAATACGTAAAAGTTGATGAAATTGACGAACTAATGAGATACAAAAGAAATGTATCTGTGTTTCTGAATGTGCAATGCAATAGTTTTTTCACTCAATTAGCTGACCTTCTTGAGGAGCGATACTTTTACATTGGGTTATACATCTTGCTCAAACGACAAATTTCAATTCACAGAGATCTAAAGCAATAGTTATCGTGTGGTAAGCCAAAGTAAAAAGTGTCTCCGCAAATCTGGTCACAGTATCTGAAGTCGGGCGCGCACTCCCGCATCACTAGACTGATAGAATGCGATCTCAAGCATCTATCATCCTACTTCAAGTAAGTGAAAATAAGAGTTCTCAAGTGCATATAAAAATGCGAACCTGAAGAAATAATTGGCATTTTCGAGAAATATTTTGTCAATGCCAATGAAGAAGATAGTTTTAATGAAGAAGCATTCAAACAGATTCTCGATCATCTTATAGAAATTATTACCAAGAGCGGAATAAAAGACAATAATAACTTGAGAACCAAACTGAAGATCACCGAAAATCCATTCAAATACTTAAGCGAGTCCATCGATTTTGGTCTGTTCTACGAGAGATAAAATTAAGAATTAGATGAATTGAGAAATAAATTTCCATAACTTAAGCCTTGATGACATTGAATTCATTGATTATGCTATTTCAATTATATAATACTTTTATTCTCCTTATCTATAAATATTTTGTTTAAAAATTGAAATATAAAAGTACAAATATTAATCAAAATTTATTTCAAACTGGTATTCTCATACCATTGATTCAATTCAATTATTCCTATTTTCATTCATTTATTTTGTAGAAATATGCTAATATGGTTTGTTTCTCGATAAGAAAAGGACTGCTTTACTTTTTCCATTATCTTAATCGGTAAGATTACGCACAGCTCTCAAGATGCTTGTGAGTCCATGATCGATTGAAGCCAAATACGATATCTTGCCTGTACGGATTGTCGCTGATTCCATTGACAGTGTGCCTGAGTACTGCTATGAAATTGCGTCGCCATTGTCTGCCCATAAACTTCGATATAGCTTAGCAAAAGGACTACTTTCTTAAATAAATTCAAGAGACTCATTCATATTAGTAATCTTTATGTTTAATGTCTTTAAAATGTGGACTATTTGCCAGGCGGCAATACGACTTTGAGCAATATTGGTCCGGTCAATACAAGTTGCACAGTTGGTGCGAATAACGCCCTTTTGACTTTGCAGCTTCTCGAGTCTTTGCATGGGCCGGTGCTAATATACCGAAAATCCACAACTTTTAAGAATTTCGCTCATCTCACTATTGATGAATTTATCGAACTCACGGTAGTCTTTGTTGCTACACTTTTCATGTAAATCGTAATACACATAGAATAGTCCATGCTATTTATCGGATTTTCGCACAATATACTCGAAATTTTGAGTAAGCTTTTTCTCTGTGTTGACTGCATTTTTCTGCAATAAGTTGAGCATGACTACGCTTTAAAAATTGTGTGACTTCTTAATGCTCTCGATGTGTCTGTTGAAATCTCGATAATTGGTTTCAATTGACTCCGATATTAAAATAGACGAAGGAATTCCATAATTGTACTGATATTGCCAGTACAGAGGAACTGTGCCACGAACTTGAATGAAAGAGAAATACATACTTTTAATGTGCACAATTAGCTCAGTTTATACGTAATTTGCAGTATTTTTGTTAACATGTTTTGCTTTTGTGCTGTCCTGACTCTCATTCAATTATTTTGAACAAAAACCAGTCGCATACTGAAGTGGACCGCCATTTTTACGACTTCTTCTTGATATTAATACTATTTTGAACTTAACAGCATTGACGTAGACTTCGACTTTATTAATAAAGCCTTGGATTAGAGGCACGGACCAATTTCTATGAAATTTTCTCAACTCAGTTTGCAGAACAAAAGCCCAATTAAACTACTAATGATCAGTCTCGTGATCATTATCATTATCTTTATATTTTTATTTATCTAGTGGTTCTTACTTAGAGTTAATAGTCGTCTCCTATTTTTATTTAAGTTCATATTTGGACAATTGCACTTTTTCGCCTTCATTACTGGAACTGTCACTTTTGTCTTCCCTTTTGTCTTCCCTTTTGTTTCTAAGGAATTATATTTATGCGGCAGTACTCTTCATGCTCTGGAAGGGCAAAGTTAGATTGTAAGTGTAGGAGTAGTACATTCCTTGTTCTAAAATGAACCCCAGATTCAGTAGTAAGGATGCCTACTCGTCGTTGAGTTTCTACTTGTCTTTAGGGTTGTAGAACAAAAATACAGGCTTGACTATTTTGTAAATGTTGCGATAATTTACTGAGCAACTGAGCTGAATGATCTCTGCCATCACCATAACTTTCTTACCATTACTGGACACCGAGCTGGCACTGCTGGTAAGTGCCAGATCGAAGATGCCGACGAGCGCACTGAACTTAAGTGCCTACATACGCGTGTATTTTTGGTCATTATCGTAGCTGGTGTCCTTGCGCAGCTGTTCGTAACCGATCTTGTCGATCCGGAACTGTTCGTGTGTCAGCTATTATATCTCTTGCAGCTTGCGGTAGATCTTCAACACAGTAGGGATGTATTGGTTGTTATACTTGGGCTCTAAGTAAAAGATATCGTCAGCCACCCACACCGTCACAGCCGATGTATTGAACTATCTGTTCTCGTAGCTGGACTGGCTCTCCTCTGCAATTGAACCCGCAGAACTTCCGTTGTTGGGTGATGCTGCTGATTTCTAGTTCCAGCCCGATTTGTAGGAAAGCATGGGCGTACGTTACTATTCGGACTGCAGTTTATATGCTTAGTATAATTATAATCCATCGCTCGCATTATTACTTTCAACAATAAATAAATTATTAGTTTTGTTAATTTTATCATTTACATCTAATATAGATGAATTAATTTTTATTTGCTCAAATTTAAAGCGCGATGGATGCGTAAGCTGTGAATAGCTTATCTTATTTAACTTTATTTAGTCTTCTTAGTATTCTTAATGGAATTTTTCTTTGAATTTTGTTGCGCACTTCCAATGGGATCTTATAAAATGCTAAAGCAATCTACTTTTAAATATCCTTTTCTTATTCACTAAAGTCGGGCTACGGACTCGAGTTATCAACATCTGAAAATTTTTATAGCCAACTTTCCATATTAGCATTAGGATCTTTGATTTCGCTTTCGGTATCAAAACTGTTGAGTTCACACTATCTTATTTTTTCAGTGGTTTTATTGTCTTTATTATTTTCATTTGTGTGAATGTTAATTTTATCACCCTTTAGTTAGTTAGGTACTTTGATTCCATTGATTTTGGACAACAGTTCAAGTTATAATAACTCGTATGCGTGATCAACAGTCAATGCCGGCTCCCCCTGTACAATCTTATCGTAGTAGCTGGCGATGAGTCTGTTGCGGCGGACTTCCTGAATTGATGGCGGCTATGTCAGGAATAAAGCTATCTTCTCCTTATCAGTGATGATGTATTCGATAAATCGTTAAAAATACAGTATCCTTTTGAACATCAGGCTAACGTCCAGCTGTTCAGTGGCCTCCTCTCGGGTCTCATCTACCTCCTTGCAGTCTCGCCAAGGCAGCTCGTAGCCGAATAAGGTTTTGATCCAGTCGAAGACCTCGTACTTGAGATAGAATACAAAAGTGAAATCATGCTCCCGAACCTTCTTGCCTTTATCGTTGTAGTTGAAAGCGCTCTCCGCAGCCATAAGTTCATAGCGATACTCGTTGAAGGACATTAGAAAGAGGCTGAGAGTGGCAATGATGATGCCAAAGAGGCCACCGGCGTAAGACAAAATTGCGTCCAGCTTGCCGATGGACCTCTCGTACAGCATCGAGTTGCCCGACATCATGAAGGTGCAGCTGGCATGCTCGAAATACCAAACAATTTAGAAGATATTGGTCTCCTTTTTGTCAAGGAAATAACCCTTCTACTAGGTCTAAATGGGGACTGGCCAAATGCTGGTGTCTGTGCGCACGGTATATTTCGATAGCCAAATGTACGATTAAGACCCCTGACTGATTGTGAATGTCATTCGCGCTGATTATAAAGTCTTCTCAGTTGATTTCTT
>APMI01007204.1_pt1 | contig 18817 bp, 18 predicted proteins | sample 667938 | NCBI WGS metagenome assembly APMI01 (sample SAMN01084076, study PRJNA167559) | wastewater metagenome | biome: Wastewater | place: Denmark: Ejby Moelle, Odense | collected 2011-11-28 | reverse complement strand
TTCTCTGAGAGTGGCATAGTCGAAATCCTCGTCGTTGGTCTATCGATAAGAGAAGGTTGGTCGAGTAAAGGAATCCAGCTTTCTAGCGGTCGTTCGAAGGGGGCTCCAGCAAGCTGCGCAGGTTGCTCCGAACCGTTCCCGCGATCGTCGCCGGCAGAACATTGTGCAAGCTGCCCAGCAGCTCAATGACTACCGCAACATCCGCAGGTTTTGACGGCCTCGACCCAGTCTTGGTGAAGGGTCCATCCGTCTCCGTCAGCAACCTGTTGAGCGGGATGGCTGCGACCATGGCCGAGTGTCGCGGGTTATCTAGCATTCCAGCGTTGATCGAGAAGTAGCACCCCAATTCAAGCGCGCGCGCCGCCTCTGCCTTCGTGCCCGTAAACCAGTGAAGCACAACCTTGCCTCGTCCCGATGGCAGATAAGACTCGATGTAATCGAGGACGAGCTTTGCAGCACGGATGCTATGAACCGTGATGATCTTGTCCCCACTTTCCGCGCACCTCTGCAGGACGTGCTGAAAAACTTGCTTCTGAAGCTCCAAAGACGTATAGAAGCGCGGCCCAGCATCGAGACCGACCTCGCCAATATATCGCGTCTCTGGAAAGTACATGTCCCACAGTTCAATCTCGGACGCACGCTCTGCAACCAGCTGAGGATGTAGTCCGAGCGCAGCCCGAACATGCTTGGTGCGTTGAGCGAGCTCGTGGTTGCGCGGCCAAGCTCGCGGTGTCGTGGTCACCGCCAAGGTGAATACGCCTGCTTCTTCTGCCTCCACAACTGATGCCTGATGATTCGGGTAGAGATCAAGGTGGCAGTGAAAGTCCACGAGGCCGTTGCTTATACTCATCGGTATCCTAGTCTGGTGCAGTTTCCACGCCTTCTATCAACTGGCCGACTTCGGCAAGACCACGCTGATACACAGCAGCAAGTTGATCGAGTCGCGAGGCCTCATCGGCGAGCGAGCCAGGCTTATGGATAAGTACCTTCGCCAAATGTGGCGCTGCACGGAGGCGCTCTATCGCAAACTGAAATGACCTCACCTGTTGCCCATTGGATTCGCGCGTACCCAACGGATGGGCTCTCAGGTCCGACAACGTGTATTGGGTCGCGTCATTGCCAGGCCCGAATGCTGCATCCAACGCGGCGCGACGAATCAGGCATGGCAGACAGTAACCGCACTGTTCGATGCCGCGCCCCTTAATGCCCAGATGCCGAGCGTTCGAGGGATGAGCGCATGACAGCGCATGTGGAGCCAGCGCTCTTAGCAATGTGGGATTCGCACAAGCAGAAGCCATCTCACCCTTTGTCATGGACCAATACGGATTCTCGACACAACCAGAGATGCCCAGATCTCCCAAAAGATCGTTCCATCGCGCAATGTAGTACGGATGGGTGGTCCGAGTACTGTTCGAGCCAAGGCGCAGCGGATCTAAGGGGACGTTCAAGGCAATCAGGCCGTTCTCCGGCACACGCAACAAGAAGTCCGTTCCAAGTCCGGTTCCGGCGAACACGCCGAGGGCAAAGAACAAGAATGAACGCCCGCGAGTTGAGTTTTCGGAATCAACGCCCTTCACAAGTTCGGCAGGGAAGAGCATCCAAACTCTGAGGCGATCGAAGACGGTTCCGCTGTATCGCTTCTTCAATGCAGAGAAAAGGGCATTCTGTGCATCACTGGTCGCACCCTCCCCCGCATGGCTTACCAGTAACGGCGTTCGGCCCTGCTCCAGGAGTTCGATGGCACCAATGAGGCTATCCAAACCGCCAGAAAAGAGACTCACTGTATCGAAGGCCGGAGGCAAAAGCGTCTCTGGCGGCGTGATGATTTCGGCGAAACGTTCGGGGCGAGAACGAAAGCCAATCATCCAGCGATCTCCCGTCAGAAAATCTAGAGTTCGCTTTATCGTCTGCGCTGCGGCGTTCCACCGGTTCGGGTCGCTGACGGGTACCACCAGGCGGATTTCACGAGTCCAAGAATCTTGTGACTGCTCTGCCCTAGAGATACGCGTGTCAGCAGCATGCACATGCGCGGCAAGAACCAGCAAGTCCAGCCCTATCTCTGAGGGGAACACACCCAGAGCCTTCAAACTGGTCAGAGCAGCACCGATACCATGATCAAGCGATTTTTCGCCAGCCACCAGCTGCAGGTAAGTTACCTGCTCATCAGATGCACTGGGAATCGAAATTTGATCGTCAGGACCATACCGGCCTGCAAGAAGGTGTCGATTCATTGATCTGCCTCCGCGTCTCCGAGTGTCTGCAAGATGCCAAAGGCACGTTCATAAATTGTGTCGACAAATGTATGTACGCGGTCCTGCGTCAGATTTGGAGTTTCAGCGCGTGCGGCCGTCAGGGCATCACTGACGCCATTGCGGATGAAGTCACGCAACTGGCTCTGAACACGCAACGCGATCAGTGGGTCCGTTGGAGCGGTGACCAGCTTGGTACCAATGTCATTACACAGTCGAGCTTCGATAGCGTGGGTTGCATACAACTCGAAAACCGTTTGCATCTGGTCAGGGCTGAGTGCATCAAGATCGGTCACGCCCAACGTGCTCAAGTCCACGATCGTCTCGATAAATGCCTCCCTTGCAATACCTTCATCGACCGTACCGGCATTCGGGCAGATGTAGTCGGCCAACCCCATAAATACTTCGTCGATCGGGCGGCCTGCCAGCCCTTCGAGATCCAAAGAACGCAGCGCCTCGGTTGCGCCGCGAGCCTGTACATCTGTCAGGAAGCCCAGCAGTCGAGCACCGGAACCGCGCGAGGCGCCCATCCGCTGAGCCGCCTGCCGCGCCCCACCCGAGGATTTTGATACATACCCTGAAACCGCACGACCCAAGCTCGCGCGATCGCTACCACCAGAGCCAGCGAAACGAGTGAAATTGCTGCGCGGCGCAGTAAACCGACTACCGTCCGCCGGGGTCGGAATAGCGGGTCGAGTTGGCGGAGCAGGTGGTAATGTTGCGGGGCTGGCCGGATCATTGGTCGGTGCACCTGCTGGTGGAGCAGATGGCGAGGCCAGCCCTCCGGCATCACCGTCCGATCCGAGCCACGAAGGTACCAACGGCGTGCCCCCTCCGGGTCCTCCGTATGCAGTCGAGGTTCCCACTATTTGCCTCCCTTTTGCGTCTTATTTGCAGCCTCGGCGGCAGCCTTCAGCATATTGTTGCCAGATACCTTTGACCAACCGACAATCAACTCAGCCATACGCGCCTGTGCAGCGCTGTCCTTAAGCGCCCCTTGCCAGCCACTGACCACCCACGGACCACACCGACTAGCAGGTAGCGCCTGCAGAAAATCAATAAGGCTGCCCTGCAGGCTCGGTTGCGCCTTCACCAGCACAACCATTCCGTCTACTCCGGCAGGCTGCGTGTCAAAGCTGTCTCCGCTCACGATCTTGGCCCGGACAGCTTCAAACAACTTCGCCGCTTCAGGCTGGGCAAGTTGCTTCAGTTCAGATTCCAATGCCTGAACGGAGAGTTTGGGGCCAATCAGCCTCTCAGCGACTGCCGCCAAATGGCCCAGCACCGACGCAGGCCCGAAGTAGTCTTTCTTATCCTTGGTCGCAAACAGGTACGGCCGCAAATCGACGCCTGCCACGGGAGGCAGCACCCGAGACCAAGCAAGGATGGCCTCTGACGACTTCCATTCAGTCAGTAGCGCGCTATCCGCCTTCGCCTGTGTCGCACTACTTTTGGCTTCGCTCGCATCAGTCTGCTTGGTCTTCGCATCCGAACTCAAATTCTCGGGGGCGTTAACCTTCTCCAACATCGCTAGATCTGTGCAGAGCCCCTTCGAATCTGTCACCGCAACAGTAGCTATCTGATCAAATAGACTGGGCAGAAACCGCTCAGCGAGCATCAGCTTTGCCAGGATCGGCAACTTGATTTCGTCGCCGAAGCCACGAGCCTCAGCCATCTTCTGACGTAACAACAGCGTATTGAGGAATCGCTTGATCTGCCGCGGATTGCCTTTGGCCCCACTCGCCAGAATCGGGCCAATCTGATCACTCAAAATCAAAGCGTTGTGTGCCTTGTTGGCATTCTGACCAAGCGCCGCACTTATGGCCGCGCGGTCCAGTGGCGCGCTCTCCCATGGTCGCTTCAGCCGTGCGCGCGCCGCCTTGATCAATTCACTGTATCCGGGATCTTCTTCGCCCAACTCGGCCCCTGCCAAAAGAAGCGTGACGTAGATGCGAGTCTCTGTCTCGCCCAAGGCGGGAATGCGAAACGGGACCTGGATCAGCTTCTCAAGGTAGTTGCGAGCGTAATCCCGTGGCCCTGTCGTGTCCGGCAAGTCTGGGAAGTGCTTCCGCACCGCATATTCAATCATTGCCTCATCAGCGGCCACCACAAATGCGGTACGGGCCGTGAAGACGAACAGCCGTATCGCTTCGAGCGTTTCAATCGCCGTGTCTGGTAAACACCGATCTAGGTCATCAATTAGCACAACGAGCTGATCAACGCCGGCCTCCTTCAACAAGTTGTCGAAAGCCTTGCGAAATGCGTCAACTTCCTCAGGGACGTTCTTGGATTCTGAGGGCTTCAATACAGCCTTGACTCCCTCGATCGCGGAACTCAGATTCTCCTTGGTCGCAAGTTGTCCGGGGTCCGATAGCATCCCTTCCAGACGGCTCACGATCGCGCCAATCTGGTCAGGCGTCGGGATACCCGTGAAGGCGGTCAACGCCAAGCCACCCGCGCTCTTCGCAACCTTCAGCCAGTCGATCCGCTTGAAAACGTCCTTAACCGCGCCCGCAGCCTTGCTCAGCGCAGGTCTCTTTTCGACAAGCCCTGCAACGATACCTTCAATTAGGGCGATCTTGGCGTCCTCGAAGCCCTGGAAACGCCAGCCGTTGAACTTGAGGCACAGGACGTCCTTGTCGCTCGAGAACCCGGCCTCTATCATCTCCAGCACGCTGGATTTCCCAGCGCCCCAATCACCATGGACGCCGATCGTCACCGGATGGTCTGGCTTCTCCCGCAGCAAACTGATGATCGTCGTCGCAATCGCCTCGTTGTTGAGCAAGTCAACTTTGGTTTCGTTGTCGGTCAGAATCATTCGCGTCGTCCCTCTCAAAGCAGCGATGCAGCAGTAGCGACGTTTTCTCAATCTGCACGCTAATTCGGCAGCAATTTCGATTGCTTTTCAGTTTCTCACCCAGGCCGAATGACTCACCAGTCTCTCGCCAATGTTAACTACCGGCCGGCGGTATTCGATCGACATAATGCCAGAAAGCGGCCGCTTGGAATATATTGCTGCGGTCGTAGTTCACCGGCTAGATTTCCGTTTGCTCCGATATCTCCAGTGGGTCATCGACCTCGATACCGAGGAATCGAACGGTACTTTCGAACCTCGAATGTCCAAGTAGCAGCTGCACAGCCCGCAGATTTTCGTGCGTTTGTAGATCAGCGTCACTTTGGTTCTCCTCATTGTGTGTCCCACAGGCCGAAGGAACGGCTGTGGTGGGTCGGGAGCACCTGTTCGCCGGATGAGGAAGCGGACGTTCAGAGGTTTTTCCGCCTGAGCGGCAGGCCGGATGTCGACCTTTGATACTGTTAAGAAACTGGCCGAACTACGTCAGCAATGAAGTCGGTACCTCTTGATTCCCGTAGCCTAGCCCCAATATATTGATTGTGCATATTTGGTGCACGGGGCATGGCGCTCTCAGCTGGAACAAGAGTGGAGTAAAGTGATGGCGAAAAACACAGGAGACGACTACAGAAAGGGTTCTGTTACTGATCGTACCCAGGTGCAGAACCCTCGCACTGGCAACTACACGAAACAGGATACTGACACCGGCCGCTTTATGGAAGTAAAGCAGGATGGAAAACCGTTCAAAGGGGTTGCTAAAGAGGTTGATGGTCGTCGTAAGTAGGCCGGCTGAGATATAGGGGGGTACTCCTAGATTGAAGATGCCCCCTTTTTCATTGGTCATGATCCTTTACCGCCAATGGCAGGTCGCAGCACAACATGGGAACGTTCAGCCGGAGATCAAGGTGGGGCATGGGTACGGCCGACTGTCCACGTTGCAAAACAACGAATTTGACGCCGGATCCAGCCCGGGTTGGGCCCTAGATAGCTAGCGGGCGTGGCACAATGCCTCCTTCATGATCGAACCCAAGAAAACCTACCGGCAGGCGAAGGATTACTACCGCGAATTGCGCGAAAGCGTATATCGCGGCGTGGAAGCCGATTTACGGGATCAGGGCATCGAAGGTGTCCGCTTCACCGAGATCTCGGCAGCGGCGCTAGCGATCGCAGAGGCCTGGCGGGACCTCTATCCAGAACATCGAGAAGCACACATACCTGGTTGGAATTGGCGCGTCGAACTGGCGCGTTTCCGTTTGCGGCCGCGTCGAGTCGAAGCAGCACTTTGGTTTGAAGATGAACTATGCGGCCTGGCTCTCGGTCGCATCAGTGATCGGCACATCGTTGCCACGATTCACCTCGTTGAAGCCAATCCAGCCGGCAATCCGTTGGGAGGAGTCGTCGTCGCGCTAATGACACGCTTCTTAGATGCTATTGGAGCCCATGTCGGCTGCAGGGAGGTTTCCCTGGAACGTCCGGTGGCTGGGCTTGTCGACTTTTACATGGAAGCAGGCTTCAAGCGAAAGGAATTCGACGGCGACCAGGTGGTGCGCCTGAAGAAATTCCTGAAGCTGCCGATTTGATCGCTGGCTGTGCTATTGTGTGCTAATACAGGGAATACATATGAAGTCTGCTGCTCGAAACCCTCGCACCGGTCAATTTCTCGACGCGCAAGCTGGTGAACGTCGCATGAAGACGTACCTGAAGCAGTCGCGGCCGGAGTTTACTAGTCTTCTTGCAAAGGCCGGCGCCTTCACCGTGGCTGCCAAGGGGGCTTTAACCGGTCGGGTAGTTGAGAGCAAACCGAAGCTTGCGCCGACTGGAAAGCAAGGAACCTGGGTCGAAATTAAGCACGACGGAAAAAGAGTAGCCGGAAAGCGGTAATCGGAAGCTTCGAGATTGAAAAAGCCCAGATTTTTCTGGGCTTTTTCATTCGCACAAGCCGCAGCCATGGCCGGTCATTGGTTTCAATAAAGGCACCTTACGAAGCCCTTCGCCAGTCAGGTTCAGGACCAAACGCTTTTCACGGTCCCGTACTGTGCTTGATTTGCCCGGATGCCGGGGGCTTGAACCGAATCGCTGCGACTTCCGTAGGCAATGCTGAGCGTCTTTTTGGCAACGCATACCTGCCGTACGACGCATGGAAGGCGAATGACAGCTCTGGCCTGTGGATTCAACCGGTGGATGCAACACACTAGAATCTGTGTAGGCAGAAGGAGTGTTGCAAATGAAACAGCGACCTCGAATTTATTACTCGGAAAGCCAGAAAGCGCTGATGTGGGAGCGCTGGAGGAAGGGTGACTCTCTCCAGCAGATTGCGCAACTCTTCGACCGAAACCACTCATCGGTTCAGAGAATCCTGGCGGAGACAGGTGGTATCCCTCCTGCACCACGATGCCGCTCCAAGTTGGCGCTGACGTTGAGCGACCGGGAAGAAATTTCCCGCGGCTTGGCTTCAGGTCACTCGATCCATACTCTGGCAAGCCAACTTGGACGAGCGCCCTCCACCATCAGTCGGGAAATTAATCGCAATGGAGGTCGGCGTTGCTATCGAGCGAGCCAAGCTGACCAGGCGGCCTGGGACCGAGCGCGTCGTCCCAAGCGTTGTAAGCTGGTGGAGAACCGAGCTCTGGCCTGCATGGTGGCGGATAAGCTTCAGCGACTGTGGTCGCCAGAGCAGATAGCCGGATGGCTCAAGCGCACCTATCCCGACAATGCGAGTTATCAGGTGTCACACGAGACGATTTATCGGACCCTGTTCATCCAGGCCCGCGGGGCGTTGAAGAAAGAACTCCTGGCGTATCTGCGCCGTACGCGCGCCATGCGCCGCTCTCGTCATCACACGCAGAAGACGCCCAACCACGGCCGAATCGTCGATACCGTCTCCATCAGCGAGCGCCCCGCCACGGCGGAGGATCGGGCGGTTCCGGGGCATTGGGAGGGCGATCTGCTATGCGGCAGCAAGAACAGTCAGATAGCGACGCTCGTTGAGCGCCAGTCACGCTACGTGATGCTGCTAAAACTCCCCGGCAAGGACACGGAGACCGTCACCAACGCACTGATCAAGAACGCGCATAAATTACCGCAAGAATTGTACAAATCGCTGACATGGGATCGCGGGACGGAAATGGCCGACCACAAACGTTTCACTTTGGCGACCGACATCCAGGTCTATTTCTGTGATCCGTATCATCCCTGGCAACGTGGAACTAATGAGAATACGAATGGACTGCTGCGCCAATATTTGCCGAAGGGCATTGATCTGTCCGCCTATTCACAGGCCAAACTTAATGTCATAGCACGGCGATTGAACGAGCGGCCACGGAAAACACTAAACTACGAAACACCAGCGGAGCGATTTCACCAAACTGTTGCATCCACCGGTTGAATCCACACCGAGGAGTTGCCACTGATACAAAGCTGGTTATATCTAGCAGAGTGTGAAAGCCGCCGTACGTCACCACACGCATAGGCTGATAACCACGGAATCAGGTTGGCTGACGACGGTATTCTGAGAAGACGGTCAGGCACGCGTGACGCGGCCGGCGCCGAAGCCTTGCGCTCCCCGACGGCAAACATCCCCGACCACCGTGAAGCGAACCGGGGATATCTCATCAGCTGAATAGCTGAGCCGCAACTTAGTCCTTGATCAGCCAATCCTCTAGCTTTCCGCCATTATCCAGGAAGGTTTGAATCCATCCCGGTTTCCGTCCCTTGCCTGTCCAGGTCAGCGAAGCATCGACGGAACTTCTGTACTTCGGCACCCCTGCGACTTTGGGCGTCGCCGTGCCGCGCGCTGCGCGCGTTTTTTTCTGTTGCACTGTTGAAGCTGAAAAACCCAATGCTTTCGCAATCTCGTTCGGGTCGATATTGAGTGCTTTCAGTTCCCCTAAAATCTTGTCTAGCGCTTCCTTCGCCTGCTGACGCTCAAGCCCTTCAATTTCAGCCTCAATCCGATTCTTCTCCGAAGAAAGAGCGCTGATCTGCTCTTCAATTTTGGCTAGAGCGGCTTTGAGTTCGTTCAGGGTATTCATGCATATTCCTTTAGTTATAATTTCTAACGGTACCACAATATAAACATAACGGACAAATGTAAATTTTTGAATTAAATACAAAGAGGGCTTTGCCCGTTCCAAATTGGATTGGTCTGTGCTGTAGATACGCCCATAAGAAGCACATTTCCTTGTATGGCTCAACATCGAAGCCGATGCGGGTGCCCTCCCGCACGATGATCGTGCCGTGATCGAAATCCAAATCCAGATCCTTGGCCCGGAGTTGCAGGCCCTCGCTGATCCGCATGCCTGTTCCATACAGAAGCTGGGAGAACAAACGATGCTCCCCTTCCAGAAAACCGAGGATGCGAACCACCTCATCCGGGGCCAGCGCGACCAGCAAGCGCCGCGACGGCCGAGGTCTTCCGATCTCCTGCCGCTACACGTAACGGCAGACAGGACAACTCGGGCGGCTCGATGCCTCGCTCGCGCATCCAGCGCCGCAGCTGGTTGGCGTTGATCCCGTTGGCCAGGGCCACCCCGGCGACCGAAGCGCCTGGCTAGCCGCAGGCTTCGATCAGGGACTGCTTGAACTCCTCGGAGTGGGTGCGACGGGTACGGCGGGGCTGGGTGACGTTCATGAAAGTGTCCACTTCTATGCGTAGTGGACACTATGTTTAGCGAGCTAAAGGGCGGGGGAAAGATGGGTTGGCCGGGGGCTTACGAGGCAGTAGCCAAGGAGAAGGGCATTGAGATTGACCTCGAAAAGATCGAAGACCTGCCGGCGATCATGGGCTACGGCGTGATGTCCACGCCGGGCGTAGTGATCGACGGTCAAGTTGTCCACGCAAGGGGCGTGCCGAAGCTGCAACGGCACATCTACGACTATGTGATCACCGACTCTGACGTCGAGCGCAAGTTCGACACAGAATTGGATACAGCCAAAGAAGTCGTGGTTTACGCGAAGCTTCCGAAAGGATTCTTCATTCCGGCGCCTGTTGGTGATTACAACCCAGACTGGGCGATTGCATTCAAGGAGGGATCAGTAAAGCATGTGTATTTCGTGGCAGAAACCAAGGGCTCAATGTCCTTGATGGAACTTCGGCCATTAGAGGCTACCAAAATTGAATGTGCTCGTAAGTTCTTCCGCAAGATCAACCAGAGGTATGCTCCTGAAAATGTGAAGTACGACGTGCTGAACAGCTTTGGTAAGTTGATGGAGCTGATAAAGTAAATTTGTTTCAATACAAAACCGCCGCAGCAATGATTTTTTCGTCGGTGTTGCGTTCTCGAAATCTCTGATCTGCAGCCTAATACGCGTCAGTTCTCGAAGGTAGTGACGCGCTGCTGGCGTGAATCGGAGTCAGTTGTCGGCGCTCTTATGTATGCAGCAGGGTATCCCAGCTTTTATTAGCCTCAGCCAAGATTCCAGGCAAGGCGATGTGCCGTCTAGCCGATGATGCAGGTGCCTTGATAGCTTCCAAGGCCGCCTGCTCATCGCCAACGAGTACAACTTGATCAATGCCTCGCGTGACCGCTGTGTAAATAAGGGTTTGGTCCAACAGTCGAGAGTGGCGGATAGGTACAATTACCCGCTTGAACTGACTGCCCTGAGCCTTGTGTACAGTGATGGCATAGGCGTGGTTCAGCGCATGAATCTGCCTGGAGTTCAGGACGTATTCCACCCCCTCGAATTCACAGAGGCAGCAGGGAGCATCCAGGTCATCCGCCGGTAGTGCCTTTACGATTCGCCCAAGAGAGCCATTGCGCAGGCCAAGGGTGTAATCATTCTCTGTGAAGATGACCAAGTCACCGACGCACAAAGCCACGCGCTCAAGCGTACTCGCACCCACGACTCCGAACTCAGGGTCAAGACAGTAAATGAGCTCAGCGTCGTTTCGATAGCGGTTATGCATGGTGATATTAAAGTTCTTTACACTGCCCATACTGGTATTGGTGAGTGAGAGAATTTGTACGGAGCTATCTGTACCACGTCCACCTAATTCTTCGTAGATTTCCAGAGTCTTGGCTTCCAATTCCGTCAGACTGCAGGGCACAAAAGACACGCCGACGTCGGGTTTGCCGCGGTAGGCCGCCCATACGGGCACTTCATGTGCGCGGATCGCCGATGCAACTTGGGGGATCCCGGTCGTTGCACTTTGGCGCTTGACCACCTTGAGTTCGGTTTGGGGAATGCTTGGCAGGCCAGTCAGGGCATGTAGGACCAGTCCAGGCCCGATGGGCGGGAGTTGCGACGGATCTCCAACCAAGATCAATCGAACGCCACCGGGAAGATGGCGCAATAGACGGTACATCAGGAGTACGTCGACCATCGACATTTCGTCGATCACCACAACGGAGCCGATCGCTATCTGGGCTGGAGCAACCTTTCTCAAGAATCCTGCAATTGTCATCGCTTCACGGTTCGTCGCCTGGGCCATTCGCTGTGCAGCCCGACCAGCTAATGCCAATTGGTAGATCGCGACCCCTGGCTGTAACTTTTCGAGCACATGATAGAGAGCCTTAAGTACAGTGGTTTTGCCAGTTCCTGCACCGCCAATGATTGCGCTCAGGTGGTGGCTGACGGATGTCGATACCGCGGCCTTCTGCTCGTCGCTGAACATGATCCCGTGTGAGGCTTCGTAGTTGCGAATAACCTGTGTGATGAATCCAGGTTCGACAGGGATTTGTGCGAAGAGACTTGTTTGCCCGTCTTCATTCTCGCCCTTAACCATCGCCTGGAGGCGAGTCGCGATGTAGGATTCGATTAAATATAGACCAGAAGTCTGGTAGAAACCCTCGATCTTTCGGTAGCGAAACGGCGCCCCTGCATCTTGTGTGTTCATTGCTAGGCTCACCAGGGCGCGCTGATCCAATAATTTTTTCAGACGTGTCTGGACGTCCTGATGAGGTAAGCAGGTGTGGCCTTGTTTCATGCCTGAATAAAGGACTTCTTCAACGGCAGAGGCAAGCCGACGCTGATCATCCTCCGAGACGCCAAAGCGGCTGCGCGCCATTTTGTCGACCCGCTTCCAGTCGGCCTCAAAACTGAGCAGCACGTAGGGATTTGCTTCGATTGTCGCCTGAGCCTGATCCTTGTAGTAGGCTATAACCTTCATTCCAGTTTTTCGAGGCAAACGAATCTGGTCGAGCCATAGAAGTACATTGGCGATCTTGAACTTCGCGAAAGCGTTGCAGAGAACTTGTGCAGATTCCACATTCACTATCTGAGTCAGTTCGGCCAAGTTTTTATTTTCTATGTGCTTGATCAGGTCAGGGCCAAATCGGTCATAGAGTTTCTGCGCCTTGACTTGCCCGAAGCCAGTACAGCTTGGGTTTTTTGAAATCCACGTAACAATGTTTTGCCCTGAGGGGCGCGCGAGTTCCGCCTCCGATGCATCTATTTGATTTTCTTTGATGATGAAGCCGTCTCGGGCACCTATTGTTCGCTGACGTACAGAACCCTTTATGCGCCACATCTGCCCCTTTTCAACGATTTCAGCATCTGGAATCAATTGGTAGTCGCAGACCGCTACATAGTTTTCGCCGTCATCCGTTGTGCCAGAGAAAATGGCACCTCCAGCTTTTCCCCGAGATCTGACGGAGCTAACGCGTAGTAGAACGGATATCGCAATCATCGATGGAGGAGCCGACCTGTTTTGCTCAGGTGGTCATCAAGATGCTTGAAGCGGACGATCTGATCGCGCAGGTCATGGACCTCAGCTCGCAGCGACGCGTTTTGTGCTTCAAGCTCTTTGACTCGTGCGTCTGATATGGCTTTATCTGCCATTGCACGCTTATCAACAGTAAGTCCCGCAGACTCTCCTGGTTCAATTGAAATATCGTTTGACCTATTATCTACGATAACCCCGCTCTCGTGCAGACGCATTTCAAGGCTTTCAAGGGCGTCCTTGATGGCTGGGTTCTGGCGGAGTACGGATAAGGAAAAACAGCACTCACTCGCGATTTCGGAGCGATTTAATTTTTCACCACGTAAATAGCTGATCCAATCATTGGCAAGGTCGCGCTGGATAACCCATTGTTGAAATTTCAACAGGTTCGACTTTGCGATCTGTTGGCCGCTTAAGCCACGAGGATGGGCGCTCATTGTTACTTTTGTTTTATATTGATTTTGGTGTTTTTGTATGAAGGCTCCCTGTTTATCGATGGTAAAGGTGTATTCATGAACTCACGCATCCTTTCATCCATGGTTTTCAAATATCCGTTATAGACCCAGCGGTTGAACTGCTCCAGCAAATTGTTGTTTTCCCGTTTGAGACGTTCATTTTCAGCTTTGAGACGAGCGATCTGTTGCTGCTCGGGAGACAGTGCTTTCTGTTCCTTAAAGTTGGGTCCGGACAGTTTTTTCTTGCAATCTGAGAATGCATCCTTGATTCGCACATGATTATGAAGCGCTTGGCGAGTGTAGGCAGTTCTATGCCGCAAAAGGATCTGTTCGATAAGAAGTTCCCAGGTAAGTTTAGGCGTTGACCACCCATCTAGTATTTCAACTATTCTTTCGATTGCTTGGTCGTCCAGATTTGGGGCTCGGCTACGCTGTTTAACGGGCATCGGAGGATCCATTCGTCTGCAGATTCGAGTCAGTCAATAACGCACGCACTTCCTCAAGTGAAGTTATGGATTGACTGACCGGCTTGATGCGGAGTTTGCGCATTTCATCTGCCATAGCAAGGCGAGACGGTGGTATTACGCCGCTCAATTGGATGACGGCGCCACGCGGCACTTCCGGATCATCAAGAATTGCGAGGAGTTGATTTACGCGCTCTAATGTCTTTGTTTGATAGGCGAACCATTCCGCTGCATTGAGAGCCTCTGCGCTGAAGGCAGCCTTAGCATCAGCCTGCAGTCGAGTTAACTCTAAGTGCATCTTACGTAGATTTGTTTCAGCACGGACATCGCCTTTAATGCACACTTCTTCGTTGCAATTTATGCAGTCCTGATGGACTTGGCATGGGGATTGGGCGTAGTCGTGGATGCAGTAACCTATCTCCGTAGTGTGTGCAGTTATGATTTTGATATTCGCAAACTCATCGCGCCGAATGAAAATGCGGTTATCTATGTTAGAAAATGGACCGACGGAACGGGACGGATCGCCCACGGCGTTACGCAACTTTGTGATCACGTCACGGTCGGATTCATGATTGTAGGTCATATTTTGTCGCACGGACATACGACCTGACCACACCGAAATCTCGTCTTCTGTAAGTAAGCCGGAGTGGCGCACCAAGGTGTTAAGGTAATGCCGGAGCATATGGCTTGTTAGGTACAGATATTTGCCATCCTTGTCCATGTAGCCACGTCTCTCGAAGACAGATGGACTATGTGCCTTACGCGTTTTTAGTGCCCGGTGTAAGGTTCCATATTTTATTCTATCGAAGCAGCATTGAACCGGAGTGCTTGTTCTGTTGTTAAATTCCCCCTTTCTTGCCAGACAGAGTGCTTCGCTGTAGCGCATTCCATTTTTAGGGTCCATGATGGGAAAGCCCTCGGGAAGTTGCTTAAGTACGGCCTTTTCAAGGTCTAGAAAGGAGACTGAACTGACTTTTTTTGTAAAGATACGAGGGACACCTCTGCAATTTAGCCACGCGATAACCCGTTGGCTCTCACTGATAGTTAACTTATTAACTTCCCCGCCAAAAAGAATGGCGTGAATCTCTTTCTGGTCAATCCTCGGATGTGAGCGCAAGTATTCAAGATGGGCCGGAAGATAGATATGGTTGGGGTTTTCTTCATACCATCGGGCGAGCTTTTGAGCCGGTGCGCTCAAATTATGCAATTTTTTAACGGCTCGAACGGCGATATCACGCATTGACGGGATCACTGTCTTGACCATCGGCCGAGCGCCCTTGGCTGGAAACCACCGTAGGCCTGTTCCTACATCCCCCGTTTTTTCGTCGATCCAGTCTGGGGTTAGAATGTCCCTCGGTGCGTATAGCATCTCAACTGAGCGTTCAGGGCTACATAGCATCAAGGCGCAAATCGACGATGAGAAAATTTCTAGTGGGTTATCGCTGTCGGAGTTGAAAATTTCCGCCATTGCTCCTATCGCCAATGGTGAGGGTAGTTTTTTTTCTCGTGCTATATCAAATTCCTTGCCTATCCTGTTGAATGTTTGAGCAGGTGGGGAAATTATGGAGGACCACGATGAAGGTACGGCTACCAGTTCAAGCTCGACCATTTTTTTATAATGAATCGCCAGAATTCGTCCCATTAAATTACTGTGGCCTTTTCCCACTCTATCAGTGATGAGAGTGCAAGCTCGGTTCAGAACCTCTGGGGTGGTGGCGGTCGGGCATGTTTCCTGATTTAGCTCAAAAAGTGCCCGTTCTAGGTAGCGGAGTGCTTGAATTCTTGCTGATATATCATTATGTTTTTTTTGCACATAGTCGTAGGAAATTAACGCCTTTGCGAAGGAGCGAAATGGTTCGCGCATCAGCTGCTCATCTGGTATGGTCGCGGGTAGGTTGAGTTTTCTCGAGTTTTTTTGATAGTGTCTTTGTGCTCTAACGTCTAATTGACAAAAATAGATGAACTTGCTGTTGTCTCCCTTTAGTGCGATACCTTGAATGCTCCATGCGTTGAGAGAAAAGTTATTGCATGGTAGTATCGGAACTATATTTGTTCTGACCGTTTCGATAAAGTTAGAGAGATTCGTTTTTGCATCTCGGCATGCAAGAGGTACGAAGCGAATCGGGCTCGTCATTTACTATCCTCAGCTAGAATTTGGCGACAGCGCAAAATGACTTGAGCACACCCAAGGATCGCCCGATCGTTAATTGCCGCGATTCGATTGTCGGTGGTGGTCATTAGCTCTTTTCTTCGGGCTAGCATGTAGTCGAGCGCTGCTTCGTGTGGTCCATCAAGCCATGGCTCGAAATCGAAGCAGCCCGCGTAGCAAGCGATGGGGCGAGAGAATCCGCAATGTACATGAGTACCGCAGCTGCCCATGCTCGTACCGGTCCGATCTATCCGTAAATCGATAATGCGGCTTGCTTCGTTTGGGCGAGTCGCCTCCTCTTCACTGCGAATAATTTTTCCCGCAAATGCCAAAGCTAAAGGCGCCATGTCAAATGCGATTTTTCTGCTGAATTCGGCACGAATACGCGAGGTAAGGCCCGCATAAATTTCTACGTTTTTAGTGTCTGAGTGATCCATCAATTCAGCGATTGCCATTAACGGCCAACCTTCCTCTGCGGCGCGAGTGCAGAATGTTCGTCGAAATCTTGTGGGGGTCATGGGGATTGGCTCCACCATCCGGTCCGAAGTTACGCGCAGTGAATCGAACAATTTGACGATACGTCGTCTCAGCGTTTCAGGGGAGGCATGGAATTCAAAGCCGGGTGCGTACTGAAATTTTGAATTGCTGTGGGTAGGGAATAGAGGTGCGTTGTCCGGATCTTTAAGGCGCTTGGAAAACTCGGTGCGTATCATTTGCGCGTAGGCACTCAGAGGTTCTCCAATTTGACGCGATAGCTTTCTGTTTTTGAATTCGCTACGCGTAAGTTGTCCCCTTTGCTTAGCCCGAGTTACTTTTAGGATATAGTCGCCATCTTGGGTTGTTGGCTCGATTAGGTCGCAGCATTTGAGCGACGCTATCTGCGCTGGGCGTGAGCCAAGGCTCATAAATAAATAGCAAAGAATTAAATCTGATGTGTTAATTTCATTCCTTGAGTAAGCGCTGTTCAGTGCTGTCTGAATAGCCTCGTATTCAATATCTGTGAGTGGACCTTCTGTTGAGTCGAGTGTCGCGACAGCGACTCCCTTGGGTGAAGGTTTTATATTTAATTTATTTAAGCAGTCTGCGACGTCTTGCCCGACGCCGTTGGCGCCCAGGTCATTCCATTTTTGGAGGAAGGGCCGCAAAATATAAAGGTATTGATCAGATTTTTTTGAGATGGCCCTTGTGGCGAGAATTTCATTTGGTGTGATCCGTTCGAGTGTGCCAGTTTTTAGTTGCCTAATTTGTTTAACTAACCATACGAATGCTATGAATTCTGTTTTGGCGGTTGTTATTGCCCTATTTTCTATGTACCAAAGTAAGGTTTTCTGAAAGCCTAGAAGGAGTGTGGTGCAAATGTTCTGCAGTAATTCAAAGTTAAAGATAATTTGCCTGGTGCCGTCAGGGAAAGACCAGCAGTTTGCATTTAGGACGAAATCGACACCGCTCTGAGTTCTGGCGGTTTTCGGTAAGGGTAGGACTGATCTCTCGGCAAAAAAATTATCAATGTGTTTTTTCATTGTGTTCTTCTTTTTTGTTGATATAGAGGTTTTTCTGTAGTGCCAAATCTGCTTCAGCTGCCCTCTCGTGAGCGAAGCGTTTGATATAACGATAGGGTGTTTGAGATATGTCGCTCCACCCTCCAATTTGCCGAAGATAACCTAAAATTTCGACGTCGCCTTTTCCCGCCTTATGCAGGTCATCCGCAAGGTTCTCGCATTTAGTGTGACGAAGTGTGTGTGGCCCTATTCCCCGGAGTGCATGGTGCTCATCTAAGTCACGGAAAATCCGATTTGTTTCAGATTTGCTGAGTGGCTCGCCCGTTTTTGAGACTATTAGAAAGTCATGGCGTCCATGTACGATGTCGTGGCGCAGAAGCATGTATTTTTTGATCATGTGATGCAGCTCGGGCGAGAGAGGCAAGACCCGATCTCGTGTTTTGGTGTTAGATTCGTTTAGTCGAGGATCGGTGATGTCGTCCGGACGACGCAAAATCTCTACATCTTGACTTCTTGCTTTTATGTCGTTAATGCGCATGCCAAGTAGTTCGCCGCGTCGTACCCCAAGAGCTATAAGCAAATTGACAATCAATTGATTGCGTGACTTTATAAATTCACCCGTCCATGGATTCTGCGGGTGATCAGGCGTTACGACTGATAGGAGTAAGGTCTGCGCTTGTCGGTCGATTCCTGTGCGCGTGCTTATGGTCGCTCGACCGGGAAATGATGGTGATTTATTCTTCATTTCCGCATCTACTAGATTGCGAAGCATGAGCAGGTCGGTTTTTTTTTCTCCAGTAGCGCGGAATATCTCTCGATTTATTCGCCAGTTTAGGAACGCCCTTATATAGCTCATTCGTATCGCGGTTGTTCCTGAGTCAACGTCAATGTTGTTGTCCCTTGTCGTCATCGTTAGCCGAAACTTTTCGAGGGACACGACCCTCTTCGCAATCCTATGTGGCTCGGTTTCTTCTTTTTTAATAGCTTCGCTTTCGGTTGTTGAGGTCGTCTGCTTCGCTGCTTTGCAAATGAGTTCAATTTCCGCGGGATCGAGAATTCGTCCCTCGCGAAGTCTTTCGCTTAAGGTAATCTTCTTGGATTGGAGTACGAGGTAAAGGATTTTGATGCTGCGCAGAGCCTGCTCTATGGTTGCGCTCGCTACGTTTTGACTTCTCAGTGAGGTGACTACCCAGAGCGTTGCATCGAAGTCGGGCATCCCATTGTTGCCGTGCAGCAGCGTAGGTAAACGTTCGCCGTTCGCGCAGAGCACAGTCTTGACCGTAAAATCAGACATTTGTTTACACATTCTTTATATGCTCAATAAGTAAACATCGTGCATCCAAGCGGTTTTTTTTGCAACAAATGAAAATTCTATGTTTTACAATGACTTGTATTTTTTAATTGACATTTTTAAGTGAGCGCGACGTAATGGCACAGGACCAGAATCACCTCATCTGGCTGGACATGGAAATGACCGGCCTCAATCCCGA
>APMI01021201.1_pt1 | contig 18825 bp, 9 predicted proteins | sample 667938 | NCBI WGS metagenome assembly APMI01 (sample SAMN01084076, study PRJNA167559) | wastewater metagenome | biome: Wastewater | place: Denmark: Ejby Moelle, Odense | collected 2011-11-28 | reverse complement strand
AATTATATCTAATAAAATATCAAAATAAAAAAGTAATTACTATTTCAATAATTTAATATCGATTTAAAAATAAAAGGGCCATCTACAAATATTTCTCAATAATATTGTCGGCAAATGACCGCATTTAATGATTGTCCATTGAAAATTACAATAAGTTTAATTATTATATAATAGTATCGGTTGTTTATAATTTAAGTTATCTATGCGATTGTAATATAATGAACTTCGATATGAGCGGTCTTTAAGATAGTTTGTGCTCTAGTGTCAAACAGAGCAGCCAGACTATGTTTTACCCGATAGCTAACAAAAAGCTCAACCTTTACTCACTGGTCACGCAGTACAGGAAATACACGGTATGTGTTCCTTAATGTAGGCGACCCCAGATCTCATGAGACAATAGCAAATCCTCAAAGCCTTTATCCAAAATGCATGCAAGAACGTATTGTTTGTTTTCGGACCCTCAGGTAGCGGCAAGCACATGTTGGTTAACTCTTTGCTTGATAAACATAAAATCCCGTACTTATACCGCGCATAACAGTGGTCATTCACTAATAATAATTAAAATGATGCAACTGACACTTTTGAAAATAATCGCAAAAGAAATAAAAGAATACATTAGCTTATTATTTAATCAATTACTCAAGCTGATGGACTCGTGCATATTTATGAGGAGTTTCCTGTTATTAATCTAGAGTCCTCGAATAAAGAAATAGAAATGGTACAAAGTTTTAAACCTAATTTTTTTAGAATTCTCAGAAAAATGAACAGGAGTAAAATTATATTCATACTCAACTCTTAAATATTCAATAGATATCATGTTGTCCCTAAAGATTACCCGTAAATTGCAGTATAGATAATAACCCTTAAGCCATACACAATCACATAAACCAAAGCAATACTCAAAAATTTTGCAGCAAAATATTATCAATTTGAGTGGATAATAAAAAGCAAAGATACATTTGAATAAATTTTTTAACTATCTAATGGAGACATGCGTAAAATGTTATTAAACATATACAAATATACTATCTAAAGTATTTAGTGTAAAATGGTATACATGAACAAAGATGAGAAGAATGAGTACAAGCTTAAACTTAAGAATGAGGGTAAAATAGCTTTATTTCACATGCTAGGCAAATACCTTTATGCTAAGCGATACGATACAATACAGAAAAAAGACAGAACATTTACAAAATAGTAACTCATAAAATATGACCCACCATTCTATTTCAATCCAGTCGATCTGTACCTAAAAAGCACAATTCCACTATCAACTTTCCAAGAGTAACTATCATATATTAACATAGTCTATTGTTCTAAAATTACCCAGTAAAAATTGCCACAATTACCGACGCCATCCAAATATGTAAACTATTCTGTCATTTGGATTCGTGTTTTCCGGTATTTATTACTAAAAGAAGAGTAGACAGTATATCAGAGGAGTGTCAGAAATTATACATTTTTCTATTGACTTGGGGCATGATTTTGAAGAACAAAAGCGCATCTTTAGTCGATAAGAAATTTATCAATTTCAAGAAATCATAAGCCAAACAGATTTCAACATAACTGTCAACTAAATTGCAATTACTACGGTCATATTTTCCATTCAGTAAGACGAGTAGTTTGGTCAGTTGGGGCTATATAGTAAGAAACAGTAAAATAGTAAGCAAATCGTATTTGATCCAAAATTTAATAAAGAAAAGAAACAGAAACACTGTGATCCTGCGGGACTAAAATTAAAAAGTACTAGATCAAGAATAGTAATAGTAAATTATAAGGCGAGACTAAGGTAATTTTGGGAAAGACTTTATCGATAGTTACACTAAAAAGAAGAAGAAGAGAGAACAATAAGATGTCGTGCTTAAATAATTGGAGATGTAGGACTGTGATGAGTCTGACATCGACGAGGAAACTTGAATTATTAAAATAAGTCAAAATGGTGTACTATTTATTTGATTTATAATAAAAGTTGATTTATGCTGATCTTTTTTTAAAATCTAAATTTACTTATAAATGAAAACATCAAACAAACTGGTATGTCTCTTGGTATTACTGCTAACAATCCAACAATGTACGACATTAACATTAGACGAACCAATGAGCATATAACTAAATAGTCTGACTTAGTTCAGTTATTCAACAGTATACAAAATATCGACCGAATAATTGCCCTCATCATAATAATCATAATCAAAAATTCTGGTGGTATAACTGCAATCCGTCCCTCTTAACCAATATTCTTAACTGTCACTAAACATAAGCAAATCTGACATCGGTTCGATCGCATATTGTAAAAGTATCAGGCATGTCTCATGTGCCATTTAGACCAAATTGTTAGTCAAAGATTAGGAAATTTCTATAAATGTTCAAAGCAAAGTATAAGGCAAGTATCAACTAAGGCTTTATGTTACTAATTGTGAGAAATTGGATATTAATTATGGGAAGAATTTTTAAATTGATATGGCAGAATATATTGGAAAACATTATCAAATTCAATTACCCAATGATTAAAAATCACCAGAAAGTATCAAAATGATACTAGAACCATAGCATGGTAAAGGTGGTTACGGACATTTGACTGCTAAAAAAGGATTCAGCTATACTGATAGCATATAATCAACCAACTTGTGGGAGGGTGCTTAAGGATTGTTTATGGCAAAACCTGATTACGCAGGACGGTCTGTTATGTACATAACTGTAATTGGGTAACCCTATTTAATATATTCACTAAGCACAGAAGTGTTAAACAAAGATCATTTAGATATAACAACTTTACCAATTCAATTCAATGAGTTTATTGCCAAAAGCAGATAAAAGAAGTACCACATCAAATTAAACAAGACAGTATAACTTAACAAATAAGAATTGGTTATAAATTTTCGTATTTTCTCAGGAAACCCTTAAATTATATTCTACTATGACTAAGGTATGAAAGAGGCTCAAAAAAGTAAATATTATCAGTATATGGCTGACTCTAAATTCGTATTTACAGCTTAAGAGCTAAAAGACAGAACTAATTTGTATTTCAGAGTCAGGAGCAACGATCATACAAATGTAATGAAAATATAATGTAAAATCGTTAAATCTGAGCAAGTTGAGCTATTATAATAAAATGCATACAATTTCCATTCAATTTCAAATACAAAATACTTGTATATACCATTGAACATAAATGACTTCTCCAGTAATACTAACTAATCTCCATCATCACTAAACATATAATTGTCAGTATTGAACATTTTCGGTAGTTCTTCTCTATAATTTTCCATAGGAAATCTCCAACAATTCACATGTCTTCCTACTTGCTATAACGACAAATTCAAGAAAGTTTAGTATAGTATTGTCAATAAAATAGCTTTAAAAATTGTGTATAAGCTAGTTATCACGAAGGATACTCTTGGTAAAGATGGGTAAAACAATGTGTTGCTTATAAAACTAGAGAAAAGTAATAAGAAAAATGCTTTAGAGCAGATCACTATTTAATATAGTTTAGATGGTAAAATAATTGAACTTAGGGAAAATTATGCACTTACGGAAATAATATAGAAAGGCAAGAAGAAATACTATAAATACACTCCTCTTTAAACAACTCGAAGTCTAAAAATCTGCGTATCAAAAATATCAGGCGATATAGGCATATCCGGTTCATACACAAATTTCCTCACAGACTAATCGCCATCGTCGATAACCGCATTACAAAATTGCGTATAATTCAATAGTTCCCAGATAATGAAATCAATATACATGAAATTATACGGCATAGATAAATCAAAATATGCGATAAGTGTGCAGGTGGGACACAAATAGTAAATTATTATCACACCAGTATTAGAGACAAATTAAGATGTTGAGTATAAAGTTGTTATTAACCCACTTGGCAGTTATATCTTTGTGCTGCATCCGCTATATGCGCATCTAAGGGTTAGCTATAATTCATCGCAGCCTATCAGACTGTGCTTGCTTAAATAATAAAATAATTAAAATAAGGGTAAGAATTAATGCAAAGGTAGTGAAAGAATGAATTAAGTTGCAGGTTAATTGTATGATCAATTATCACATGCTCAATCTCGTAAATTGCAGGTAACCAACCCTTCACTAAAAGATAGTCTATAATTTAGGATGAAGTATCACTCAGGCGATTATGAGCATTGCTAATTAAAGCTATTAAATAAAGTATATTAGCAGGACATCGCTGCGAATTCGTGTTTTGAATTTGAACTACCGCAATCATAAGCAGATTATTAGTTCATATCCAAAAGTTTCACATTTCTTTCTCAAAAACTAAGCATCATCCTCTGCTAAAAATAAATTCTAAAATTTGTGAATACTAATCAGATATCAATAACAAGATCTCAATTACAAACCCAATGCAACAACACAGCATACAAAAGTGAGCCAAAAATACAAATAATCGCATAGGTTCCTCAAAATATATCATTATCGTATAAATTTCAATTCATAATGCAAGCAATATCTTCATCTAAAGCTATCCATTTGCCCCTAAATATCAGATACACTGGCTATGGCACCATAAGTGAAATTGACCCAATTGGTCAGTTTATATTATAGAGTTAAATATTAACCAATTTGGTAATCAATGCTAAATTTATCAACGGCCCATCATCACATTTTCAAATGGCTGTCTATGCAGTCAATAGAAATAAAATCAACGGGGACAAAAATATTGGTAATGGATTGGAGCCAATTATGACTAAGAAATTGGAGGATGGCATATAGATCAATATTGTTATCATGGAAGTATAAGCCAAAAAAATGTGCTCATCTGGTGTCAGTCTGGATTTTATGCAATAGTGTTAATTAGCTGTCGTGTTATAGCCACTTTAAAGAAAGAAAATTGGATGGAGGATATAGTATAGCATATAATTTAAGACAGCAAATAGAATACTAAAATAGTACCAGCCATAAAGTTCCCGTATATCGACTATAGGCTAATCAGATATCTACAATTTTTATCCAAATCTGTACCACCCACAGAGCATAAATTTACTGGGTACAGTACATTTATCAACATCAAATTAACAATGCGCACAAGTCTATATAAACAGATTAGCATAACCAAGTCGGGCATCGGCATTGGTGAGTTCAACATAATCTTTGAATTTCTTCCAGATTGATGCCAATGCTTATATTATTTAGGTAGAAGCTGTTACTGAGGGTTGCATGTACAGTATAGAAGTGGCCATGATTGAAAATTAAGATAATGGTAACTCTGGTGACAAAAGCGGTAAGAGGAAAATTGAAATTCTCCATAGTGGAGTCAGTCGGGATTTAAAATTAATGACAGGATAAGTCAGTTATTATGTTGCTATGGGTGCTGGACATTAATGGAAAGTATTATTTTTAAGAAAATCAGGTGATATACGTCTTTATGCTATCAAATGGACCGATTAAATTGAAAAGAAAGTGTTTGATCCACAATATAAATTTAGTTAGTTAGACTTTCCCATAGTATAGAGATTCCCTAACACTCTGTAATTACCAAATTTGTCAAGCGATAAACATGAGACATACCTGATTGCAATAAGCTGCGATTCAGACGCAGTAGGGTCAGTAATGCTGCAAAACTCAAACCAGCCAATAATAATACCGCCATCAAAGAAAGTATTATTTACATTAAAACGATCAGCATCGACAATAGTGCACTATCTGACTCCAAAATCATAAGTAAAAGCCGGACATTTACACATATAACTCATCTACGGTGAAGTGCATATGAAAGCAGCCTTCGTATCTCGATCAGCTGACAAAGACTAAATCATCAAACGTATGCTATAAACTCAAGGCAAGTGTTGTACAACTGGCAAAAATAATATTATATAGTTTGATTTCGCTGACTCTAAGGTCTATAACGTTGAGTACCTTGAAATTGTAATCGAAGCAGGAGACAATGATGAAGCAATTGTGTAAGTCAGTATCTAACTTAATGATCATGAAATTCTCACTGAAGATATCGATAAAGATGTACTCAATCACATTACTGTATCAAAATAGTAAAAGACTGTGTTAAAGACGAAGACTAATTTTAAGCTTACATAAATTATTGTATCGATTGTTGAACATCATCAGTCTGCAATATTACCAGCTAATTAAACTGAACAGCTTCGGCAACAAAAAGCTGGTATTATTATTGCAGAATAATAGAAGAAATCTCTGACATCCGAAAAATAGAAAAACTTATTATAGCTTTAATAAAAATAGTCTTAAGACACATAAAATGTAGCTTCTAAAAATAAATCTTAAACCATAAATTCGCCACTAAATGACAAACTGCTTTTATAAAATTCTACTGCAGTAGTAATTCCATTGAAAAAGTTATTAGATTGTTTAATATTTCGCATTCCTGAATAGCAGAAAGAAGCTTTTAAATTGGAAAATGTTTCGCCCGTGATGGATAACGTACTTGCACTTACGATATAATGGACAAAATTTAGTTTGACTTAACCTTCACAGTATATTAATCTTGAAGTGTTACTCAAAGAAGAGTGTGAAGTTTAGTAATTAATAATTTCAGTAGCTCCTTCAATAAATGATAAACTGACAATTATGAAGCCTTGGCAATGGGGTTACCTTAAAAAGCAAAGAAATTTCGCAATAGCAAGCAAAGGTGATTTCTTAATCGATGTTGTCTCTTGTGCAGAACCAGCTTCTGCATATATAGCTTAATCATTTTCAGATTTACATAAAATTGGTACACCTGGATATTAAAAGTAACCACAATTAAGCAATGCTTTACCATTAGCTAATCAACCTCAAGTCTTAAAAATAAAACCTGCGGGACCAATCACATACTTATCGATGTTTGCCACATAGGCAACAATCAGAGTAATATAACCGAACTTTGAAACTGAGTAAGGTATAGGATATCTTAAATACGAATGGGGTCATTTTCTGTACGAAACAGACTTCCAAAAATTGACAATACTTCTTCAACCATTTAAAAGAGTGAGCCCCACGAAAACAAAAATTAAAACCCAACACTTCGTGGTGCGTATATTCACAGGAGTAAATCTAATAAATACAAATCCACAATGTTTAGATCTCAGTCGTAAGCTAGTCTTCCAGCGAGTGTTTAAACTTTAATAATAAAGACCACCACCTCAAGTTGTCATCGGTAAGGAAGACTTACTGAGGGAACTGGATGGCAATGCTGAAAATTTGTTTGTTTCCGTAGATCTAGTTGTGGTAATTGAAGTACCTAATGGCGTTAATGAAGTTTATAAATTCTTAGCACCTATTCAACAGCTACCTGTTGATATTTTCAATATTACACGACTCAGTAACAAAATTATTGCATTTGGAATTGTAATAATTTTAGCAGTTATATTCGGATGTCTGTTTCTTGCTCAAATATTTTTGAAATATGTTTTGCCTTTCTTGGGTCGCATGAATAGATCTAAAAATATTGAATTCGTATAGGAAGAAGTTGCAACTGATAAACAAAATTCTTAACATATTCCTGCTTCTTCAGATCGAAATGAAAGAGCAACAACTCAATTGGATTCTGAAAGAGCAGCTGCCACGTAGACTGAGTAAAAATTAGAAAATCAACAGTCTCAGACTCAATCTTGATTTTATTTCAAAATATTGTACTCAAGGACTAAAAATAATTAAATATCATTTTCTCTTATCTGCTTCAATAAGGTAATCCAAGTAAGCCTGTTTTAACACTTTCAAGCTTTGAGGTTTTTATTTTGCAATACTCGTAAAATTCTTTTTTAGCTTTTTAAGCTCAATTGCTGACCAAGTGTTAACTAATTTTATCTTGCCTAACAATGCTTGTTAATTGGTCTATTGCATCAGCTGATCTAGTTCAAGCAGATAATCTTATGATAATTTTTAATCCTGAATTCAAATTAAAATACTTGTTTAGTCGAGACAGGGTCTTTAGACTTTTTCTATTGAAATAAAAGCACATCAGTTATTTATTATAGCGGAGTTGGTTGATTTTACCTCTTATCAAATAGCGGCACATCCCATCGATCTACATAGCATTGAAAATACTTCTTAACTCTGGTCTTTCCATTCTCTTTGTTAGATCTTCGAGTCTTCATTTTAATATAAAATTACAATGGCTATGCAAACTTGTTCTAATTTTTGGCATTGAATTATTTGCACTTTATCGGATCAGTATCGCAATAGATAACACAGTATGTTGTTTTTTGTTATCTTGCGATACAGTACATTTGGTATCGATATCCTTTGATGAAATTTAGAGAGTCTACGATCACAATAACATTGCCTACTAAATTCTTCTATACTTAGAATTTTATCCTTCCTCGTGTTACTTTCTCAGCTTCGGCAGCTTCATAGGTACAAATTTACATGCATAGCCTGCACTTTTATCGATACCGAGATTTTATTCGTTGACTATTATCACTTTTTGCTTATGTTTTTCTTGAAGATACTGTGCAAGTTAAGCAGCACGACGAGTCTTGCCACTGCCGGGTACTCCGCACATGATCACCAATGGCATGTTACTAAAGTAAAGCTTATAATTAACATATAAAAGAATAGGAATGTCGACACCATAGCTGTTTGATCGGATCGCCAAGAACGACGAGAAAATAGATGGCCTGGTGAAGTGCTTGTAGAAGCAAATCCTCGCCTATCAATAAGGCTTCGGTGGCGGCATCAATAGGCAAGAAATGTTCAACATCACTGATGACCCCTATGAGTTCGTTTAAAAAATGTCAGAGTTTAAATCACTCTCTGAACAGTTTGTCAATGACTTAGTTGATATTAAGAAGAACACTCTCGTTATTCTGGAGAAGTTTCCCACTCAGCAGATCTGGTTGAATTATTAAAATGACCGCGAATGGAATAATTTCATCGACGAGTTCGTGCCCAAGGGGAGAAACAAAAATTGATATTAAGAATTAAATAATGAATCTCGTTTAGGTTAAACTTTTTCTATTAAAATAATAACGCAAGATTTTAAATTAGTAAACTTAATATTCAAATGAAGGCCTTGCTCCGGGTTAACTTTATCATCTTGTTCCTGAGCTTATTAATAGTCTCTTGTATTTTCTTCACAAAAGTACCCATACATCAAGCTAGTTCGAAAACATCGCGCGATCCAAAGTACAAACCGCCAATTATAATAATGCAGTCAATTTTGTCAATGGCTTTCTGATTACAAGCTAAGTCATGATCGGTATTCAGATTTTATTGCTTTTTGTAGGACTGCCTGTTGCAAAAGAGCCCTTCGCTATACGTAATGTACTTCTAATTTAGAAATATTATTCCAATTAATGGGTCTCATTTGTTATGGGTTTTATGTGCTGCTCAAGATGCCTTACCAAACAATCAGCTATATTTGGGGAGTATTTTGTCTCATTCCATTCCTTTTTTCCATAATTTCAGTCATTTATAAAAGCGTAAGCTATAAGAAATATTCACTGCTTGATTACTCTGCCGATAACCCCAAGAAAAATAATAGACCCAACGAAGTTAAAACTGAAGTATTGTGATATTTTTTAAGCTTGTACTTGCAAACTGTTAAAAGTTTACAATAAATTTAATTATTATTATTCTTAATAACGATGGACAGGCTGACACTATAGTAAACTAGCATCATCAAGATCAGAAGAGACAATGACTAGAACAAGTTTGCTTTCACTTTAACTGATGGATTTATGGGTAAACCACGACAGCTTCGTAAATCTCTCGGTACGATTCCATTTAGAAAGTTGGGCATCGAAAAAGCCAACACTACTCAAGTCATCCCTCGCAGAAACTCTCTAATAAAAACAGTCAGAAGAGAGAAACCTAATAATGACGAATAAAACTTAATACTGGCTAGGAATAACCAAGCTGACATTAGCCAAAAGATAGTGTACTTTGACACATATTTGTCCGATATCTAAATCTTAAAAGACTATAAACTAATGTCCCACATTGGCAAAGGCTGTTTCTCCACAGTTTCACTCGCCATTCACAAGTAGAGTAATAAACCTTATGCAATGAAGACATACGAGAAAGTATAATCAATGGAATGGTATCGACTAGAAAGTATCAAAAGAGAAATCAAACATTTAAAGAGACTCCATCATGAGAACGTAATTGAGCTGTTCCATGTTTTTAAAGACAAAAAGAAATTATTTTTGCTTATGGACAACGGAGGCAAACAGAGCTTATCAGGTATCCTACGCAAATTTAGGTCCTTTACTTAATAAAAGGCTAAATTTTACTTCAGACAAATAATTAAAGCCATAAGCTATTGTCATTCAAGAGGAGTTTGCCATCGCGATATTAAACCTGAAAATATTTTGGTTGACGACGACGGACTTGTAAAAATCATTGATTTTGGATTTAGTGCCCACGCTTATAATAAACTGAACACTTACTGCGGTACTCCACCATTCATGAGCCCATAAATTGCTAAGAAAGTGCCATACTCAGGAGCTGGCGCTGATGTTTGGGCTTTGGGTGTAATGTTATACCAAATGATTGTCGGCACTCTCCCTTTTAGAGCAACAAACGAACAAGAGTTGTATCGGCTTATTCAGCAGGGTAAATACGCTGTAAAGTAGACAATGTCAAAAAACTTGAAGTCAATATTAAACAGAATGCTAACGTGTGATGCGAGTAAAAGAGCATCAGCCGAATCACTGCTATCAGACCCCTGGTTGCAGTGATCTGGTAAGAGAAATTAATAATTGTTATTTATTTTATTTCTATTCTTACAATCTTGTTATTACACTATAATAAAGGATGAGACAATATTTGTGTAACCTGCCAATCAATCTTATTCTTACTTGGGATGTGAGCCCGAGTGGCTTTAATTGAGCTCATCTTAGTTATCGTTTGCATCGAGTCCCTTCCCCCGCTTCTCTTTAATAACAGCTATTCTCGCACTGTAGAATTATTAACATTTCTTTTTGTTGTCCTCTAAGATCTACATAACGAGTATTTTACTGAGTCAACTATCTTGACCGTGGCGATTTTTTATTGGTTCAGCTTCTCTAGATTGCAGGCTGGCTTCCAGTATATTGCTGGTTCATGCCTATCTATAATTTATAAAGATACTTTGTGCGCATGTAGTCTTGGTTGTCCAGGTAGTAGCTTCGAAGCATGTTCTCATAGTACTGCTGCTAGTTCTAATAAATGTAGATACTGTAATCAAATTTACTCTCATATTTCTGAATGCTCTCTATTATCTTGTTGTTTTTCTCCTAAATAAAATATCAGCTACCTCAATGGATTGATCTTGTTATCCTAGCCATTTCCTGGCCACAACCTCCAGCTCTTTGGTTGCTGGTTTCCATGACACTGCCGGTTGGGCTTTAGTAAAATTGAAGTTTTTAACCTGGTTTGCGTACTAAGTATAGCTTGCCAGCAACATTTTGTTCTATATTTTTAATATTTACCTGGCATTTTCATCTTTCGCCTTCTCTAAATTGTTCAATTCGCTCTAAAAATATACAAATTTATACATTTATTCGTTACAGTTCTTCTCGTACTAGCTGCATACTTTTCTCCCTTTCTTTTTCTTGTGCCTTCTCCAGTAATTTATTAGTTTATTCCCTCTAAATAAAATAAAAATTTACCTTTTATTTCTACTGTTGCAGTTTGGTCTTTGCTTTATCAAGGTAAGAGTTCAAACCTTGGAACAGTCTCTTACTACGTTGCATCGATTATTGTTTTATTTTCTGAATTGTCTCAGATTCGTCTGGCAAGCTTGTTGAGCTAGGTATACGTTATTCGATCTTAAATTTGTCGCCTTATTGACTTTGTTTTGATTATCTTTTCACCATTTTTCTAGGTTCTCCTTCTACAGCCTCTGTTTCTTTATGTTTTGGTTGTGCTAATAAAAAATATCTCCTTTTAGACAACTGTGAAATTCTTTCGACAATCTACTTACGCTTCTTCATAAGCGCTTTAAGACATTATTAGTTATTTTAATTTTGAACATAATGTTATTGCTTGACTGCCATTTTTAATGAAGATCTCTTATACTATGGATTAGTGAAATCAATATTATCTTAGTTTTATAATCAGAAAATACTCACAATTTGTATCATTTCTGCGCTTACACTTACGCGAAGAATTTAGATAGGGTTGAGAAGTAGATCTGAGGTTAGACATCCCATGCACTGTTATGAGTTCCATACTTGATCCTATACTATCTTTTAATAGGTGCAGTTGAAGCATCCATGAGCCTATGCATGTGCTCAGGAGGTACAAGTTAATCCCTCATCGACTTGACGAACAGAGTCGGTGCTTTAATCGATGCGATTCTGTCAATTGATGGCCAGTGATTTCTTTGCAAAAACTTGAAATACTTCAAAGCTGGCAAAACGACATCGATCATCTCTCCGATATTTGTAAAAGTATTCTCCAGAATGACTCCCTTAATCTCGTGCTTATACATTTACTGAGTAGCGAGATTTATCGTGACAGCACCTCCCAAACTTCTACCTAATACATAAATGGGCATGTTATTATTCTCGCGAGAGTAGGCTAATGCGTACTCCATGACAGCGTATGAGTCACGCATTATACCTTGTTCAGAGGGCTATGATTAACTGTCAGAATAGCCTCGATATGCAACTAATATCACATCTGAGTTTGTGTTTATATTGATCTCTTTCATATAGTCTATACGGCTTCCAATATCTAAAGTTGTCAAACATATTACTTCCTGCATTTTCATGTAAATATATGACGATTCTTTTATCCCTCGTGGTATCTTTAGCTTTAACATGCCACCCTCGAATAGTAACTCCATCTGAAGTATTCAATGTAATATCCACAGTAGTGAGATTTCTCTCGCTGGGATGTCGATACCCCTGTGGATTCTGTGCTGATGATTTCTGCATACCGGGTATCACTAAAATATAAACATGACTTACCTGGCATGTATAATAACATATTTTGCTTCCAGTATATCAACACCATCAGTAGTACGAACAAAACTATGAGTACGATTAGACCTTTAGTGCCCGTCATGTAGAAGAAGAGTGATAATGCTGACACTCCGATTGCTATGGGAATGAAGCTGACCATTGTATATATCTCTATATAATTTAAACAGAATTCACGTATTTAGTATAAAAATCAGAAAATATGATATTAGATTGTGTCATAAATTTTAGGAATTCTTCGCAAACAACTGCCTCGATCTCCTTTACTTATCATAATTCCTTAGTTTGTTGCTGAAATAGTATATTGTTGTAATAGTACAGTGCTTCCTTCTATTTTCTATTGAATATTTATTTTTATGTTGCCAAGCATTAATTAACCGCTTTTTGTTACCATATCTATGTAACATCTTTTTATGTTTGTTGCCTTGCTCATTGTACCCATTGATGTTGATTATTATTTATTTTTTGATTGATCTGTTGGTTCATTTAGTATTTTAATGCTTGATAGACTGAGTAATCTGCTTTTGAATAGCTATTTGATTCTTTCCATGCGTGTGCTATCTTCAATTTCATAGTACTTAGAAGCAGTGCCAAATTCTAGCATACTGCTAGATATCTTCTTAACCCTCAAAAAATGATAACTGTAATAAAGTCGAAACAGCTCAACTAGAGATACCTGATCAGACAGCATAACTTTCATCAAGACACAGCTACCCTAACTCAACAACACCTAAATATAGTTGATAGGTTGGCTATGTTTTTGGGATTGATTTCTTACCGAAAACATACGGATTATGGAACCTTATACTAAAGGGATTGCCACGTCATTTTATTTGCATTTTTGTACTGAACGGTAAAATAGTTATTTTGGGTAACCTAGTTTAGACCAGTAATTTGCCGGCAGGCTGTTATTGTAATTTATCTATATACACGGCAGATTGCTATTCGATGACTCTTTATTAGGATGAAATGATAGAATATTGCACACTGGATGTATATTCCAGTTCACTATCTCTATTTTACTGCCGATAATCATTTTATTCTGCGCGTATGAATGCAGTTAGTTATGTTTATTGATCACAGCATAAGCAGATGTCCAGCCATCACTTAATTAAATAAAAAATGCATCCATCTCTTCACTATGAGCTACATCAACAATAACGAGCACAATTTGTCTACCAAGCACTTTACTGCCTTTACTAGAAATCACAGCGTTAAGGGCAACAGACAATGGAGACACAAATGCTGATTTTTACATGCTCATGCACTTTTTATATAACTACAAAAATATTGTCGATACTTCTAATTGTTTATTTCGTAATAAAGGCTAGAAATAGGTGTATTTTGCTAGTTTGAGTAAAATAAATCTTAACATTTTAGGTGCTTGTGATTTTGTAGTTTATTGTAATTTCGTCATGCTACACAATTCTTCAATCAGAAACGATTCACTAATTTCTATTTTATGCTCATATTTTTAACAAAAATAGCACCAATTAACCATACATTAAGGTTTATCGTGTTAAACCGGCAGAAGTGTTGAAGATTCATTTTTCCAATGTTCAGCAAATTATCTTGCTTTTGTTATTGAGACATACGGCAAATCTTTCAGTTTTACAATTTGAGACTTTGCACGCTTCTAATTCTTTATAAGTATTTCATCTATTATTTGTTTACCGACATTGATCGGAGCGGGTTTCTTCACATTTTTGGCTGCAGGCATCGGCTTCACTTTTTAAGTTTTCGTGTAATCGGAAGCTCTTACTGATTAGAATGTTGGTTCACTTTTTGGAAATTTTGATTTCGTTTATTTAATTTTTATATTACTTGATTTTTGTGACATGTCGAATTCACTGAAAAATAGTTTTGCTTTATTACTTGCTTATTCACTAATTTGTATCATAGCGCCTGTTCCTAAACTTTTAAACCCAAGTGAAAAATCAGGAAACAACATTGATTAATTTTTATGCTATTATTAAACTAATTTATGAGGCTACTTGTCTCCAATAGATTGTGTACTTTCTGACCAATTATCATTCTAATTTTTGTCTTAACTATTTTCATTTTTGCTATTGTAATTGTAATTGAAGTCAATACCAGTGGGTTGTTAATCTAGATCCATGAGCAGCCGTGCTTTTTTTAATTTACTTTAATTAATATTAACTTTATTTCCTTTGGCTCCACCGATGACAAACCCGATAAAAGGTTACGGTTAAATTGAAGTAAAATAATCAGACTGTCTGTGTGGGGACTGAAAGCGAGTATATTACTTAGCTGGCTATAATACCGATTCATTATTTTATTTTTGCTATTCACAAATGTTAGAGTTAAGTGCTGGTATGTCATGAAGATCTGTGAATGACTGTGTTGATTCAAAACTTGAAGCTATTGAAGGGATGTTTGAAGAGTCTAGTGATTATTGTGAGCAACTTTATGAAGTAAGCGATTGACTGTTCAGCATGAAAATTATTGATATTGTTAATATTATCTATATTGATTTTTGAGTCTAATTGCGCCAAGCTCCCGTTTCAGTCACTTTACCGAACAATTATAATAAAGTATAAAGCAGTTAAGCTCGAAACTACTATGAGCACCCAAGCTTTCGCAGCGATATAAACTTCAAAACACTGGGATGAGCAAGTCGCTTATCTTGAGCAAGTACCGATTTCATAGTCTACTGCCAAACTCATGAACTGTCCAAAGCATGCTACGATCATCAGATAACTTTTGTCAAACCCTCGCTCTAAAGTTATTACTACAGTCTGCTAATTCCTAGTATAGTTAATAGATAAATACGGCCCTGTAATGCACCCTTTCATAAATATACTCATCGGGACCGAAGTGCTATGGAAATTAGTAAACAGCTCAAACAAAGTTGTGTTCATGAGTGTTAACGAACTTATGAAAGCTATTGTAGTCAACTGCGGAAATAGCAAATTTTGGGCATTATTTAGTTAACAAATGGGCAGTAAAAATGTACAAGTCAGATAAGCTATAAGCAGCTATATGCTTGTGCTTGCTGACAATATATAAATGCCAAGTAATTATGCAACATTTATACGGAAATGGAAGACTGATGCGAATAAAGTTGTGAGAGAGAATGTAATTCAACTTGAAGAATATGTTGGTCATTAAAAAGTATTTAGAGAGAGCAAAGTTTCAATTCAAAATAAGTAAAACTTACCTGATCCAAAGAAGAAGACTAAAAAATAGAAACAAACATCAATATAACACTCACAATAGCAAATAATTGTATAAAGTTTCATTAACAACTCTGTTTCATAATAAAATAACGAATCTTTAAACTATGACTCCTGTGCAGTGAAGCAAGATATAATATAAAACATTTAATTCTTGCTCTCCAAAATTTAGGCTCATGATGAAACGTGGAGTATGAAACTATATGCTATTTAATAAATTTGTCAATTATATGAAGAAAAGATACATTTAATTGAATAAAGTGTTGCCCTTAAAATGATCGGTCTTTTTGCTGTACTGTTGGATTAACGGAGAAGCAGAGTTAACCTGTTAATGGCGCAGATGCTGATCAGAATATTAAGAAGAGATGCAGTTTTATTCAGCAAATTTATTGATCATAATTTTGGCTATTTTATTGAACAAGCCGGCAAGAACTAGTAACAAGGGCCTCAAATAATTTCAATGACAGTTGATATAAATCCCTAAAAGTTTGTGTTGCAGCTCGCTCAATCCACCGTAGATATTAAATCAATCAAATAGAAAATAATGCTGTTCGATATTCTGGTGTAAAAAATTAGTGAGCATGGCATACGAGCAAGCAAAGTCCCAATCTTAGTTAAAATAATGTGTAAGCATATTGAAAAGCACTCTCATGTCAAGTAAATTTATTTACCTTGCTTGGCTATAATGTCTTCTATAAAGTCAGCTCATTCATAGTAATTCCTCACCTGCATGCTGAGTCAATAGAAAACAGTGTTGACTAAATTTCTATAAGTAGCTGAGTTAGTAGTACCAAGTTTACGATAGGCAATTATCACATACTTACACTCTTTAAAAGCACCAGTTGAAAAAGAGAAAAAGGATCCAGTCCCTAATCAAAATCATAAATAATAATCATAATTACGCGCACTAATTGAATAAGTTGCGAACTGCGATGAGGAAGGATGTGTGGCCAAGTTAGTTTAGTATGTATTTTAAGCACAATAAGATGTTACTGTGAGGTAATTCTATGAAATCATCAAACTGACATAGAGAGTGGTATCCAAGAGTAGTTTAGTAGAGCTGTAACTGTTATTAGAGCAAATTTGTAAGAGCCAGAACCCTAAGTTCATTGAAGCACTGTTTCAAGCGATGGCAGATTGTAATGGCAACACAATATAAAGCGAGTATATCCTGGCCTACTTAAGCAAAGTGAACTTGATGCTCACTAAGTGCACCTGGTTAATGAGCTCAAAGTATGCGAACAAACTAATTAGTTTGTATAGACTTAGCAAGTGCCCTAAGACTAGACTCATGGCTATAAAGACATTAGCTCATTTCCCTGCTGATCTAATCTCTGGCCATGTGAACACTAAGGAAAAATCTTTGATCGAGTCCCAACAAAGGATATAAAATCTGTCACATCTAAGCAGCAAATGAGAGTACAATACAAATGAAATCTATTTTCTATTTATTTACTGTTTAGTATTGTATTCTTTTATACAAATAGTTATAATAATTATAGTAGTATCAACAGTACGATGAGACTGCTGACCCACAACTTCATGCTATGCAACGTGGCCAAGTGCGACAAGAACAATTTCCCACTCATCATCGAAGTGGAAAAATCATTATACCGTGAGAGTGAATTCAACAAGGATCGAGTCACTTCCTGCGTTAAGAAAATAGATTGGAATGGACTATTCAAGACTGTCACATCTATGGGTTAAACTAACTTCCCTAAGGATCCTACCGAGCACTTGCAGAACGAAGAGTTTCTCAAAAAACTCCATCGTATTTTATTCGACGTATTTCTTCATATAAATTAGACTCATATATTTGCAGGCAAGTTGGTGTGCCCTAACTGTAAGAGAGAGTATCCGATTGTGAATGGAATTCCTAATATGATTCTGCATTAGTCTGAAATATGAATGTTTGTCAATCTACTCTATTTCTACAGTACTGACTTCATAATAATTCACCATAATAAATAAAAAGCAATCTAAATCACAATCTTCACTGTTATCAAATCGTACTGTCCTATATTGTATTGTGTATGCAGATATAAATATGATCAAAACTAAGTAACAACGTAAACATCTTCTTTCCTGAACTTACTTTTCTTCTTCTTTACAATAATTCTCTATGTTTATTTCTCTGATTTTTTCCACTGCTCCATCAGCACTTTATTTTAGTTGAATTTGTTTATGAGGTCTTATATAAGCTGGTTCTATTTGTTTAGTTACTTTAACACTAAATATTTGCCTAATCCTTTCATTGTTGACGCTTTCTGTAGGTTGTTGTCCAACATTTTTATCATCAAGTCCACGGATTCGTTGTATCGTTTTATGATAGTATTTGTACGACGATAAGATAAGGATAGCTTGTTATCGTATTCCTATTTTAGTAATTCCAGCTATTTGATAGTCTAATTTATAATATTGATGGAGTTAGTAGAAATGTTCATAAATTTCTCACATATCTCCTTCTCTACTCCAATAATTTCCTCTTGAATTACTGTAAGTTGATGAACTAAACTTTTGGCTTTCTCTTAATTCCGTATAACTTCATACTATAATGTCTTTTACACAGTTTCCAGAGGCCGTACTTTATGATTCTTATGTTACTGCGATCCTTTATACACACAGGAAACACAGATAACTTCCCGTTAATTTTCACAATACAAATTCAACAAATCCTGATGTTTAGGACAGATGGGTTAATCTTTATAGAAAGTGCACAATCTCTCAATATTTTTACGAGC
>APMI01003062.1_pt1 | contig 18857 bp, 18 predicted proteins | sample 667938 | NCBI WGS metagenome assembly APMI01 (sample SAMN01084076, study PRJNA167559) | wastewater metagenome | biome: Wastewater | place: Denmark: Ejby Moelle, Odense | collected 2011-11-28 | reverse complement strand
ATAGAAATAGCAATTTAGATCATCTTGGAGTCAACATTGATAAATATCTAATGTTGGTGATGATTATGGTTATGCTACTACCTTTTCTTTTTGTTCTACTTATTTACCAGACTCGTTAATTTGGGTCTAATCTGCATAAAATAGTCACTGGTCCATATCAATTCATGTAACAAAGCCCTTACATATTTTTACCAAGAGTAAAATAAATAATAATACGATAACATATTTCAAATGCAATTAAAATTCCTCGTGGAATTCAATTCAGTGACATCAAATTAAGAGCTCAAAATGAAAAATGATACATTTTTACGACATAATTTAAAGTGGAGATTATTGATTTATGAACATAGAAGTTAAAAATATTTAATTTATGCTTTTTATAAAATTATTGCACTCATAATTTATGATCATGTCAAAGAACTATCTCCTAGGCGATCATGAAGAGAGAGTCAACCCCGAATTCAGAGGAATAACTGAAAAATATTCACATCTACGAAAACAGAGACAACAACTCGATGCATAGAGATAGAGCAAGGAAAGAAATATGAACTACTTCGAAAGAACTAAATAATCATTAGACTCGAAACTGAAAAGCAAGAGACAAGAGTTAAAGTGGCTGAATAGTGTACGTGATAGACACCTCAGCGATATTCGATATGTAAATGGCTTATAAATTAGAAAATGGAACAAGAAGACCGAAATAATCAGAAACTGGAGCAGCTACGTTTGCAGTCGACTAATGCAAAATTGACTACTCGTAGAAACATCAGTGAAGCAGTTTAAAATTTGAAATTGGAAAAGCTAAAGACAACCTAAGCTGTAAAACATCAGCTAAATTAAATAAAAAGAACAAAGCAACTGCAACGAGAAGAAGATGAGCTGTTCTATGCTCACAGATCTAAATAACTATAGGAATAGAAAAGTGTAGGTAAAAGTCGAGTAAATAAATTTTATCGACGCAAAAATAAGTTGTTATTAAACAGCTATCGAGACATGATGAAAAACTAATAGATGTCAACACAGAAATCACAGTCACAAATAAATTTCATCGATACTAAGTCAAGTGAGCTCACCAAATAAATAAGCAAGAAGAAGAGTAAACTGAAATTGATAGAGCAGGAAATATAAAAGCTGAAAGTGGAAGGATCATAGTCACGCATAATGCCAAGCGGATACAACAGTATCGACTTCAGTAGATTAACTCGCAAATCAAGTAAAACGAGTCCTTACGATATAATCATTAAGGAGACTTTTGTGACTGAAAGTGATCGCAAATAAACTAAGGCTGAATCAAAGTAGTGACAGTTTTATACATATCAGTTACTCTTGTTAGCTTTGTTTTTAGTTTTCATCTTTAACTTCTTCTTCATTATCTTATTATTATCATTATGCTTTACTGTTTATTATTGTGGTATTTTGTCCTTATTTTTGCTGATCTCATCTGTTTTATTTTGTGCCATCTGCTTTTTCCACTTTTTCGCTATTAGTTTGGTTTTATGCTTCTGTCTGTTCTGTTTTTATTATATTTAAACTTTGTGTTAAGATTATTTTTTATTTTTTTATTCTTCTATTTTGCTCTTTGATGCTATCTCTTATTATTGTTTAGCAACTACCTCAATACATAGTATTCTACCTTTGATCTGAGTCTGAGCAACAGGTTTCAGTCCATCAAGATGATATTCCTGACTCACATGTTCAACTTGTTATAGAAACTGCGGAAAATCCCATACACTCACATCACCAGCGGCTGTGACAATCAATAAATATGTATTTTACACAATTTTAAGTTATTTGATTCTTGATTAATGTGCCTTAAACCATATCTTTTTCGAGAAGTCTATTGCAGGCTTTATTGATTATTGCTTTTATGTAGGCTCTTCTTTTTATGCGGGTTATGTCTATTGCCAAGCCATAACCTCGCCAATATCATTTGCAATAATAATGAAGTTTCCGAATAGTATAAAATCTTGTATTTTACGAGCTACAGGCATTGAAATTAAATGAATTCTTTAATTTGTCTCTGTTGACATTTTGAATATCTATGATTTTGATGTAGAGTAATATATGTTTTCGCTGTTTAAATTCATTCTCAGATGTTAAATAACGAGTTATTTCTCAAATTTGTACTCATGAGCTTTTTTGAGAGTTTGAGCATTCCATACGATTATTTTATTGCCTGCTGCTGTTATCATGAGCTTGCCTTCTCCAAACACTGCGATGCCAGTTACTGGTTTTTTATGAAATCTAGCTTCAGTTACAATAGTCCAAGTGTGCTGACTCCATAGTCTCAAAGTACCGTCTTAAGTACCGACTACAAACTTATCTTTGCCAACTTCAGCAATCTTAGTGATCTGACCGGTATTCTCCTTAGCTTCCACTTTCTCTCGGTAGGAGTAAGCTTCCATGACCCTTAGTTATTGATCATAGCCCCCGAGCACTATATACTTATTCGACAAATTGCATATAGCTTTTATTGAATTCTATATCAGTAACTTAGTACTTGTGACACTTGTTGGGATTTTGTTACCCATATTGATTAGTGATTGAAAGTAAGCACAGAAATTGCGCCTTCATAGGTGGCCACAATGATATCCATTGTTGAGTAAATATGCAATTATAATATTTGATATACTTAAACGTTATAAGATTGCGCATGTGAGTTACAATGCTAACAGTATATCATTTTATTTGAAAACACTCTACTCTTATTTCCTCACTAACAGATAAAAAATGGGTCAAGGACACTCGCCCGTGAACACAAACTCAGCCTTATATGATATATAGAAGCAGTACACAGAAGTACAGAAATAGCAGCATCCGTTCCTAGGTACGATAACCCATTTAACTAACCGGTCTAACAACAGTAAATGTATGTTAAAACTGTCAAAATTTTCCACGTCGAAATAGCAAGCATAGGCACTAAAGTCAGCCAACCGACGCAAACAGTTATCGCAGAAGAAGGGTGCTTTGAATATTATTAGAAGTATTGATGTTAAAACTGATTAGCAGAATTAAATGTGTGGCATCACCCGCTATCTATACACCATCTATGAAGACTATACCGCCAGTCTAGGCGAAATCTAAAGTAATAAAGCTCAGGATAGGAGTAATTAACGGGAGTTTCATTAAGAGGAAGTTATCGACATGATTCGAGGTGCTGTCAATGGGCTGTTGTTTCTGTGCGATAATGGTTGCAGGAACTATTCAATTACGAAGGAAAGTATTGTTAAAGGTTGTCCAAATCAAAGTGGTACTAACGTATATAAAATATTCGATACTGAACTAGCCAAGTAGATGCTGCCTTATATGAAGATTCTCAATCATATTCCTGTATAGAAAGGACTATATTTGTCTCCTGAAACTCTACAAGAATTGTCAAACAAAAATTGTGATCCTGACTTCTCTCTGAAGTCTTAAATTTTCACTCTGGGTATGGTAGCGCTTTAAATGTGCACACTTTAACCACTCGACTCTATTTACAACTACGATCGACTCAAGCTAAACCATTCTCAAATAAAACAGACAGTTCAATCACTAAAAAATTATTCACCGTTTCTCAAATCTCTGTTAAGCTAAATGCTTGAGTAATCATAATAAGAGCGCATTGGAGCGGTATCTTTACGAGAGAAGCTTTCAATATCTGATAATAAATCAACAACTGAGTACGCATATTCAGCAATCGGTAACTCAAATGTAACGCAACGCACACATAAATTATCATACCCATCAAATAATATAAACATAAAAACAGTGTCACACAATTACCAGCAGCAATTACGTCCGTATGAACATCGGCAATCTCACGATATCATATAGAATAATGCAGTAAACACTCAAGGCACAAATTTTGTGCAATTTTCTAATCAAAATATTCGTTATTTGAATAATCAAGCCCCTCCTGTTTATGATAACAATAACAATAACAATAATAACAATAACAATAATAGGAAGAATCAAACATTCGATCAAGCTAACATCAAAGATCAGTATGAGTTACATGAGTTGAATAGTAGACAAAAGAACAAGTCAGTTGAAAAACAAGTATAGAGCGAACAAAGAAAAAGAGCATCGACTGTGCACAATTTCCCATTCTATTATCCTCCAAATAACAAACCAATGACTGTACCTGTTAATCCTAATTCAAATAATCGAGTACCTAATAATATAATGATGCCAATATCAACAAATAATAATAATATAAGTATGGGTTACTATCAGCATCCTACTGCCATAGTTCAACATACACATACATAGCCTATAAGAATATAGCAACCAATAACAACATTGCCATCTGCTGGTTATACAATATTACCGCAGCAATCAGATAATAGTATGAATATTAACCAATTGATTGCCCCTTTATCTAAAGTTAAGTAAATACAGATACCTGAATATGCTGATAAAAGTAGTTAGCCTCAAACTCCTATTAATAATCTAAGTGATTCCAATATGTTTGTATCATAACCACTCTTCATCAAACCTAGATTGAGTCATGGTAACAGTTAAGATCTATAAGTTTTGACTTCTCTCAATACTGGATTCAAAAAAGTGCAGAGTTTTAATGATGATACTAATTAAGGTAGAACATCATTTTAGTCACCTGGTCGACGTGCAAAGAATTCAATGATTGCATCTAATGAAAGCACACCAATTAGAAAAGTGCAAGCTCTGCAATCACATGGTCGTAATAGTTTCAATCACATAATAAAATAAACTGAATAGTAATAAAACGAGGGCGAGGCAAGCAATCTCACAAAGAAGGCATCCAATAACATAATAACGAGAGAATAAGCCCGATATAATGGTCCTAAAACGTATGGTAAGCATCATTTTACAAGCGGTGCTGTCTATTAAGGGTAATTTGACTCAATTGGCAATTTCTGTGGGAATGGCATACTTTATTACCCCAATGGCAAAATTTGTTACTCGGGAGGCTGGGTTGATAATTCATTCCATGGATTCGGTGTGCTCAACAATTAATCAGTAGTAATATAATCACAGCCTACAAATTACTAAAATTTCAACTTAAATAGTTCTCAATCATGGCACCACTACGAGGGCGAGTTTTGCATGGACAAGAAGAACGGGTTCGGTACTTTGTTCATGAGCAATGGCGATAAATTCAGTGGTTGTTTTGTCAGGGATGTGATCGAAGGTTACGGCACATTTACTAGTGCACGTGGGGAACGGATTTCAGGAATATGGAACCAAAATATACTTAAGAAATTATGAATTTAATAATTTCAATTTATATAACTAGTATTCTGCTCATTTTTAATAATATTAAATGGGGCACAAGAACACTACTGAAGGGCTATGCTTATATAAGTGAGTCAAAGTCTGTTACAGTTAGTGGTCTAGGAGATGAAAATATCAGAGTGCTAGAATTATTAAGTTATAAAGTCCATGTTATTAATTAAATATTTATATTTAAATACTAGTGGATTTTAAAATATGGCGTTTCTGAAATTGTAAAAAACATTGAAGCTCCATATTTGGCAGTCTAAGATATTTTGAACAGCGCACAGCGAAACCAAATGATTCGAGCATTAAAATACATATTTATATAAAATACAGAAACTTATTATCGATGCCCAAAAGGTTCATCAGATTTAATCTGCAAGTGCCCTCATCCAAGGCGGACCTTTTTCTGAGAGATCCCAATGCTAACTTCATGGTTGTCCTGGAGAAAAAGATCTTCGCATTGGACAAACAGTTATTAATGCCGAGTGCTTACTTTAAGGCGCACATCTAGGCCGGCGAGAAGTCAGTGGTAATTCACACTCATATCAATGTAATTAACGCTTTAAGTAGCCTACTTTCTTCGAGAAAATGCTCGGCTGCTTCTACGGTGTGGAAGCCGCTTTTTAAAGGCACAGTTTAATTGATCATGTCCTCGCTATCCTGTCGTTACTTCGAGTCAAAGAACTAGATGAGCAACTCAAATCAGATATGAACGTGAATTTTTAATAATACGGTCTTTTCAACCTCTTCTACCTCTCCAGAACCTTGGGACTGAAAACTGTTGAGGAAAAATGCTTGAAATAGCTCATTGATGAAGAATTCTAGCAAATTAATTACAACAAATATGACCTATTTCAATTAAATCCTGAACTGTTTACATTTATACTGAAAGAGCACGAGAGACTGAAGAACAAGAGATCGATCACTGGCCTAGATATTTCACATATCAGAGCTGTTGTTGATGAGTACTCCAAAACTAAAAATGCGAAAATTAACGTATAATAAATAATAAAATACGGGCGAGATTGCTAGAAATAGTCACTTTCTGATACTGAAGAACAAGAAAAGCCTACCAACAGGCGTCGGAATGCTACTTGGACTGATTCTGGAAGAAGGGAGCTAAAAGTAGAATTAAATCCCAAATCATCTTACATGGAGAAAACAAGTAAGTAATTCTCTTCAGACACCAAGATCGACACGTTTTAGTAAAAAGAGAACGAGGTGATCAAAATAAAAATGATGAACTCGAACATGCAAGAAAATAATAACAAGCTCGTAGCAGAGATTAAGTCCGTAAAAAACTCAATGGGTTAAAATGTGAATACGGATTTAAGCTACGGAGTCGACGATCTTGAGAAAAAACTGAAATAATTTTCCGAGAAATCAAAAAATGCACAGAAGCGAATGGAAGAGCTCAAAAACAAAATGATGAAGATAAACCTGTAAGTTGAAAAGGACGAAGGAGAGTAAGAGAGTCCCGAAATTTCGAAAAAAGCGGATTCCAACAACAAGATGCTTATTACTTTTTCGGTTTTATAAAAATAATAAAACATTGACTCTGATGTAAGCGATATGTGATGATGTGGAGCGCGCTTGAAATCTAGGAAATAAAATAAGGCCAATTTGCTTAATTTGTTACTATTATTTATATTTCTACCTTATTTACGAATCTAAAGTAGGTCTGAGTTTAGCCATCTCAAAACATAAGTCATAACTGAGTAACTGAGACTGAAACTCAAAAGAATTGAACGCTCTGGAGGCTGTTTCTTTTTTTATAATAATTGTTGGTCACTTTAATTTTATAATCATTTGATACAGGGACTCTAAGGCATGAATAAATCCTATGTATCTCTCGTGAATAAGGAGTTTGCAGGCCGAGAAGCACTCTATCTGAAAGACCCCAAATCGGACATGTTTGCAATTCTAAATGAAAAAATTTATCCATTGCATAAAAGCTTTCTCACGGAGGCCTAGTATTTCGCAATGCCCATCTCCAGCAACGAGAAGGTGCACATGCTAGACCCTGCTCTCGATGTAATTATGTTTTGACGCAGCAAAAATCATTTTAAAAGATTATCGGTTATTTCTATGGCAAGGAATTACAGTTTTTGAGAAATTGGGATTTAATTAAACTTTTGGATGCCATCACTATCCTTAATATCCCGTCTCTTTTCAAGAAGATATTAAACGATATTAAGACCAATTTCGAAGATTACGGGTTCTTTCTCGTTATGGTAATCGGTCATAAGTTCAACATTAAGTGGTTAAAATAACAGTGCGAGTAATAGCTTCTATTAATGGGCTTTTAGCAGCTTAACTTTAACCGTTACGACCTGCTTCAAGTCGATGATTCGATGTTGGCATAAGTGATAAAGCTGCACGAGCTTCTGAAGATTAATCAGAACATTGTTGGGCTTAAATAGAATCAAATAAGAAAAATAATTAAGGAATACTGCAAAGCCAATAATATTTCAGAGTAAAAATAAAATTATTTAAACTCGCTTATTGTTTCCTCAGAGTCAAAGGTGACCAAAATTGACTATATTGAAGACCTTGCACATAAGACAAGTTCGACTGAAATTTAACAAAAGAATTTCAATTAATCTACCAAAAGCAGAGGAGGTTATCCGAAGACGCTTGATGATATTAAGAGTGATTAAGTAAATTAACTGAGAGATATTAACACTAAAATACAGTAAAAGAACACTAAAATGTTCGAATAGATCAAAAACGTCAAAAGTTCAATATAAAGTTCGATGAAACTGCAATCGAAGCAGTCAGGCACGGAGCACATCGATGAGAAATTCAAGAAGTTCGAGAAGACCTGCCAGGAGCAGGATGAGAAGTACTTGAACTTGAAAAAATAAATGGATAAACTCAATCCTTCAGGTAAAAAAAGTGAATAATCAGATGCAGATTATAGTATAAAGCCCATTGGCTCATCCACGGGATCCACCAAGGATAATGAGCAGAAGAGCACGCGCTCTAGGAAGTTGAGCTAAACAATCGACAAAAAACTGGTCTTCCCCGAGATGCCAAGGCTCACCCGTGACTTGGACTGAGCCAGCTTTATTTATTTAAGCACCGCTAAGTGATATTTTTATTATTTTGAAATTCCATTCAAATAATACGAACTATCGCATGAAGAAAAAAATTAATCTATCTATCGACTGTGAAGAAGTCTATGAAATGGAAGCAAGCATCTACTCTGAGATTGGTAAAGATGGGCTTCGGTTTCTTAGGGAAGATATTCATGTGGGTCCTGAAGGCATTACAACCATTTCTGGCGATCATATAAGCTCGCTTCTCAAGGTTAATAAAGATTCATTAAGTCTGGTAAACAAAATTTTAGGACGAGGGGCATCTTGCGTTGTGCAGTAAGCTTTGTATTTGCCTGAAAATAAGAAGGTGGCAATTAAGACTATTAATATTTACGATCGTGATAAAAGGCATCAAATTATGAATGACTTACGCATTTTGTTGAAAAACAGTATACAGGATGAAAATAGTGGATATTAATGTAGTTTTATTGTCAAACTTTATGGTGCTTACTTCGAGCAAGGATCAGTTAAAGTCATTCTTGAGTTGATGGATGTTGGATCGTTGGAAAATATATTGGGTTTTTATAAAGCAGCTAAAACAAAACCGAAAATCTAAGAAGATGTTCTAGCAAAAATGGCTTTACAAATATTATGCGGATTATCGTATCTTCACTCACATAATCTCATCCATAGGGACATAAAGCCAGGCAACATCTTGCTAAATTCAAAAGGTCATGTGAAAGTAACCGATTTCGGGATAACAAAATAGTTAGCTGAAGGAGTTTTTTCTTCTAAAACTTTTGTAGGGACTCGAGTGTACATGAGTCCATAGCGTATTAACTGTTTCTAATATGACTATAAATCTGATATCTGGAGTCTCGGTATTGTACTATATGAGCTTATCACTGGTATTCATCCATTTGCCGGCAAAGAATAGTTTGAAATTCGAGAATCATTATCTAATCCAAATTTGTTCCAGTTACCGAAACACTGTTCAACATAAATCTCATCTTTTATGAACAAATGTCTCGAAATTGATCCAAAAAAACGAGCAAGTAGTCTTGAACTGATTGGTCATTCTTGGATTCTTAAAAATATTTTGCCTAAAACTAGCATTAGACCTTGGTTGTAATAAATAAGCAAAAACATAATTCCATTAATAAAGCCAAAAAATTGATAATATTTTTTCTATTGAATATGAAAAATAAAGTTCATTTAAAATGATGCATGACAAAACCAAGAAAATCCAGTATTGCATGACTAGCATCTATTGTCAGCTACTTTTGCCACCATGTTAATTTTACCTCATGATTTCCAAATTTCGATCTGCCAAATAAAAATGCTTGACTTTCATCCGAAGATGTTATAACTTTTCGAGAAAGAGGTAGTATCTTGGCTACACTTTAATAGGTACAAAATTGTCTATCAGGTTGAATAGTCATGAATCCCATTTGACCTGCTTAAATCAGAGTATCAGTTGTCCACTCGATGAAGCAAATTGGAACCCATAAATCATACCTTTTTTGCCCAACATTAAAGTGAACGTCTACAACGCTATTTAAGTCAGGACATCCGTTTAGAAGAGTTATCTCAACCACTTATCTCCCCTGTTGACGGGGCTCTAATCTAATAAGCCTCTCCTTAACTTTGAAGTTGTAGTACGTTGTTTCATAGTCGTATTCAATACGGACTGGCTCATTTGAGTCACTTTTATTGTTTACGTAGAAAATGAATCGGACTTGAGAATAGGTTTGATCTAAATTTGATCTCTTAAAAGCAATTTCAATAAATTCATCTCTATATATGGCAAGAGAGCTTTTGAAAAATGCGACTTTATTGCGAGTTGAAGTTACCGAGTCTATTGCTATTTCGTTTTTAGATGCGTTCATGAATAGCGAACTATTATTATAGGCTGTTTGGGCAACAGAAAACGAGTCAAATCTATTGCCGTTTTATATTGAATCGTTTGGTGAACGTTTAACATATTAAACTTATTGACCTCCAATGAATAAATTTTTCTATGGGTTTTTATTTTATTTAATATTTGAGACCATGTTTCGCTGTAGTTTAGTATCTGACGCAATTCCAACTCTTCTTGGCTTCTCTTAGTCAGCATCAAGAAGTCCTTATAAGATATTATTTTAGTTAAGTTATTTTTTGCTCTTATTTATTTTATTTCTCTCTTAAAATTGTTGAAGTTCATCATCAAAAGAATACTGCTATTTTTTCTCAATGGGAGGAATCTCGTTTACAAGGTTCAATAAAATATTATTTTTCTCAGCTAAATTGGCAGGATCCACAATTTTATTCTTTTCAGTTAACAATTTTAAATCATTGTGACGAGTCTGCATATAATATGGTTGCAAGTCAGTTCTGCTTGACTGTACTGAATCTTAATTAAAAAATGTTGTAACTGCTTTGCGAGAGCGTTCTATTTATTGAAGTTTATAATTATTACGAGCAAGATCCTAAACTTATTATTCAAGCTCGTCAATTCTTTTCATACATCGTTATTTCTATTATCTAAGAACTTTCTTTTCAAATTAGTTGAGCTAAGAGTCCTATTTTGCTCTTTTTTACAACTGTTCATGTAGTCTTTTATTTTCCTCAAGAAGTTTCTTCAGCTAAAGGTCATGCATAGGTTTTTTGACTTTTTTAAACTTGCTACTATGGGAAGGCGAAACGCTTGATCTTTTATCAATTAGATCCTTAAATCCTGTTGTTTTTGTCTATCGCTGCTTCTTCTAGAAAAATTAAAATATGGCTGCACCCAGGCCTGTGTTTTGGGAAATGTTTGTAGCTGACGGAATCATAGCTGATACTTTGGGAGGGTATGTTACGTTTTTATTGTTGAATGAGAAAACCTAACTATTTTGCCCGTTATTTATATTAAGCGAGTCTGGTTTACGAAAGAGCTGATTAGAGACTGCAGGTCGTTATTATTTTTATGGGTCAAATTGTTATTCGAAGATTTAAACAATTTTATTAATTTAATCAGTAGCCATTTTTTACCCTTTAGCTGTTTTGTCTTGCCATACAGTCATGAAGCGAGCAAGAACAAGATACTTTTCCTGATAGAAAGACAATTACTAAAACTCATCCATCATTTCCTAATTCTCACAGTTATTAAGATTCTGGATAACAATATCTTTTTCTTTGCTGATGTCCTTCATATTGATGAGATCGAATTTGCGTGCAGTTACTAAGGATTTGAGTTTGCTGTAGGTTGTACGGCGAGCTGCCATTATACTCTGACGACCCTCGTTATTGTGCAATTCTTGTAGAATCATAATTTATGGACTTTTGTTATTATTTGGTATTAAGTTATTGTCATTTGCAACATCATATCAAATCAATGCAAATTTTAATATGCAAGTTTATAAAATTAGGTTTAATTTTTAATATTCTTATTTTATCATTTTTCTTATTATGAACAAGTCAATAAATTAGCTTTTTTAATATTGCAGGCTTGCAAAATTTTAAAGACATTTTTTTAAAATATAAGTAATTTGTTATTGTGGTCTCTTATTAGATAAAAATCGATTTCTTTAGTTTTTTTATAGATATCACTATGTTGACTTAAGATCGTGATTTATGTGCGATAATCAAATTATTTAATAATGTATTTATGAGAAGTCTCGCTAGAGGTCTTAAAAAACTTAGAATTCGGTCTCATTTTATGCAAATCGGCAAACGATATAAGGTGTCTTATCGATTTCGGTTTGCGTATATGCTGTTGGCCTTTCTTATGCTTGTTCCAAACCTTAAAAAAAGATTAAGGATATCAAAGTAACAAGCTATTGATAGAGCTACCTGCAAACTTTTGCTAGTTACTCAAAAGTGTTTCTGCAACCTAAACCTGACTACGAACGGATTTGGCGAGTTAATGCAGTTTTACAAATGGTTACTAATTTAACACTGTAGTAGTCGCAAGATACTAAGAAGAAAGATATTATCAATAAGCAATTTTATAGGCCCAGACGATAGAGCAAAGCTGAAAATGAATTTACAATAGTCAAAGATAATGGTAGAATTGTTAGCAAATCAGCAACAAATCTAAAGATAAGTGCAAAAAAAGATCGAATAGTGCAATGACTGCGCTTAGGAAGCCAGGATATAACGAGTCTAGGAGGATTTATTCGCGAGTTGACATAGTTCGCTCTGATATTACCTCCTATGTTATTTTAAGTTAAATTTTAATCTAATATCATGCAGCGAGATACTGCCATTTTTAGAGAAATGGATACTCAAAATGTGGTAATTAATTATTTTCTTAATAGTTAATGATATAAACTCAGGTAATGATATTAGTCAAGGTTTTTATATGAAAGAATCATCTCCATATCGAGACTTGCTGGCCTGCCCGAAATTAAACAGTTTGGCATCAATTTGCTGCTGATTTCTTCTCAACATTAATAATACTCCGATTAGGACGAGCACGGCCACGCAGAATAGCACAACTGCGAGTGCGAATATGAGTATATGCTGTTGCTTTATGCGATCGTCATCTTGATCACCTACCTTTGAAGATGTTATGTTCAATATCTGCTGCGATAAGATTGCCTCCAGCTCGCTTACCATTTATATTATAGCATAATACAATCAATATTGTAAACTGGTGTATTGTATTGCAAGCATTAATAAAATTCCAGAATGTCTAGAATGCAGATTAATATCATTTAATATCACATTTGATATTAATAATTAGATTGTTGCAGACATGATGCACCCCATCATTAAGTGGGCCCAACGGAAGGACCGCGTCTTTATTGAAGTTCAATTGAGAGACATTGCTGATTAAAAAATCACTCTCACCCCCACGACTATTGCCTTCTCTGGAATTAGCGACAAGGTCAATTACTCATTCGATTTTGAGCTGTTTGCGTAAATTAACACGTAATAGTCAAAATGGACGAAAACTGGATTCCACTTGTTAGTTGTACTTCAGAAAAAAGATACTGACAAACCATTCTGGCCTCGTATTACAAAGGACACTAAGAAAAATCAATATATTCAGATAGACTGGGCTAAGTGGGTTGACTAGGACGAGGAGAAAGAGGAAGGAGATAAGGGCCTAGGTGGCTTTGACCCCTCACAAATGCAAGGTTTTCCAGGCATGGGCGGCATGGGTGGGTTCCCCGGCATGGGAGGAGGCATGGGAGGCATGGGTAAAGACGAAGACGAAGACGATGAACAAGAATAAGGTAATATCGATGATCTTGATAAAGAGGAAGAAGTCCAGGAAAAATCATCAGCCTGACTCCGTGATTGTTCATACAAATAAAATACACAAACAATAATATACACGATAAAGATAGTGCATCACTTTTGCACTTTTTACTTAGTATGTTTTTGAAGGCATGCTTTCGTGATAGCATAAGTGGGATCGATAGGCTCCAAATCATACTTTTCAGGATTGAGTAAAGAAAGTGCTGCCAGTCCAAAGAATGTGTGGAAGACATCAGAGCTATTTCCAGGACGATCTGATATACCACCGTCTGAGTCTTGGCAATTGAGAATGTACTCCTATAACTTTTTTTGGTCAATCCAGTCTTATTTTTCTATCATGCACAGTGCTGAATAAATCCACCAAGAGTAACAAACATCAGGCAACTTTTCGGGTCTTCCATTGAATCCTCCTTTTGAAGTCTGTCTTTAGCATAACCACTTAGCTAATAGTTACTGATCATAGGTGTGCCCATAACCTAATATTTTAAGAGCGCCAGTACAACAAAATACATAAGCTGCATGTGATTAAGCATCAGGAATACCACCGAAGGAGCCATCGAAATTTCGACATTTTAATACATAATCTGCAGCTGTCTGTTTGTTAATTTTATCGAGAGAATTGAGTAGATCCATGCATGAGACTCCACAGTAAGAAAATCGAGTATCAACTTCTCCCCACTTATCACCCATAAAACTTCCGTCTTATTTTTGTAAACTACTAACATATGCAACAACTTTGTCAGTATTGATTTAATTAAGCTGATCGAATCCTATGAGAATAAGTACAGCATAATGTGTACTTAAAATATGTGAGTCATGACCAACATTACCTCCAAATCCGCCATCCTAATTCTGGCATGCCTTGAGCCATTGTACAAGTTGCGGTTTTTTCTCAGCTGATACTTAGTGCTTGAGTGCAGCCAGTCCTGTGAGTGACCAGTACCCACCTGCTATTTTTAAATGCTCAGTCAGGTACTTGCCAATGGAGTACAGGTCTTTGCTGTTCTCCAGTGCTAAAATGTACTATATGTGCTTGCTTCTCGTGAACGTTGTCACTTGTTCTGCTTGCATGTTGTTATCTTATTAGAATCTATATCAAATATTAAATTATAGTCACACCCATAAATTATAACATTACTTAATAAATCCTATTAAAATTATCAATGTATAAACTAAATGATAAGTTTAGAGGTGATGATGTTCAATCTGGATTATATGATCTAATTGAGATATGGGCTGATTTTTATGCAATTAAAATTATTGATATAAATTCGCCATGTCTAAGCCCCAATCTCCAAACAAAAATAACACCAGCACGCTCTCTACTGTTAATCAAACACATTACTACACTGCAAGAGTGGAGAGTGGAATTAGGCCTATGAGTGTGAACCTAATATATGCGAATAAGCCATATAAGAAAGATGTGGCTCATTGGGGACAATCCAGCTCAACTTGGCAGCACTCGAGCAGAAAACAAACATTCTCGAAGGATAAACGATTTCGCACTGCACAGCCCAACTCTCTCGATATAATATAGCCGGATATATCAGCCGAGAAGTGCGCAAGAGCAGCTTCATTTGGCAGTGGTCAGAAAGTGCCCATTTCCAAAACGGTGTTACGAAACGCCAAATAAAAGCCATCACCTAACGCTTACTCAATGGCGAGTCTGGACGAAATGACGAGAAATCCTAGTAAGGGCAGGACATTCGCCAATAATTGGGAGAAGTACCAGAAAGTGTATTTGGGCTTCCGCAAAGATGTCTACTCCGAGCATTTCACAGTTGATAACCCACCCACCAAATATTAAGGTATCTAATATAATATTTTTAGTGAGGGATTCACCAGGAAAAAGAGTTAGAGCATTTACAGCTTACAGCAGGCAAAAAACATTCACATAGAAAATGGCAGACATGATGAGGGGTGTTCCAGGCCCTGGTTATCTCATAAACGATAGACAGCTGTACAATACAATAGGAATGACAAACTGCAGTTTCACAAATGATCATAGACTGGACCTGTCTGCACCTGCAAACTACAACCCAGGCAGCCAGTACCTCATTGGTGGATTCTGCGACAAGTATAAACTAACAAAGCGGAAAATGTGCGGCTAGGTATGATAGTAGTCTACTAAATTCATTATAAAAATATCATCTGAGCTTGCAGTAGTACTGAGGAGGGCACGCGGGAGGCAATCCGTGCTTGCTCGATTTTGCTCGTTGTTTAGACTCCTCGTTATTCTGTTTTAAGCTCATGTTTATTTTTTACTTGCTCTTGCTGTTGCTACTCGTTATTCTGCTCTTCAGTCTTTGGGTAGAGAAGAACTCGCTTGTTTTGTGCAAAGTTCTACTTTATGTTGGTCTCTGGATGCTGTAGCACAGCTCATTGTATAAAGGCACCTGATGCATATACAGAGTTTGGTTAAACTTATCATTTCCATTACATGATCGATAGCTAGGCTGATGTGAAGTTGGAGCTGTTAACGATATTTTTGGTTGTGTTTTTACCTATTATACATTTTATTATTTTGAATAAAGCTCTTCTAATACTTTGATATATTCCTATTTTTCTGCTACAATCTTTTCATACTTTTCTATAAGCAACTGCTTTTCTTTCTCATGATTTTATTTCAAACTCTAAATTTCCTTCTGTTTTTCACAGTTGAACTCTTGCATCTTCTTAATATTATTTCTTTTCATGCACATTACTTGCTCTTTCGATACAGTTGTCTTCTCCTTGATGATGGGCTACTTGTTACTTATGGTCAATATATTTTTGGGTTCGTTCTCCTTATTGTCCTTGTACTCGTCGATGTCCTAATTATTGTTAAGTATCTGCTCGCTCAGTTTTTGGAATGTTCGCATATTCATATTTTCTGCTTTAACTGAAATACTGCTATTTTAATAATAATTTAGAGGTCACTCTATCTAAATCTAATCTATCTATAAATTGTGCAAATGTTTAAATATCCTGTATGATGATATAAATAGTACAATTTATAATATTTATTGACACAGATTGAATGCCAGCCTACAATAGCTTCTTCGGCGGATACCACTCCATAAAACTGAACAATAACAACTTGATAATGGGGACAGCTCTATTCACAGATTCGCCCTACCCAGCTATCATCGCTAATCCCAAAGTAGAGCACATATTTAAAAATTGGAATGCGGCCGACACCGGAATCAGTCTCATGGTGATGTTGGCTTTCCAAGTTGTTAACTACAGATTAAATCGAAGTCAACCATTTGTCGGTCCCCTGCAGAAGAGGAATACTTTCATCTAGTACTCGTTCATCATTTTTGTGACTAGCTGGGTATTCGGCATCAGAAACTCGTACTATCGACTGGTGGGACTCGTGCCCAATGGACTCAAGAAACGAGAAGTATTCGAGCCACTGAAGTATCAGTACGCGAACATTAACCTGAAGAACTCTATTTTCAGTTGGTTCATTGACCCGCAGCCTAAGCAGACAGCCTGATGATAATCCAATAGATAAATATTTGCTAACTCATGCTCTCTTAGTATAGGGCACTCATACACATAGATAGATATACATTTAGATAAAGATGAAATAATTAAATAGGTTATAATAGGATCAAGCAGACACCATGGTGGAGGCGGTCTTGGAGTTGCTAAATAAAGACAAATGTACTATCTCCACTTGTTAGGGAGTCTCTTTGTTCTTCGGTAATAGCGGCCCAATCTGTGGATCTTGGACTCAACCAAAATCAGTCTGTATTTCGCATCCTTGTCCTTCTTGCATTTTTATAAGTGTCGACGGATGTTCACGGCCTTCTTGATCAGGCAGTAGATGTCCTCAGGAATCTCGGGTGCGCAACCTACATTTAGTGAAATAGTTACCATTCTTCTTGAGTAATCTGACGATTTTCTGTCCAGTCAAGAGCTTGATGCTAGGGACAGCCTCTTTGTCTCTGATGGCAACACCGATTTGCGAAGGTGACATACCCTTTTTGGCCATGGTTACGATAAGATCAACAATAGTCTTGGGGGTGTGAGAGACCCACTTTGGTGATCTTCTTTTGAAGGGAGTAACAGTTGAGCTGATACCCTTGCCCTTACCCTTACATTGCATGCGTCCCATTTTATGGTTCTAGTTTAATCAAATATTATATTAATTTATATCTAAATCTGCTTCAATACTTATGTTATCTTATGGCAGTATAAATATATTAATATATAAAAGTGGTTAAACAAGATAAATAATTTTCCATATTTATCATAAGTAGTATTATTTGATTCATTGTTTACTAGCTATCAGATATTCGACACCACGATCTAGATATTAGTCGACCTTTGAAAGAATCACTCGGGATAAAGTAGGTGCAGTGGATGTAGGGTGTGTTTGAAGATTACTAAATTTTGGAGTAGTGGAATTAGTGAATGTTGGGCTAAGTAAAGAAGGCGTAGGTGATAATAACTGGGCTGCCACTTGCGGGTTCTGTTTTGCGTACTCAACGGCACTGTCAAGGTCCTCGTCTACTTTCTTCAGCACCACTTTGGCAAGAGTGTCACTTTTCTGAACTGGAGTGTCACTTTTCTGAACTGGCTGGGCTGCCACTTGCGGGTTCTGTTTTGCGTACTCAACGGCACTGTCAAGGTCCTCGTCTACTTTCTTCAGCACCACTTTGGCAAGAGTGTCACTTTTCTGAACTGGAGTGTCACTTTTCTGAACTGGAGTGTTACCTATTTTCAAATTTGCTTCTAGCTCCTATTTTTATGCTCTTCTTGTTTATGTCCTAGGTTACATTGGTGAAGCTTTTTATGTTGTTATATTTGGTGTACTTTTATACTATATATTTACTTTCAAGTTGTCTTCTTTTTCTCTTTTTTAGTTTTATAAATTTATAGTGTTAATTGTATTATTGGATTGGTAATATTGTTGTTTATTTATTTGATCATTATTATTATTTAGATTTATGCTGCTCAAACTACCTTGTGTGCCATCTTATCTTTAATTGTTTTATGTATAATATGCTTTACTAACATCATTTAATTGACTTTTATTAGCTGCATTAGTATCAGTGGTCAATAGAATAGTTCCGCCAATAACCAGTAACACAATGGCTAATATTCCAACAATAACACAGCATTTTTCTCTAACATACTAACTTTATTGCACTTGTTATTGTTCAACTTGTTATACTTGTTTATCATTATCTTTTCTTTAACTTTTAGCTTATTATTGTACCTGTGCTGATGCATTTTACTGTATGTTGATAATAGCTGGAGATATTGGTTGAATTATTTTTATCTTGTTACTCTGGCACATATCCGCATATCTGTGTAAAGAGGGTTAACTGTATTTCTGACTTGAACTTA